>Ga0116227_10013984_pt1 | contig 12403 bp, 4 predicted proteins | sample S1TSphgellanicum_FD_89693 | JGI IMG/M metagenome (GOLD analysis project Ga0116227, IMG submission 89693) | Host-associated microbial communities from peat moss isolated from Minnesota, USA - S1T2_Fb - Sphagnum magellanicum MG | ecosystem: Host-associated > Plants > Peat moss > Unclassified... | reverse complement strand
CATCCAAATGATCCATGTGATAAACATGTTGTCATTTTGTCATGCATCCCACTGTCCACCACTGACATTACTTAAGCTTGCAGTAGACTTAGTTAAAAGTTGGAGCTGGGTGAGGGAGTGCCAGGCATTTATATGGGGCTGGAACTCTGGTCAGTTGTAACTGAGAACTCATGGACAAAAACTTGTTATACACATGACAACTACATGACTAAAGTCATGTTGCAATTCCTTCTAGGAAATAATAGGCAAGTTGATCTCCTTTATCACACCAACAGACATGAGGTCACAACATTGCTTGCAAGCATACTTCTGGAAGAACATGATATGGTTCCAGCTGAGCAGATCCAAACCATGGCAGGACTGTAATTTTTCCTCACTTCCTTATAACTCTGAAAGGGTCCTAAGTCTTTCCACAGGCTAGACTCAGCAGCCAAATGTCATCAAACTCAACACAAAAAAATTGATGTCTAATTTATTTTAGAAACAATGAGCAACTCACGTACTGAGAGTTGAATGCAGTAGTTCACTTTCTACCTTCAAAAGCTACAATAGTGGAGCTACAATAGTTACTTGAATGTGGAAATCCATGTAAAGATTGGCTATACACCATAGAAGTTCTTGCTGGTGTCCCACAAAAGAAACAGAAAGTCTAGTTAAAGCATGTAATTGATTTGCTTAGCTCCTGCCCTTTCCTCAGATCAGATCTCCAGTTTCTGGTGCAAAAATTTGAGAAAGATCCAATTAATTATGATGTTGCTGCCTTGGATCAGCACAGGCCAAATGTCCTACAAAAAAATAGTTCATGACAAATCGGGCTCTCAAGGACAGACAGAATTAATCTTGTGGGCTTTCTATAACATCCTTGAACTATTGCGAGGAAGGTAAGTGACAGAGCTGAAAGGTGAGAGGAAATGAAGATGATACCCATGGGGCTTCTTACACTCAGGAGTGCAATTTTCTGCAGGCATGGTCAGCCATGAAAATATTGCTAATCTTGTTGAACTCTAATCCTTCAAGCATGCGATTGAACATTGTCTCTTAGTACCGAAGATAAACATCAGAAATAATTATGATTGTCTCCTGAATCCTGTTGAATGAAACAACTCATACCAGAATTCCAATCAACTGGCTGAAGATTGTCCTTAAGCTAATCAGGCAGTTTCAATCAACTGATATGTTCTAGGGTTTAGAATCCATCATCCTGAGAACACCTGATGGCCACCAGGCATTTCACATATACGAATAAGCTAGATTAGGGTTGTGAGTTTCTTTTAGTGTCTGTGTAAAGTATGAGATTTGGAGGATTGTGTTTAGATTTGAAATTCTTCAACTTAGTTTCCACCTTCAAAGATATTTAACCGTGTCTGTGGGTTATAGTATTAATATATTATCATACAGAGGTTGTTGAATAAGCTTGTGTGTAGGTCACTATGTGGAGTTTTTGCAATTGTGATCTATCCCTTTAAAGTTGTTTACTAAGTTGTAATTCACTTGAGGCCACTTAGGTGGAAATGTTAATGCCTAAGTTTGATTTTGATTTTATTTAAGAGTTTGATAAAAGCGAAAACTAAATAAAGATGTATTAAGATTGCATCTCAGAAATCTTTCAAGTACATCATTTGTGCCTGAAGATTATTTTACAGACTAATTTAATATTGTCATGGCGAGATGTTATTGTTAATTATGGCTTGTCTTCCCAATATATCAATAAATCAAATCTAATTCTACATCCCCTTTCCCTTCTTTATAACATAAAGGATCATGCACTTAAAAGGTTTACTAGGTCCTAAAATTAACTAAGCCTTGCATCAGTTTAAATAAAAGAGTCTTCTACGCTGAAATATCCAAAAGCTAATTCAACTCTTAATAATTATTACTTGGAGGTTTATTAGGATTCAAATCATTAATATTAAGGAAAATTATGGAACTAAAGCTTAATAATTTGTGGTATTATAATCCATGACTCACAAGCTCTTTGAAGGAAAATCATAGGAAAAAAAACATAAGGATTAAAAAAAAATGAACATTAAGATCAGAAGAAGGAAAACATCAAGATCAATGGGTAAGCATGAAGGGGTGAATGTAAGTTATTAATGTCACATAAGCAATTTGTATAGGGTGTTTTGTGTTTAAATGCTTATGGTGAATAATTTTACCTTAAATACATTAAATGATGACTCATTCTAAATTAACAATTTGATTACAAAGACAATTGCACAATTATTTTTTGAAAATAATGCATTGATTATCAATAGTGGACTTTTGAAGTAAAAAATATGGGTCTTGGTCAATTGGCTAGATTGTTAAAAAATTCAAAAATCCATATTGAACTTCATTTCAAATTGTTTATAAGGACTAAACGTGGGTTAAAGAATGAAATGATAAAGTCAAATGTGAAATTATTTTTGGAAAAACTTTAACCAAATGGTAGTTATGAACTTTTGAAGGGTTGGAATTGGACCTTATTTTAGAAAGTCCTTTTGAAATGAAGTTTTTTGTGTTTATTAAAAATTTTATGCCCAATGGGTACAGAATTGAAATATCTAAACGATGTTTTATTCTTATGGACTTTATTGATTTTTCTTTAAGGATTTCCAAAGTGATTTCACCATACTAGCTAACAACAACATTTTTCAATATGGGTTTTCACCTAGTTTTAAAAAGTTTCATAAATGACTGAAATTGTAGTAGTCAAAGAGTACACTAATGAAATTTTAGAATGTGAAACCATATCCATATGGATAATATGTAAAAACATGATAGGGATTCTTGGAAGTCCCTTATCTACTTAAAATGATCCATTATAACTTACATTCACCTAAGGATCTGGGTTAGATCAAGAGGGTGAGCATCAAAATAAAAAGAAAGCAAACATCATGATGAAAAGAAAGTGAACATTAAGGTCTCAAGAAAGCAAGCATGAAGATTAGAGGGTAAACATGAGAATTAGAGGGCCAGCATGAACATTAAAGGGTCGACATGAAGATCAAAAGAAGGCAAACATGAAGATTTAGGCCAGATCATAAAAGGCATTTGTTGAAAATTCTACCAAATAAATTGTTAATTGAACTTCTAAAAGTGTGAGAGATACAACTACACAAGCCAATTTTTCTTCATGGGATTCATAAAAGGAATATCCAGCTGAAGATACTGGTTATTGGGATATTGCAAAAAATTAAGTAACAATATCGGTTGAAGGCAGTGTGGGAAAGAAATTAAACTTTATAGGAGAGTATCGTAATACTTTTACCATTTAGGCAACAAACTACCAAATAATTATTTAAATTTGAAATCTTAACTTTAGCACTTGGGATTTCAATCAAAATTTTTTTGGCAGATAATTATTATAAGAAATACTAAACACAGTTTTGGCAATGTTATGGAGCAATCTATTGTGTCAAGATTATTTCAGTTATAAGTCACTGCCATGGAAGGTCTATGGTTGAAATCTTGATAGTTGAACTTTTAAATTTATTGAAATTTTGACACAAATAATGAATAATTTTTCAAAAGTTCAGCAAAATGAAAAATAATTTAATATATGCCAAAATGGTAAAGGTATTACGGTATGGAAATGACAAAGTCAAGCTATTAGAAGTCAAGTTATAAAAATAATCAACAAACTAATTAAAGTATGGAAGAAAAGAAGACCATCAAATGCATAACATAAGCAAGAGGATGTTCCTCCTTTAACGTGAGCACTTATGGCTACTATGAAGACAAAAAACACAAGGATGTTCTTCCTCCAACAAGACCACTAACTATAACTGCAATGAAGAAAAAAAAATACGAATATGTTCCTCCTCCAATGTGAACACCTATACTTGCAATGAAAACAAAAAAATATGAAGATGCTTTTCCTCCAACTCAAATATTTGCAACCTTTAAAACTTGCAACCTCCAATGCAAACACCTACAACCTCCAACATAAGCACTTGTAGCCTCCAACAGAAGCACCTATAACCTCTAGTGTGAGCACCTAAAGCCTCTAACACCTATAGTTGTGATGTGAATACTTGTAGCCTCTAATGCGAACACATGCAACCTCCATTGTGAGCATTTGTAGCCTCCAATGTAATCACCTACAATTGCAATGAAGACAAACAAAAGTCTAGGAGGATGTTCCTCCAACACAAGCACCTATAATCACAATGAAGATAAAAAAAATTCGTTAGGTAATGGGCTTTGGTACTTGTAATGTAACAAATGGGGAAGGTAAGGAAGTAGATATAGTTAGGACCCATTTATATTTCAAGTGTAATTTGTAAGTAGAATGCATCAATCCAACTAAAGAGTCATAGCAACTAAAGAAAGAGAAAACATAAGCAATTATGAAAAAAATGTGTGAGTAGGAAATTTAGCTATGGAGGAACAAATCACAGGAAGTTCAATTGAGTTATAGAGGAACAAAAAAAGCAGTAGAAAGCTTAGTTGAACTCATGAAGAACAAGAAAAAAATGGGAATAAACATGTAGTCTTGGGAGGGATTTAGATTAATGTGATGGTGTCGCCCAATTAGGGTTCACAAATATTTTTATTCAAAAACATGTTTGGATTAATAATTAATGTCCATCTTTTCATGGTGTAATTTTGTCCACACAATAAAGTGAATGGTGAATTACAAAAATATTTTTGGTTTTGGGGATCATGATGTTTGGTGAAGGTGAGGATGCTTGTCATGTGTTAAGCACAGAATGCACAACAATAAAACTCGAATTGGCCAAAAATAGAGGTGTGTAATTTATGGTTGTTGCAACCTTAACATTGGGGTTGCGATTAAATGTGAAGTACAAAGGCCCATTGAAGCCGAAACCTGTTTAGGTGTGAAGCACACTCTCGAAAATGGGGGAGAATGTAGGGGATGAAACCCAATGACTCTTAAATGCACTCCCACTTTGAGAGTTATGAATGTTCAGAACCTTGATTGAAAAGGCAAAAAAACACCAGTAGAAAGGTTTTGAAGCGTAGATGTTTAGAGTGCCCTTGCATTGTTCATTTAAACCTGATTTGCATGAGTTATGATCAAAAGAAGGGGCAGGAGTCAAATTGGGAATTTGATTCCCAACCATAAAGCCTTTGAAAGTAAGGGTCAAATGAGGTCCGATTAGAGCATGTTATACACCATTGAAAAGGTATTTTCAAGGGCTATAAGATATTTTCTTCATACTTTCAAAATAGACTTAATTTGAGAAAGATATGAGCATCCAAAGTTTTGGGATAACAAGAGTCCCAAGGAAAAGTTACATTTGGATGCAGACCCTGCGAAGAGGCATAGAGTATACTATAGGGAAGGGAGTGGTGCTTCCTCCCAAAGGTTGCGGGCCATGTGAAGCTTATGCTTGAAGTTGTCTCTATTAAGTCCACCGCACCATTTTCATTCGACTTGCACTAACCGCCCTCTTTTCTTAATTGTGCAAGTTCATATCATCTTGAACTCTCGCTTATGAGTTCATCCTAGTCCCATCCCATAATTATAACACACCCCACCCCCCAAAGTGTTGTGAGTTAGGGAGCGTGCCCGAATTCTATCCTTCCTTCGTTGTTTCATTTGGGGACCCACCTTTGGGTCCCTTGAGGAGTTTGGGGGCGCATCAATGGTGGCAAGTTTATTTTTGCAATAGACCTTAAATTCAGTTTTGGAAGTCCATAACTTAGCCATCCTTAAACCAAATTGAATAATTTAAAGGATGCTACAAGTGTTTGATCCCAAGCTACAATCCATCTTTGGAGTTCAATTTGAATAGAGGTCGTTGTTAGAAGTCATGGGGTTCATTTGAGTCCGTAAGTGTATTGCCAACCAATTTACCTTAACATATTTTTCTTCAGTAACAATTTGTGATGGAGACCACTTGTTTTATTTAGTAGCATTGACAATTTGAAATAAGGACATGTGTTAAAAATGTGAATGTTTTGTTTGGTGTGTTGTGATATATATTTTTTTGTTATTAGTAATTGTTTTAACGTTCATATAAAAAATGTGAAAATGTGTAATTTGTTCATAGGTGGGGGTTTTAAACATATTTTGTTAATGAAATATATGTTTTTGAAAATGTGTAAAATAGCTAGAAACTTATTTAAATCATAACAATTAACTTTAAATCATTTTGTCACACAATTTTTTTTTTCATAAGAAATTTGGCATTTTCATGCAAAAATTTTCTTCCATTAATTTTTTAATTTCAAAATCCATGAATATCAAACTATAAAACTTAATAAAATCTCTGATCATTATGACATGAAAACCACTTATAAACTCATTATGAGATTTTTTAATAATATGTAATGTACAATGAATGAATGTTAACATTTTATTATTTACTAATTTTTTTTTGTCTATGACTAATAATCATAATTAGTCATGAGTTTTTATTAAAATGTCACATCATTCATCACTAAATGCTTTAAGTTTTTTAAATTATTGGTTTAAAGGAATATTAAGTGCAAAATGTATAGTTGTACCATTGATATTGAATATTAATGTTTCAAGTGTATGTTAATTTCATATTTTGGTTTTAGACTTAGATCAACATTTGGCATATATTTTCTGAAATATTTTAACATGATTTGTCCAATGCATATATTGTCAAAGTTTTTTCTATGCTTGCAACTCCTACTAAAAAAATATGTGATACTTTGAGTCACGAATATTTATGTTTTTTATATAACATATCATTTATGATGAATCTTTGTTCATTATTCAATTTTCTCATGTTTAATGAAAGTTCTTCATATGGCATGTGTTCATCTTGTTGTTAAAGACAACTATGAGTTGAGTTTTGTGTTTGTATATTTTTATATTTTTATATTAATACTTTTAATTGGTTTTACAATTTTTACATAAATAATTTTTACTATATGAATATATTATTATTGTAAAACTAAATTTAAGTTATTTTTTTAGGTAAAAAAAAATTCCTAGTAGCCTATAAAGTTTTAACATTTATTTATTTATACTTTATTTTCTAAAATTTTGTAATATTATTTGGCTACTAGTATGAATATTATCAATTTCCCTGTTATAATTTTTAGGATGATTTAAATTGGATGATTTATTATATTTAACTTTAGTTGTCAAGTTTAAACTTTAGGTCTAAAACACCAAGTATAACTTTTCAAAATGCAAGATAATAAAACACAAGATCTCTTTCCAAATTGCAAGCAACTTTCCAAATTACAAGTTCAACTTTTCAAAATCCCAACTATTATCAAAAGGTGAGAACTCGTTGGGTGAGAATTGTGTAATGTAGGTTATCCATAAATCAATTTTATCCTAGCTAGGTATTCAAAATGTGAAAAAAAAATCCAAGACCTGAACCAGTTTGTAGTTTTGGTTTAAAGAATGAGAATTGGTAGTTCTCACAAAAGAGTGAGAACCATGTAACATTGGTTGTAACTTGTAACTTATTAGACTTATGCTATGAATAAAGTCTTAAAAAATAAAACAACTAGGCCATGTATGAAGTAGCAAAAAGGCTAATTACAAATGACCATAAACCATGGTATGGAATTTGCCAAAAACGAAGGTTTATGACCATTTGTAATTAACCTTTTTGCTATTCCATACATGGCCTGGTTATGTATTGTGAATATTCTTATGGCAAGGGTTAAAAAGCTCAAGCATTTTGCAAATATTTGATTTCTAACCAAGGATATTTGACCCTAGTTAGCAAAACTATTTGAAGTTTAGAGCTTGAAACTTTATCCCTTGCCATAGGATTATTTAAAAGTCCTTAGGCTTTCTTGATTATGATCACCAGAATATTCAAATGGCCAAGGTTAAGACAGCTCAAACCTTTGAGAACATTTTTTTTCATGAAAAATCTCCTTACTATGAAATATGTTCCCAAAACTTGGGCTATCCAATGGTAATGGAAGATTCCAATTACAGAGGTGAAGAAAGCTTCAAGGCTTGATAATATTCAATACCATAGTTTATGGTAGTGCTAATAATGTTTTGTTCTTCCATAATCCATCTTTTGTGTTATTCTTGAATATTTGTGTACCAACTTTCACAATGTTTGCCCACATCCTCATGTTTTGGCTTTCATTCAAACTATTGTTGGTTGGTTGTTGTAAAAGCATTTGGTTGCCAATAAGGTTATTAATAACTATTTTATTAATTTTTTGAATTAAAAAATCAGTTAGAGAACCTACTCTAGCTGGTTGGTACCACCTAAAGAATTGCCAAGACCTTTATGGGTTGGGTATTGATCAATTGTCAAGATTTAATAACCTATATGCATATCTTTGTCAATTGACCACGCTAGTGAGAAAAGATGGAAATAAAGTATACTCTGTTACTTTATATTTGTATTCCATAACCATTGTGAGCTCAATTCAATAATTTCAAGTCATTTCACAAAACAATCTTAAAGAGCCTTTTAGAATTTAAACTTGACAAATACTCAACACTTCTAGTATATAAAGCCACCAGAGAAAAGAAGGGAGAAACAAAATCTAAACCCTAAAACCTACCCATGTGACATACTAGATGGTTTGGAAGGAGAGTGTTTGACAACTGACCTGTATGCATAACATGTGATTAACAAAAAAAAAATTTGAGCTAATTAATCATAATTGAGGTATTAATTTGATGACAAAATTGATAACATCCATCTCCTGCTATTGATACACTATGCAATGCCAAATCTCTCTCTCTCTCTATAACCCACCCAACTAGCTCTGAAAAACAAAGTAATAACTGGCCAACATTGATTCAAACACAACCACCATATCAAGCTTTAACTTCACCAAAACAAGCCCTAAATGTTGCAAGCTAGCAAGAGGTCCCAATTTTTATGTCATGCCATTGGTGGGTAGTCAGGTTTAAGACATAAAAAGTTGGCTGCTTTTTAAAAATTTAATTGCAGGTTGCATTAGAAGGCATAATGTGATGGTTGGCTTTTCAAAAAACATAATGCATGCAAAGGTGGGCACGTCTCTATGGGCACTTCAAATTGCCTACTGCTGTTTTCTATTTTTTTTCCCTGTGATATTTAAAAAAAAGGGAAATAGTTCTTACACCGTGTAATGCTCTCAGGGTCAGGACTTACCAGATACTGTCCCGACCCCAACTCACTCACAGGGCCCTTATTATAGTAAACCCTGCCCACTTAGGCTTTACCCTGGCCCTTATTGTGATCAACCCCACCTCACAGGGCCCTTATTCTAATGAACCCTGCCCACTTAGGCTTTACCTTACACAAAAGATTTCAACTTCCAGCTGCAAGCTAAGGCATGACCATAACTGCGACCAAAATCCATGATGTAGGTAAAGTGGTGAATTATTATAGTTACTGATTACAATTCAGATCTCTTCCTTGCTTAGAAGGTACTGGAAGGAGAAAAAGAGCCAGCTTAATCAGAAAGCTGTGCCCTATGGTGATGTACAAAATAATGTACAGTCCTTATCACACTTTCAGTCTGGGCCAATCCTTAGCAGCTTGTTGCATCAACAATTGATTGCAAATAGCAAACCAATCCATCCACCATCAATGCTAATCTATCTTTGCATGATCTTAAAATAATTTGATGTTGGTGAGCTCTGGTTTTCTTGGGACTTTTGCTGCTTAATACAATCTGATGACACTTCTGCTTTTACTTGTTTCATTTCAAAGATTATGACAACAGGCTGGAGTATCTATTTTTTCCACATATGTATTGGAAGCAGCCTTCCTTTTAAATTTTTCTGGTGAACTGGTGCAAAACTGCACCCAGAATAGCTTAAGGAAGAATATTCTTTCACAGATTCTAGAAAATTTTGCCACACTTGATAACACTGCAACAAAAGAGTTTGTTGTCTAAATCTGGCAAACTTCTTCTTTGGGTAGATAATAAAAAAAAATTGGTGAAAATTTCAAGAATCTGAAAAAGAATTATCCTTCTTTTAACTTTTTCTGTTGCAATTTTGCCCCAGTTCGCCAGAAAAAAAATGCTGGTTCCTGTTGGAGGCTAACAGTCAGGTTTTTCTATCAATTTGAGAGTTTTCCAATGACTTGTTGTGATCGATGCTAAATCCTTTCTGGGATGATCATCACTAATCCTCCTTTGCCAAAATGAAAAAAAAGGCTGGTTGGAAGAGGGCCTGGGCAGGGTCTTTTAAGGATTTTGTGATATAGCCAAAGTGGCAATCGTCCAGAAAATAATTTAATCAAATTTGGCTACATTGGTTTGAGGGTTTAAAAGAAATAGATTCCTTCTATATTCTTGGCTACCTTCTAGAAATTATCATTAGAAATTTGGCTAAATCTTCTTGTGAATGATTCCCAGCGTGGCTACATCACAAAAGTGGAAAAAAAATCCCTGGTAGGTGAAATCTTCTTGTGAATAATTGCCAGTGTGGCTACATCACAAAATTGGAAAAAAATAATCTTGGTAAGTGTGAATTTTCTGCTTTTCTGTGCTAATTGGCTACTGGTGGTAAGTTAGTCACCTTTTTTTGATCAGCCTTCTGGAGCTTGCAGAAGAGAGCGTCCACATCACGTTGTGGTCTTCTTATCTCTTGTCGCGTCTTTTTCTCCTCTCAGCTTCTCCAATGTGATCAGCAGGGCTTGCACATCACATCGTGTTCCTATCACTTCTTCTGAGGTCTTCTAATTCCTTTCTCCGTTTCTCCTCTCACGATCAGCGCTATAGATCAGTTGCTGAACCGACCAGCTTACAGTCAGCTATATAGAGGCTTGCAGAACACGAAGCGTAATTCCTATCTCTTCTCACCTTTTCTTCGCCTCGCCATTTCTCTCCTCATCAGCCTTCGGAATCTGTCGATATTTTCTTTCCTCCTCTGCTTCTTCTTCGTCTTCTTCTATTCGTTGCTGAATCTTCAGCCGAAGTCTTTTCCTCCTGATCCCTTCCTCTCCTCTGATCACTTTTTGGGGTCTGCGCCTGAGATTTCCTTTCATCCTGCTCCTTCTTCGACTGTCCAGAACTTGGGGTCCACCGCACGTTGGCACCCTGTTTTCTAAGACAAGGGTTTGTCAAGACTATGTCACTGCCATGAGTTTTTCACTATTGTGTGTTTGTCTTGGGAAGGGTCTACGTGTAATTCTTGCACAAAGGTTTCTGTCCGGGAGGAGGTACTGCAGCTTGGCGTAGTTGTTTTCTTTCTTAACATGGTTAAGCAGAGAACTGTGTCCTTTCACAAAGGTTTCTGTTGTTGGTGGAGGGTTGCGGTAGACCATTGTAGCTTATCGGAGAGTTGTCTTCTTTCTCTTAACATGGATAAGCATGGTTGTCAGAGATTGTAGACGATGATGTGATTTTACTTTAGGGCTGTTGCGTAGCGAGGCTGGCGGTTTATATGGTCATTGTCCGAAGGCGAAGGTAGTTCTGTGGTTGCTCACGGGCATTCTTTTCATAACCTCGATAAAGACATGATTGTCAGAGATTGAAAGTGATGATGTGAAGTTGCAGAAGGCTGCTGAAAGAGGCTGAAGATTTGCGAAGGAAGTTTTAGCTGGCCCGGCCAGTTGAGGTTCCAGCTGATATTCCAGCGAGTATTTTACCAAATTTCATGGTGCTAGGGATTAAGGTGAGAGGGGTTAATCCCTAGCATGATGAAGTTTGGGAAAATAATTGCTGAAACATCCATTCAGATGATGCCTTGGGACGATATGCACCTGCAATGGATTTCCAACTTCCGGAAATTGAGTGGTTACATCATGTGGAGCTTTCCAAAAACCGACGATGTCATCATGGCCATTAAGCGGTACTTCGGTGCTACCATGAGTGTAATCCATTCTATCACCTTGCCTTGCATATTCTTCTCTGCTGAACTGCTCTTTAAGCTCGTTAGAGGACTTCAGCATGTGGAAAGTTTAGTGAGTCTTACAGTTCTGCTTTTTGGCATGCTTTATACTGCAGGACTTGGACGACATGTAGCATGAGGAAAAAGCCCTTTAAAAGATACTTCACCTCTTCAGCAGGATGAGATTCTGGAGCCAAAACGAACTGTTGAATGTAAGGTGACACATGTTCAGCCTTCCTATGAAGTCGATGGTCCTACCAGGCAACTATAGCTTCCTGAACCTTGCATTTATCTGACAGATTTATCTTGCCTTGCTACCACTCAGCTTGAGATAGATTTTTCTTGCAGAAGTCAAACTCATTTGCTATTAACGAAGTTTGTTGCAGAAAGAGCAATGAAAGGAAGCTACATGGCAACTTCTGTAGAAATCCTCAAGAAGCAGGACAAAGCCACTGACTCCAACATCAGCACCACAAAGTCATTGGCTCTGACGTCATTCATTCTGGAAGGTATAAAACTGCTGATGGTGGAGCCATTGACCTTGTGGTCTTGGTGGTGCAGCCAGTGTGCTTTTCATGCTTCTTGAGAATTTTCTCAAATGCCGCAAATTACACCTATCAATTTTGTAGCATCCTGTCATTGTTCTTTGAAGAATGT
>Ga0116227_10013982_pt1 | contig 12405 bp, 6 predicted proteins | sample S1TSphgellanicum_FD_89693 | JGI IMG/M metagenome (GOLD analysis project Ga0116227, IMG submission 89693) | Host-associated microbial communities from peat moss isolated from Minnesota, USA - S1T2_Fb - Sphagnum magellanicum MG | ecosystem: Host-associated > Plants > Peat moss > Unclassified... | reverse complement strand
TAGCACTTTCTTTTGCTGCCTTAGCTGCTTCATTCCGAGCTACTCTGTTTCTCTCCTCCTCCTGCCAGGCTGCCGAATCTTTCTTTATCTTTTCATGCACTTCCTCCTTGCTAAGAGGGCTAAAGAAGCGTGTGATGGTGGCAGCCCTGCTCCCTGACGCCATGGCGGTGAGGCGACCAGAAGGCCGCCAACCCCAGTACCCAGTCCCAAGCTCCCACAAATTGAATCAACAGAACATTCCTTCGTGCCAACAAAGGTCCAGTGACTTTGGCAATGGCACGGATCACAGAAAAAATTGGCGGCAGAATCCTAAATTGAACGGTTAAGATGTCTTGAGTGCCCTGTCAACCAACGGCCAAGATCCTACAGGCAAACCCTGTGAAAACCTTCAAAACCCTTAACCAAGGGCTGTGCGTAAATCTTGAAAATCGGAATTTGTCCACTGCGAAAGGAAAAAACGACCGAAAATAATTATTCGCGACCTCGGGTCGTGAACAGGCTATGCCACTACGGTAGTTGGTTCTGAGGAACATGTGCTTCAACAATGAGAAAATTGACAGCCATTAAGAAATTCACTCCACTTGACTAGACCAGAGAAAATGAAGACCAAATAACAAGTACAACATTAAGGTCTAGAGTGGCAGATTATGTCATTTTCTTGAGTCCCACATTAGACAACATAATCGTCCGATGATGATCATACACTCATAATAATGCCCAAAATGTGTACATTGAACATGATGTTTTAAAAAATTGTTGAATCTACCACCCCAGACCTTAATGTCATTGAATGGTCTCTCGCTCTTGCTCCATAGTACATAAGTGCCTACAAATCCTTACCCCAACTCAGGAGGGACATTAGTGTGCTTGCTTTTACAAGTTTGTGGCAACTCAACAGCAGCAAATAGTGGATGCCAGAGGAGCTAAATAAGATGCCCTAGTATTATAAGAAAGGGCTGCAACTTGCCAATGACTCTCAAGTACTGGAAACCTTGTTTGAGTATTATGAACAGAAGGTTACAACTTGGCAAGACTTGCAAGTACCAGAAGCTTGATCTAGTATTATAAACACAAGGCTACAACTTGGCAATGACTCTCAAGTATAGAACCTTTTACCTTCTTTCCCGTTTAAATGCATGTGTAAAAGAATTTGAGAACTAATTCTCCCATTTTCCAGGCTTCTTAAATTGTAGAATTCAGCTGTTTCAAAGGGGAATGCCGATTGATGCCATATTTATAGCAGAAGAGGCCTTCTAACTCTTTGACATCAGGGAAGAAGGGGTTGCCTTGGGCACATTCTACAACCTAGTAAGACGTTAGGACAAGGCGAGTAGGCATATTAGGATGTGTAATGCAACCTTCACTTGTATGAAAAAGTCAATGTATTTTCTCAAGCGCTGGCTCAATATGGTACTTGCCAATAAAACCGTCCTTCTTTTCTTTGCTCTCCATGATTGCCACAAGAATTTCACAATTAACCATTTTGTTTCTAGTAGCCCTAAAGGTTATATTGTGTATTTTGATTTGATTTCTCTTAGCATGATGTCTCTAACTTCCTATTGTAGACATTGTAATATAGGTGTAGCTTCAACACATGTTTGTCAAATAATCAGTTATTTTGAAGATTCCATGTTGAAAATTAGAATATAAGAACATTCCAAAAGATTCTCTATTTTGCTTGACGAAAAAAAATTTTGAAAAAAAAATTTTATGAAAATTTCAACATTTCTACAAAATTTAATATAATTAATGTGGAAGTTGCCAAGGGTACTACCATAGCTTGCTAACCATAACTTACAATGATAACCATGGAAGGCCATCTAGTATGTCGTCTCCCACCCCGTCTCCCACCCCCTCCCCCCACCCAAAAGGTTAAAGATGATGTTTATCTTGAAGTCCTAATCAAGAATCCTCAATTTGACCTCCAATTTGCAACAAGGTAATGTAACCCAATCAAAGCCCTCCAAGTGTTTTTATTGACATCAAGCAACATCATTGGGAGAATCAAAGACTTCTTCAACATCCACAAAAAGCAAGAAGGGCAAGCACCTTGTGATTAAGGAAGAATGCCACCTTTGTTCCAACTTTCACTATATCTTGCAAAATGCACATGTGAAAAATGGCTAGAAATTCAATACTTTCTTGAATAGATTCTCTAAACCTTATAATCAAAATTGATCTTGTTGTGAGGTTAAGAGACCTTCGTGCTCACTCTATATGAACTTGGGCATCATCAAACACAATGTGACAAAGTTTAGTGGCAACTTTGAAGTTTGAAACCATGTAGGCATTAGACAAATCATGGACAAATTTGAAAACACTCCTATGCAAGGCACTAAAGCTCTATAGATTCAAACACTCAAATCCTAATCATACAATATTGGTTGTTCTTACAAGACATTGATGGGCTAATGCATCCAAAGAGGTCAAAAGAACTCCCCCACCCCTAGAAAACATAAAACTTACACTATTATGATTTCAAAGGTAGATGTTGTTGCAATGGAGATCCTTGAGGCTTGATGTCAAATGACATTGCACACAAGCAACCACATGGCTCCAATGTGCACAAAGGAATTGGAGGAGATAGCAAAAATACAATGTATGATGAGAGCACAAGAGAAGGTGACAACCAACATGGTTATTACCATTTTGAAGAAGGCAACAATTTTCAAAGACCAAAGCTACATGACATTTTTTACAATTCATGAATATTGATTACACTTTGATGAAACTAAAGCATATTTCAAGTTTTGCAAGTCAAAGGAGCTTCAAAAGTCATAGCTTAGCTATAACTACCACCTTGCATGTAACATCACAAATCATAGTGATTATAATCGTTTCACAATTTGTTGAAGCTTCAATTGAACATCTAAACAATGCAATGACAAAAATGATAAAAGACATTCTCATTGAAACCCGAGAAATAAGCATTATAAGGCAAATCCAATATAATCAAATGTTGAATAAAATTAATATATTTGGCTATTGCTTTTTATGTTACAAAGGTGTTTAATCATTGTGCATTTTGTATTGCATATTCTAACATTCAATCTCTTTTAATCCATGTCCATATTCTATATTAAATGATAATTTGTATATTAATTGAATCCAACCTTCATTGAAACAAGGTTCCAAAACAAGGTCTTGTTTTTCTTCTACATTGATATTTTGTATAATTTCACAAACAACTAAAATGTTAAAAACAATGGTTCTATCCAACTTCTTATGTGAATTTTGTATAATTGTGAAGCAAGATTGCAACATTTTGAAGCACATCTCCACATTCTTTTCAAATTGTCTTGTTGGTTTGCAAAGTATTTTCTCTTGTCCCCTTTTGGTTTGTGAATAGTTGCATGGAAATAGACCATCTAGGATAAATTACATTGGCAAGTAAGAAGCATCTAGGGTACAAAGAACCATTCACCTTGAAGGTCAATTCATTACTTGGACCCCTCAACATATTAACAACTAACATTAAGTGATAAGGACATTAAATCAATATTCTTATTGAACAAGCCAAATTCAAATTGATTAATTTGATATAACATGTGAAATAATATAAAATTATGTTTGACCATATTGGTGAATTGGTTTTATAACATGGTAGGACAATTTTTCCAACAATAATGATTGCAATCTAATGCCAGAAACATCCAAGGGGGAAACCCCTTTGAATGTTCATTCACAATTAGTTGTCTAAACCAACCTTTGTTGATTGTTGAAAATACTCGACCTTGAACACTTCGCTAGATGACCTCAACCAATCTTTTCAAGTTTTACATTATGATATCCATATTCATCCAATACATTTAACTGCCAAACCATACACTAACATTTTAATTGTAATTATTCATTTTGGGAATGAAGATAGGATTCATTTATCGTAGGAATTGTCTATGTCAAGAAATAAAGGACAAAGACAATAATAAAATCCATAAATGTCACAACCTATAGTTTTGGGCTTATAATCAAAGCTAGGACTAAACATAAAAATGTGCCAAAAGCAAACTTGAGACATGTAAAAAATGAAGCCCTCGCCCAAATGAAGGTGAAAATGTTTGGAAGTCAAAGGACATCACTTTTAAAACTCTCACATCATAATCCCACTTTGAGACTTGACACAAGATTTTAAAAAATAAACATTGTTCAAATCAAATTATATCTAATTAATTAAAGATTTTTTGAAAAAAACTTCAACGTAGAGGACTCATATTCCCAAAACAAAGCTGTTTTAGGAAAGTTATGGGTAAAGACAAAGTTAAATGGATTAAAATGGATGTCAAAAATGGCAAATGATAAATCTTACAATATGGGTGTAATTACAATGACTAATTTTTATTTTACATGTTGAAATTTATTAATAGGGTTTAATATATATGTATTAACTTGCATATGTATATGATGTAAATATTTTCTTTGCTTAATTTTTAAATTTAAAACCATTATGAACTTTTGAAGTTAAAAATTAAGAGTCTTGTCAATGTGGCATGTATATATATGAACTTCAAAATGATTCAATGATGTGAAATTTTGATTATTAGAGACTTGATTTTAATTAGAAAACACATCAATGTTAAAAAAATTCAAAGATTTCATACCATGTTCATCGTAGGTTATTTATGGACCTTTTCCATCATTGCAATTGAAAACATGACTTTTTACAAAGTTCATATCATTTTGAAAAAATGTGTTTTATGATGAATTTTTGCACATAATACAAAATAGTGATCTCTAGGTGGGTTTAAATATAAATGGAAAGAATTTGCTTTGGTTCCATGGATTGTGATTGCTTAATTACCTTTTCATCCTAATGCTCCATATGTGTGTGTGTGTGTGTGTGTGTGTGTGAAAAGATTTTTAGGGTTTTTTTGTTTTTTTTTTTCCTTAACCCAAATATCCATTTTTGTGTGAAATTTGGCACAAATATACTTTTTAAAATGAAAAGGGAATTTTTGTTGCAAATTTCTTTTTTTTTGGGAAAAATCACCACATTTCCACTCATCTTTGAAAGGGGGTAGGGGGGGCGATATTTTGTACCAAATTTCTTTTTGGAATAGGTTTCAAAAACCTATTTCCATTTAATGCTAAATCTTTCTTGGGATGCTTGCATATGACACAACATTAGAAATTTGAAAGGAAAAAAAAATTGCATTAAACCATGTATTTATCCTTATGCCAATTTGAAAAATCAAGACACAAATTGTCAAGAAGATTCCCAATTACACAAATGTTCATTTGGAGAGGCAAATGAATCTAATCAAAGAACTTGACACAACATTGGAAAATTCTCAATGAGAGTTACAAGATGATATATGACATATTTTATTTGAAATTTCTCACAAGTTATGAATCTCCAAACCTTGGCTAATTCTGAGACAAAACTTTGAAAATTTCATGAATTTTGCAATCTAGATGTAATTCCCATTAGAACAAATAGAATATAACATAGAAAATATAAGGCAAATGAAGCTATGGTGAATTTGTGGCAAAATTTGTGACCCAATTTTGGCTCAAGACTACAACATTAACCACACTTTTTGTCTATCCTCACAAAATGCTCTAACTTTCTACAAGTTTACACTTTGCCTTGGGCTACTACTCCATGTTTGTTTCCACCACACCCTATGTGCAAATGAGTCTTCATCCTTGTCACTGTTAATAGCAAGCTTGACCTATCTATCAATTGCCGATGCCAAAGGGCTCACAATTGTGATGTTAGATGCAAGACATGACAGGGTATAGCCCCGAACAATTTGTGATTGAATCAATCACTATTGTGCAAAGTGAAAGTGAATCTGAAGCGTCAGGAGGATGGGTGTGTCAGAATTGAGCTAAAGATTGGAGTTTTGTATGCAATTGTGTTTGGGGATGAGAAATCAACACTTAAATGCAATGGCTTTTGAGCAGCTTAGCTCTCATGCACACATTTTTGCAAGAAGTCACACTCAAGAGGGAGGCTTGCGGGTGTCATTGTTGAAGTGACAAACTCCTTGTGTTGATGCAGTTTGTGTCAAGCTTCAGGAACATGTGCATGAAACCATGGTGTTTAAATCCTTACTCAGTATGAAAGAGATGACCTTCTGTGTGTGACCCACAAGAGACTGGAACTCTTTCCTAATGAACTTGAGGATAGCATTGACAAAGCTCTCAGAAGGAAACGTAAGCATCAGGAGCCCTGAGGTTGCATTAATGCATTGTTTGCATTTTCTGAAAGCAATTTTCTGTAATGGTAATATATCACTTTCAACAACATACAAAGAATCCCTGGATCATTTCTGCCAATTGTGGGTTGAAGTCTTGTTGCCAAAACTTGATGATGACTCTGTTGTTGCACATATGTGGGCTGAGCAGAGCTGACTCTTTGGAGCCAAAACTTCAGTCTCACTGGAAGACAAATGTGTGCAAGCAATTGCAGATGCTGCTTCTGAAGTCAACCCTGATGTCATTGTGTTTTGCCATGGACATCTGAGCTTGTGAATGTCCTCCTCCGTTTAATTCAACTGAATCCATCTGCTTCCTGATTCCTAACTTTTTTATGACTGTTCTTCGTCCTGGACTTGAACTTTCGGAGTTTTAAGGCCTTTCTTGAATGTGCAAAATGTTCTCTAGCAGGAAGAATATTGAAGAATTGCTTATAGATCCCATAACCCAATGCTGTATCATATCCCAGTGATGACTATGGTTTTTATGTGACAGGACAAATTTCAGGCTCAAAAGCAAGCAGGATTTTATGCCACTTTGAGCATGCAACACACACAAGTTGAGGAAGCACTTGCTGGAACTGTGTAGCAGTAAAAGCAATTCAACTTTTTGGATGTCTTGCACTAATTCACCATTCTCTAGTCAATGCACACAAGCTCACAAGTTGAAACACAGGCAACCACTATCACTGACCAAGTGCTGGTTGCAAAGACAGTTGAAACTTCTCAACTATTTTTCTATTTGTATTTCCTTCAACCATTCTTGGGTCCATATGGATCTTGTACCCCTCTGAGACTTGGCAAATAAGTTATCAAGCTCAAAGGTTTTGCTAAATTAGTCCTTAACCTGAACTGAAATTCACATCAGCTTCTTTCAGGAAACTGAGCAGAAAATGGCAACAAATGTACTCTTGACTCCTTTTTTTTGATTGATTGTATCGTTTTCAAGTTTGTGTAATGGGGGCAACTACTTTCCTGTCCTAGTGTACATAATCTCCAAAGGCCCAACCTTAGATGGATAAATAATGCTGCTGGTATATTCCTACCTACCTGAATGCTGAATCTGAACTCTTCACCCAAAATCTCGTCTGAGAATGTCAGCTACAGTTACACTAGCATGGTTCCTATGGCTACCTTTTAGTATACTTTTCACTTGATGGGCATCTCTCTTGGCATTTCCTCCAAAGCTAGTCTCTCTATTTACAGAGCCCCTTTCACTCATGTCTCTGAATCTAACCTTACTGCCAGGACTAAATGACAGAATCCGCCCTGGCCAAGAAAATAATCGGCCAGAGCATGGAACAAACTCCGAGTTACTCCTTTGCTTTGTAGAAGGAACTAAAGATGTTGATTGAGAGCGGAGTGATGCAACAGATATGGTTTTCTGACCTTGCTGTTTTCTGTGGCGTCGTATGGGTATCTTTTTGGGTGTACCTTCTTCTTCTTCTTGAATTTCCCAGCTCTTGACACTTGGGAAGATTTCTTCATCATCATCGTCAGTGCTCGACTTCTGACTCTGATGTATGTCCATAGAATGCCATTTTGAACGGTCTTGTGCTAGTTGTCCAATGCTTCTGGAGAGCTCTTGATGTTGTTTTGATTGGCCTCTGGACCTCCCCAACTCCGAAGATGGGGAACAACATTGATTTCGAAGCTCTGGTGTCCAGGTGCGGGAACGTTCATGCCCTCTCCTGAGCACCACCTCCTCAGAGAAGATTACATCTCTGTATTTGGCATGGGGTGGGAACAGGAACTGCAAATCTTCTTCATCAAGTGCTTCCCCATCTCTCTGCAACCAAGGCTCCAGGTTACTAGCTTGATGGAAAAGTTGGAGCTCTGGTAAGTCGACATCTGGAGAACTTGTTGCCGTTTCACTTGTTTGGTACTCATCAGTTGACAATTTTGGCAAGACAGAGACAGGAGAGTCTGTGTATCCAAACCCTGGTGAGTCAGGTGGTTCTCCCCCTTCTGCTTGAATTTCTGTCTGTTCAGGCATATCATACCCAGTTCCAAGTTCAGTGGGTTGCTTTCCATACCTGAGATTTGAATCTGTGTTGAAGAACCCAAAGGTGTGAATCACTGGGAGCTTTGATGGGAGGTCAGTTGTCACAGCAGCAGGAGCAGCCTTCATGACCTGAAGCTGCTCGTGGGGATCATCTTCAAAAGACTCGGAATCTGATGACTCATCTCTGTAAACAAAAGTGGATGAGCATGGGTACCGTAACTCATTTTGTTCTGAACTGTCAGACACCTCTGTTAGATGTGGTTGCTCATCGGGCTCTGCAGAGAGTGTTGATGCCGGTGAGGCTCTGTATATGAATGCAGATCCACAGGGATACTCCAATTCTGTCCTTGCCAAAGAAGGAACTTTGCTATCATAAAATTCATGAAAAGACTGATCCTCCTGTGGTGGTATTTCAACAAAGAGCCTTTTCAACGGTTTCAGTGTCAGCTGTTCTTCAGAGAGCACTGAAATGGGTGAATCCTCAAATGTGAAAGAAGATGGAGATGGGTTTAAATGTTGAGAATCTTCCCTATTATCTCCCCTTGTTGGAGTTCCATGATCCACCTGCGCTGCAAATTGTGGTTCAAGCAAGTCATCTGAATCATAAACTTCAAACTCCTCTAGGCTTTGTGGTGGGTACTGTTCGAACTCTGCCCTAATATCCTCCAAAAAACGTTTGGTACACACATCATCATGTATTTGAGCATGGGTCTGTTTCTGTTTGATTGCAGGTTCTTGAATGGTCTCAGCTTGCAAACCATTTTCGCATTCCTTGTTGTCATGGGTCTTGACTGCAGCTTCTGAGCATCCTGGAAGTTTGTTTTGCGATGCCATCTGATTCATTCCATCATCCAGCTCTGTCTCCTGCATTAAAGCTAAGTTGTGATTTGCATGTTCCGATGACTGTCGCTTCAAGAAATCTGTAGCCTGCTGCACTTGTGAAGAAAGACCTTGAGAAGTAACTTTGGGAGGTGATGTGAGAGTACAGCTCTCAAGTGACTGCATCTGTAGCTCTGATTCTTGCTCCAGCTTTGGGGGTTTTGATTCAAAAATTGGTTGTCTGGCAGATTTGTAGCTGGGATTTGTAACTATGTGCCACTGTTTTGCCAAGGTGATGAGCTTGTCTAGAACTTGCACCGCCCATGTAACTTCCGGGTCAGAACAAACAGAATCTGAATCTTGAACATGCTCCAGCATATTAGATGACGCTGGTGGCTCAATCATTTCCAAACTTTTGCACAGGCTTGATGACAAGAGTGCAAAGCCCATATTGTGTCCATCCTCCATGTCTGCTCGCAAAGCTTTCTGTTGAGCAAGAGCAAGAACTGGTACCAAAGGAATGGAAACAACTTCTCTGTCACTGCTGTTCCCTCTGGTTGACTCCTTGAAATTCTCCATGGTCATCACATGCATCATGTTGTCTTAAGCTGAGCACTGCAGAAGATGACAGGTCTGCAGACCTCTAACACTCTAGTATTTGTCACTTGCAGTGGTGTCAGACTTGGAATCAGGAGTGCTGTAGATGTATGCATTGCAAGTCACTTCTTCTAAAACTCTAAAGTTTCACCACCAGCACTCAGGCCTGCAACTGGGAAATTCAATGCCACATCAGAGTTCAACATCAGAGTACAACAGTATGCACCTCAGAGGAACTGTGTATATGCTTCTTCTCTAGAGCAGTGATAATATGCTCCTTGCACAAAAAAACAAGCTTGCTTTCTGAGCTGAACACCTTCACGTCAGAATCAGACAAGACATCTAATACCCAGATTTAATTTGCTTAGAGAGGGCTCTTGAAGGGAAAGAAAGAAAAAAAGAGAGGAAAAGTTCTGTGCAGAACTCTCTCAGATTCATGTTCTTGTAGAAGAAATCACAAACACAAAGTTCAAGAGTTTTGAGAAGAAGAAGGTTTGAACACACACACACACACACACACCTGCAATCGACTCCTTCTTGTTGTTGTTGTGGTGTTGGTGCTGGCTGCTTCGGACGAGTAGGTCAGTCCTATTATATCAAGTTCCGTGTTTTTTCTCTTCCCTCCTGCAACTTTGATGAGGAAGAGTCTTCTTTGTGCTGCTATTTCTCCTCCTGATCTTGTCTTGTCTAGTTTGATGATGATCAGAGCTGCTGCGAGTACCTCCTATCAGATTCATGAAGCTCTTGCTGCACCCTGCCATAGCAAACTTCCCTGTGCGGGATCGATGCAGCAAGCAATTCACCCCCAAAACTTGTGCAGCAGCATCTGTGCATACATACATATATGTGCATCTATCTCCCCGACATGTATCCTCCTCTGCAATTTCTCTCTCTCTCTCTCTTTCTCAAATCTTTTTCTCTCTCTCTGTTTTCTTCTGTGCCTCCCTCAGTTTGTTCAAATCTCAATTACACTAGCTAGCTGGAAATTCTCTCTTGCAAATTCTAGTCTCAACCTACGAAGAATTGAATTTTCTTCAAAATCTCTCTCTCTCTCTCACTCACTCAGAGTCTTTTCTATAACCAATTCTTCTACATAGAACGGAAGCTTCTTCAATCTTTAGACTCTCTTTAGACTCTCTGTCTCTGTCTGAGTCTCTTTTCTTTTACAAATTCTTCTTCTCCTCTGCAGCGATGTCAGAAAGACTCTCTCTCTCTCTCTCTCTCTCTCTCTCTCTCAGAGTCTTCTTTGCTATTACTAATTCTTCTTCTTCTCCTCTGCAGCGATGCTCTACCAAAAAAAGAAAACAAAAGTCTGCAACGCTGCAATGGACCTTGCGCGTACGCCGGCCACAGCACGCCCAAAGCTCCTCCGCCCCCACCCCGCCGTCCTCTCCCCTAATCCAAGTCTCTCCGCTAATCCTACTTCCTAATCCAAATCTGCACTAATTCCAAATCCCTTAATCCTAATCCTAATCTACACTAATCCAAAAATCCTTAATCCTAATCCAAATCTTCACTAATTCAAAATCCTTAATCCTAATTCCTAATCTGCACTAGTTAATCCTTAATCCTAATCCTGAACCTTGCCCTAAGCTTTTCTAGTTCTGTATCCACTACTCCCAAATCCCTTACAAAATTCAATTTCATGGGGTTTTGGGGGGGCGGGGGGGGGGAAGAAGAAAAAAACACACATACACACACACACCCACCACCACCAAATCTCCTACAAATTAATTAAATTTCACATTAAACCAAAACCTTCAACAAATATCCTACCAATATCTATTAAAAATTCAAGTCTAAAATCCCCAACAAATCTATCTCTCCTACAAATTAATATTCATGATTAAAAGAACTTCTCTTAATCCAACAAACTATGTATCCTACAAATTAATGTTTATGATTAAAAGAATTTCTCTTAACCCAACAAATCTATCTCTCCATCAAATTAGTATTCATGATTTAAAAGAACTTCTCTTAACCCAACAAATCCACCTCTCCGACAAATTAATATTCATGATTAAAAAAGGACTTTTAACCCAACAAGTCTAACTCTCCTACAAATTAGTATTCATGATTAAAATAACTTTTAACCCATGAATAACTTTACAAAACTAAGAACTTATGAAGTTTGAACTACTAATAACTTAAAAAAAACTTATGAACTATTAAATGGATTATATAACCTACAAATGCTTACAAATGATTATAACTCTTCATCATCACAAGTTCCCAAGCTTATTTTTTTAAATATAAATTATGATGTAAACAATTTTCCATTTTCTCCCAAAAAGTTAGCAAAAATTACTCTAATTTTACAATTTCAAAGAAACAAACCCTAAACCCTAAAATACCTAAAGGAGAGAACCTAAAATACCTTTAAAAAAACAAACCCTAAACCCTTTTAACTTATCTCTACTGAATTTATGTTGTAGGGTTTGTTTTGGGGTGGGGGGAGATGGGCATGGAAAGCTTGATGTAAGTACAGATGCAATTATAACACACAAGTACTATTGTATATAATGTAAATATATGTGTGTGTGTGTGTGTGTGTGTGTGTGTTTTGTCTTTCTTTCTTTCTCCCTCTAAACTCTAAACCTAGAATGATGTGCAATTGGTATAGCACAATTTGGTACCTATATTAAGTACACTAAATAAGTGTGTGGCTGACTACCGTGTTGAATATGAAAATGAGGTGCTACCATCCCCCCTCCCTCCCTCCCTCCCCCCCCCCCCCACCCCCCACTTACAAGGCACCCCCCAACAACGGGGGGGGGGGGGACT
>Ga0116227_10013981_pt1 | contig 12405 bp, 7 predicted proteins | sample S1TSphgellanicum_FD_89693 | JGI IMG/M metagenome (GOLD analysis project Ga0116227, IMG submission 89693) | Host-associated microbial communities from peat moss isolated from Minnesota, USA - S1T2_Fb - Sphagnum magellanicum MG | ecosystem: Host-associated > Plants > Peat moss > Unclassified... | reverse complement strand
CCGAAAGGGTCAACTTGGTGATCCAACAATTCCTAAGGAATTATGTGGCGGCGGATCAACAAGATTGGGTGGACCATTTGGAGTTAGCCGAGTTTTGTTACAACAACTCGGCACACTCCGCAACTGGGTCCACCCCATTCCAAATGGTGACAGGCAAGTCACCAATTGTGCCCATGACTTGGGCAGCACAAAGACAAACTCCAAGTGATGCAAGTGAGGAAGTGCCAATGGTCACACAACTTGATGAAGAGAGGCGGCGCTTTTGGGAGTTGGCAAAAATCAACTTGGAAAAGGCGCATAAAAAGTACAAGGATTTTGCGGACAAGTCCCGACGAGAGGTGAAATTTCAAGTGGGAAATGAGGTGTGGTTGAACATCAAGAACTTCCGGTTGCCAGAAGGTTTAAGTCATAAGTTTTTGGGCCCATATGCGGGTCCATTCAAAGTGTTGGAAAAGAAACTTTCCGACACTTATAAGTTATAATTACCGGAAAACCTTAGAGTTCATCCCACATTTCATGTTTCCTTCTTGAAGCCGGTCGCCCGTGATGCCTCAAGGCCTAATTGAGAGCACACCTCAAGGCCCCCACCAGACTTGGTTCATAATAAACCATAGTTTGAGGTGGAGGCCATGCTCAAGTCAAGGGAACTAAGAGGGCGAGAGCGGGAATACCTAGTTAAGTGGAAAGGATACCATCCAATAGAAGCTTCTTGGGTGAATGAAAATGCATAAGAAATTAAATAAACATGACAATAGGAATAACAAAAAATAAATTTAAAAAATTCAATAACTTTTTTTAATTTTAACTATATAGTTCTTCTCTTTTTGGTCAAATTTTTTTTCATTGTGGCTACAAAAATTTTGAAAAAGGAAAAAAATAGTGTAAATTCAAAAAAATGTTAAGAATTTGAAGAAAAATCACCAAAAACTCATCGAATTAGAAATTTTTAATTAAAAGAATGCAAGGACACCAATGTAAACCGAGTAAATATAATAAGCTATTGGTCCAATGTAGCAATGTGATAACATGAAGAAGGTTTTGCCACAACTCTTCTTGAACAACTTGAAAAATGGTGTGATGTCCTCTAGGGTTTTTACTTGAGGAACAACTAGTCCATGTGTTTAAATAATCAAAGAAACATGAGTACTTCAACCAAGCTACAATATATGAATTCTCAACAACTCATTGAGATTGATATACAACAATTTTAGAAGGTGAATTTTGAACACAAAAAATTTGTTTTTTTGCAAACAACAAGTAAAGTTGTCCTTGTTTCTTCATAAATTAAGTTGTTTATTAACAAATATTTCTTTATGATATTTAAGTCTTTTTGCTAGCTTGGTTATGGAACTTTTGTATGTATCCTCCATTTCATTAAAAGCCAATAATTTAAAGATCTTGATGCCACTATGCAAGTACTTGAAAATTAGGTCATTTTTATTGCAATTGTTGTTAGGAATGTTGTGCAATTACTTGGGTTAGTTGGTTGCCCGAGGTTGGGTCCAATTTGGGGTCATTGGAACTTAATCAAAATTGGGTAAGAATCAAAACTATGTTCATGAACATTAGAGTATTTAGGAGGGGAAATGGCCCTTTGATTCAATTTTACTATTCAAATCATAGCCAAAACCAAATCCGAAACCTAAGTGCCACAAGAATTGGAATTGGATCAATTTTTTTTCAAAAAATTGCTTTTAGTTTTAATTTAAGGTTAAGGGTTATTGGTTTTAGTTTGTGGTTATGGGTTTTGGGTTGTGTTTTTGGTTTTAGTTATTTTCATTTTTCATGTAGGCTTACCATCATTTTATGTTGTGTTCTTTTAATTGTTGTTGTTCACCATTGTCATTGTTTTCGTCATCCTCTTGTGATGCTAATGTGGTGTTCCTTTCATTATTGTAATTGTGTAGCTTGGGTCGTGCTAATGATTGTGATGGTGTTCTTCCTATTGGGCAACATGTAGCTTGCCATCACCCATGTAACCTTCAACCTCTTACTTTTGATTTTTTTTTGATGTTTTGATCCTCTTGGTCATCATTGTTTTGATCTTCTTGTTGCTATGACATTTCTTACCATTGTTTTTTTCTTGTGATCTTTTTTTAATCCTCTTGGTCATCATCATCCTAGTCTTATTATTGTTGCAAGCTCCTTACCATCGCCTTTGTCTTCTAATATTCTTTTCATCCTTTTGGTTGTTGTTGTCGTAATCTTCTTATTGTTGCAACACTCCCCACCATTGACTTCTTTTTGTGATTTTCTTTTCATGCTCTTGGTCATCATCATCTTGGTCTTCTTATTGCTACAACTTCCCTTGCCATTGCCTTTGTCTTGTGATCCTTTTTTCAACTTCCTAGTTGTGTCATTTTGATTTTGTTGTTGTTGCAATGCTACTTGCCATTGCCTTCATGTTGTAATCCTCTTTTCATCCTCTTGGTCATTGTTGTCATGATCTTTTTGTTGTTGTGACATTCCTTGCCTTTGCCTTCATCTTGTGATCCTCTTCTCATCCTTTTGGTCATCATTGTCATGATCTTCTTGTTGATACAACCTTCCATGATATTGTCTTTGTCTTGTGATCCTTTTCCCATATTATTTATTAATTTGACTTAATTTGGCCTTGTCAAGCCTTGGTAATAATTTGATTTTTTTTGTAATAGAAATTTTCCTTCTTTCATTATTCCCATTGATGTTTCAGATTTTGGAACCTAACCTACTAACCTACTCTAAAACCTAGAACTAGCCTATGTTGATGATGGAAAAGAACCAAAACTATATTCATGTTTTGAATTAAAAAATTGGAATCGGAATCAGGTTCCATATTTGAAAAAAAGGAACCAAAACCTAATTGGAACCAGATACTTGAAAAATTTAGGAATCACACTTGGCTATAATTTAAAAACCACCCAACACTAGTTGCTTTCCCATGGACAACATTGATAGTTTGAAGGTAAATTTTTAATAGTGACACCATACAATCTTGTTAAAATGGAGTCAGGTTGATATAAACAAATTTCAATAGTTACAAATATTTGACCAAAATTAAAGAAGAAAATTTGCCAAATTCTTTTACATCATTTTGCAAGTAGGTAACCAAAATTATAGCAAGACATTTAAAAAACTTATTCCATATTTAGCTTATAGCCAAATTTGGTTAAGTTTTCCTTATGTGGGTGATCACAACTTGGATTACATCACAAAATTGACAAAAAAAAAAACTATCAAGAAACAAGTTTTTGTTGGGGTTCTATTTCACTAGCTAACCATGGTGGTTAACTCAAATTTTGATTTACCACCAATCTAATAACAACTCACAAACATGTTGTTAGTACGTAGGTAGCCAAAACAACCCTTATCTATGTATAAACCATCTATTTATGTTGACCATAATAATTACCTATTTTCCTACCTCTCTTTCTTTCAAGCTAGTGCTTGCAATGACCTTCTTTATTCAACAACACAACAACATGAAAGGAAAAACTAACCCAAAAAAAAATGTCATTCACAAAAAGCTTGTGTAAATTCTCTACATTTTTGAATGCTACTTAAATTTTATGAAACACTACCAACATCGCATATCTTTCCCATGTATTTCTTGTTATTTTTTCAAAATTCAACACTTAAAAAAAAAACGAAAACCAAATAGAATTTACATGATCATAGTATAAAACATCTTATGAACTATCAAACCTAGATCACATAATAGTTATGCACATAATGCCTTAAACATATTTAAATATTTCGATTTACAATTTTGAATTCATTGAATTTACAATTCAAAAATTATCAAATATAAAAAGGTGACATTTTATTGAATTGATGCAAGGTTTAAAGTACAAGGACATTTTATTATTGTTTATTATATTGGCAATTCACATGTGTGTTTATTCTATTTATTTTTGTGTTTATTCTTGAATTATTTTTTGGTTGTATGGAATCATTAGCCCAATCAAGTTTGAGTTTAATAAACATTCATGAAATTGTTGCTTATGAACTAAAGTGATGCCATATTCATTGTGGTATTTGATGTTGATAGGCTTTCCAACAATCAAAATTTGTCCATAATTTTTGTACAAACACACATTTTTTAAAACAACACCTGCAACTACTATGTAGTTTGGTAGTCTTTTATATTCTCAAAGGAATGAGACTTCCAAAATGTTAAAGATTATATTTCATGATGATGTTATAATGATCAAGGTGTCCAACCAATTTAATGTCACAACATCCAATCCTTAGATGTTAAATAAAATTGATTTTTCATATTGAATTGAAGGTCATAAAGATTTCCAAATTGAAGAATGCACAAGGCATATGTTAGTAATTGTTTCATAACTATCAAATGTTCTTAGGTGGGACTAGCCATGAATTAAAAAAGATTTGCATGACATGTCATATATGTTAACATGTAGTATATGTCATATATGTTTTAAGTGGGACAAGTCTTATGTTAAACTTGAATCATTTGAAAACCTTTTTCATTGTCATAGATTGAGATTTGTTGAACTTTGTCATAGTGTGCCAAAAGGAGATTAGGAGGATTGTTCCTTCATGGATGGATTGCCATAGCAAACCCCATGTTAGTCTTGTGAAAGTTTTGAAGTTGATTTTGTTTCTACCAATGACAACACACCCAAGATTCTTAGCCAAAGAATAAAAGAGGACATATATTTGAGGTGTATGTGGGCTACAATTACAAGCCATATTGATAGATGTCTTTCTCAAGGATGTTATATTGCTTTCCATGTGGTGTGATTGATTAATACATCCCCAATCATGAAAAGAAAGTCCATGGTCCATGAGTCTTCACCTACACAAGTTGCACCCTTAACAAACTTGTTGGCTTGAGAATTAAAACTTTAAAAAGCTTGTCAAGCTCCAAACTAGTTGCCTCATCAAAATGACTTCAATTTATTTTAGGCACCCTCAGCAATTGATCTTAACTATATAATGGTCTAAGTTTATTCTTTTCACTTGCATGTGAAAGAAAATTCAACGTTTGTTTTTCAAGATGAAGAGGCTCTTATTTACAATTTTCAAATATGATCTCTTTTTTCTTCCACAAAGCATAATGGTGGATTAGAAATGGACAACAAATTCTTCATAATGGTGAATTAGAAATGGTAAATCAATAGTTATACATATTTAAAAAAATGTCAACAATTAGAGCATCTCTACCCACACCTAGTTTGTGTGCTTTTGCTAGTGTTTCACATTTAAGACAATGTGCAAGTTAGTTCCAATGTTGGGCAAATATCTAGTTGGAACCCTAGTATATATATAGACTAGTAATCATATCAAAGAACCAATTAGACTACTATGACTTTGAGGCAAATACCAACCTCATAATGAGACTTGCTCACGTTGCTTATTTGTTATTTCCAATGTTGGCAAGTTATGAGATTTACACAAGTCCAAGTTATATAGGTCATGTTTTAGGGTAATTGGATCTAGGTTTAAAATTTTGTTAAAGTTGTTGCAGCCTAGTTCAACAATTCGACCTCTTTTCAAAATTGAATTAGAACATAAACTGGGGGTGTTTGCCCCATTTAAAATATGCTCATGTTCTTAAGGTGAGATAGATAAGTGTTAACTTTATAAAAAAACATAAGCTTGGCCTTACATTTTAAACAAGTTATTGAATTTAATTGGTTGTACAAAATTAGTATTACATAATCTCTTTGCACTACATGAACAAACTAATACTAAATTAAAAAAAAAAAAGTTTAGTTGCGTGTAATGGAGATGAAATTGGACTCCAACCTTAAACCAAACTGATTTTCAATTGTTTGTTAAAATGGTCAAAACTGAAGAGTTTAGAAATCCAAAAAACTGATCTCAACATTGAACCAAAGGATTCCATCAAAAGAAAAAAAAGGAAATAGAACAAAGACCAAAGGTTCCTTTTGAAATCAAGAACTAGACAACACTAGACAACCCTAAACCCTTATTATCTCCACCCCCATTTAGGAAATATTGGACAATGTAAAGTAGAACTAGACAACACTAGACAATCCTAAACCCTAATCTCCATCCCCATCATATAGCAAATATTGGACAATGTAAATTGAGAGATCAAGTAAATGCTACCATATGAACCAATCATTTTAACAGGTCACTCAAAGACAAATCCTTCATTTTTGCCCTCTTTTGAAGAGCCTGAGCCTGTATCGTGCAGATATTTTCATATCTGAATTCAGTTTCACACTATTTAAAGGTGATACTTCATCCAAATTACTGTGTAAACGCCACTGTAGCACTCCAAGTGGAGATGCTCTTGATTTGTTCACCTTACTTGTATGCAACTTGTCCAGCTCTTATGGTGAGAAAAACTAAAGCAACTTGTTTGACCAACTAAAACTTCAGGTTACTTTGATATTGAATTTCCTACTTCCTCTTGTCATCCTCCTGGAAACAATTATAAAGCATCTATGATGGACAGTTAAGTCAGTGAATGTCCTACACAGTCATGTTGATAGAGTCCAGGCTGTGTCTCCAAGGACCCGCGGTTCTGTCCCTTGTCTTCTTCTAGTGAATTGTCTGTTCAGCCAAGGAATACCCAAACATCCTGGTAGCTATATAACGCCCAATGACAGCTTGGGAAACAAGATTCAATTGGAATGAAAACATGGTTGTCATATTTACAGTTTTACAGAAAAAGATATCTTACATGAGTACTGAGAACATCTGCAGATGCCACGTGACCTTGAACGGCAACACATCTGGTATCAATGACCTTCCATCACTGCCCCACTGATTTCATCAGCTCCTGGCACAGGGTGGATGTCAATGTCACATACAACCAACTTCCCTAATTTCTGTCAGCCGTAAACCTGGCTAGCTTAACAAGACCTGAACAGAAGGAGAAGACAGGAAACCCGAGAAGAAAGAGGAACACACAGCAAGAAAGAGGCAAAGAAAAAACTCAAACAAGAGAAAGAAAAATGAGATTCTAGCCTTTCCAGTTCATACAAACTTTGAAGAGTAACGTTTTTTTTTCCAGAAAGCTTGCCATTTGAGCTACAAAGTATTCTTTGAACAGATCATCTAGAAACCTCCTTACTAAGGATTACCTAGAAAGAAAAACAGGACAAGAATTGGGCCTTAAACAAGACTTATCTATGAGATTGGAGACAAATCTCCACAGCACTTTGAAGATAATCATTCTCTCAGTTCCAGCAAAATGGAAACTTAACATGACGGGAATGAGTGCAGTCATAACCTAATGAACACCAACTCATGACATGTCAGGCCATCACCTTCATTAAGGGGAACAGTGACATAAATCCTCAATTGTCACAGCATGGCAGAAATCCTGCTGCTTGAGGCAGGTAGCAGTCCAATGGAGCTAAATCCTCAAGCAAAGATTCAGCAATATCAGCTCACCTATGAGTGCCTAACTTAATCATCCAAGAGACCAGTGCTATTCATGGCTAAAATGCATACCATGTGTAAATAAACTGGAAATAACAAAGTGCAAGGGCAATTCCAGTCACAAGTCAGCTCCATATGCCACCTGACACAAGGCTAGTACTCTACATGAGGGATGTCATTCACACAGTGTATGTGTTTATGGATGCAAAAAGGTAGTATGGCTGATAATTGGCCTCCCTATAACATTCCTGCAAAGGAATTGGTCACAGCTGAACTGTAACTTGGGAACAAATATCACAGACACAGTTGTGTCTACTGGGTGTTCTAGGTCTGAAAGACCCTCAGAAAAACATTGGCTGCATTTCAAAGAAAGCAGACCACAAAGAATAATTGTATACCCTGCAGGTTACTGCAAGTGATATGGAATTCTCAAAAGAGACAACTGGCACCCACATCAACTACCATGGCTTCAGGTCTCCTGCTGGACCTTCAGTCCAGTTGAGCACTGTCTGACCTGGCTTCAGGTATATGTGGGGATCATGAGGTAGTTTCCGTGCCAAACCATTTAAAATCTGGTGGAATGCATCACCTGGTAGTGTAGGCTGTGAGAAGAGCATTGCCTGCTTCATTGCAGGGTTTGCAAGCAAACGTTGCTTCTCAAGGACTTCTTCAGGGCTGATTAACGACAGAATTTTGTCTAAATTAGGGACATCTTTCTCTGCAACAAATACACCTATCTTCTCCCATGGTATGGCATCAGCAAATGGTAGCACTATGTCATCTGCAATGATAACAGGAATACACCCAAAGATTACACCTTCAACTAGCCGAGGACTCCAAGGTGCCCAGCCAAGTGGACAGAGACAGAATATTGCCCGTTGCATGTCCTCATAATACGTGGATGGGTGCTGAGTGGAGATGTCAAAGAGTGGATTGTCCTTGAAGTTTTCCCATACTGCTGCCCTTGCTCCTCTGATACAGAAGCCCTGTGTTAGTACCATTGATATCCCATTGAACTAATCACACAAACCAGGCCTTAACTACTAAGGGCTGCATGTATACCACAACCACAAGGGCTGTAAATATGCCAAAATCTTATAATTAGTAGGGCTTAATGCAACAACGTTCTTCAATAGAAGAATAGACAAAATCACTCTCTTTAACTGACTGCTCTGATTTGTCAACAAGAGGTAGCATTATAGGTCAAGCACTTCCAAATCCTGTTGTGCTAACAAAGAATGCATTCAGGGCATATAAAGGGACCCAGCTCAGAGCAGATTATATATCTCTGTTGGGCTTGAGAAAGATGAGTAGAAGAATGTGACTTTTTCTTTGGTTTCAGCAATTAACTTCATCATACTGTAGCCTCAGATTGTTAAAAGATCTGGTATGCATTTCCAAATACATGTGTAAGTTGCAAAACCCAGCTGAGTTTCTCTGCTTGTATGTGATAGTCCTGGTTGTACAGTGTGGAAGTAATTCCTTACCGTGCATAATAACCTCCTTCAGGATCATTGCCAACATCATAGAAGAGACCACGGAAGTAAACAAAAATGGAGCGTGGAGTACTTGGAGGAATAAATCGAGATTGCATCTTTTCAGGTGGGGCATATGGTGGCACCACAATTGAACCTTCCTTGAGACACACATGATGGTTCTGTCCAAATGTTTGAACAAGTGTTGAACGCTTCAGCAATGGCAAAACCCCTCTCTCAATTGCCTTCTCTTCCTGAGCACACAATACAGGCTTATTGAGAGTGGAAATTCTTACATTTTGTCTTAACATGAGAAGAGCAAGATAGCAATATAAGCCAAGAAAACTGAGAAGCCTCTATGCCTGTAAATAAACCTCATGGATGCACTCATTGTGATACAGACAAAGCTCCAATTTCAAAATTTCTTCACATCCCAGATAAGTTCTACTACCTGATAATGGAAGCAGGCACCAAAATCATGGGGTACAACAAAAAAATGATCTCCACCCTCTGTCCGATTCCAGAAGGGCCAGTGTATGGAAATGTATGAAATTGCACTACGCATCATTCGAGGTGACTTAAAAGGCAAAGGAAGTCCATTTGGTGTTAAATCACAAGTGGTGTAAACAGGTGTGTAAAACCAGTCAGCCTCTTCAGGATTCATAGTGCGCACAGGACTTGCTAATAGGAAGTCATGAACAAATTCCTCGGCAGCAAACATGTGTGTAAGGCACCGAGGGTCCTTCTCCAGCCATTTCTTGTTATACTTGCTGCAGTAGACATGAAATCAGACAATCTAATGAGAGTGTACAGGAATGACATTCAACAAACCTCCACCTTCTTTTGCTAGCCATAGTAAAAGCTATCAGTTGAAAACAAGGGCTTGTGATAGCCATGAACTCCTGACCAAAGATCCATACAAATGATGAACTCCAGTCACACAAAAAGGTGCATAATAGCAGACACAATTCAGTTGCCAAGTCCACAATCTCTGGTGCAGGGGAGATCAGTCAGATCCACCAAATCTCTTGCATCCTCTGGCATTTCTGTGCAAACTGTTTTTAAGTCCAATCTACATTTATCTGCAGACAGAAGTCATCAATATGGCTCTCAGCTCACCTAGGAAGCTCATAGACAAAGACCTTGAGCCGACCTACAGGGTTATCCTCCAGCACATCACCTGCACTTCCTGCACAGAGTTTTTCCCAAGAGCATGATATAAGGGTTTTTTAGTGCCTTCTCTCATCCAGCACTTCTTGATCACAATGCTTGTGAGGCACTCTAACGTGTCGTAAGCCAATTCAGCTCAGGCTGACTGAAGAAATAGACCAAAGCGTCAGGATGTGTCGTCTTCCCTCCCCCAAATCTGAAGGCTTGAAGAGTGCGAAGAGATCAACAAGACATTGTATGACAAGGTGGAAAGACCTCAGACAGTTTCTGCTGGGAAGCGGCTGCCACCTAGAGTGAACAAAAGCACATTTTGCAGAACCCTACAGTAGCTGGAAGATCGAAAGCTAGAGGAGTACAAAATGTTACCAGATATTCGCTGATGATGAACCGCAGCGAGGGAGACTTGTTGACACATAAACAGTAACAGCAATCCAAAGCTCGTCAATATCGAAAAATTCCCGTATCTCCTCTCCTTCGTCATCATAGTCGTCGTCCTCCTCTTCGATTGCCGCAAGTCATCCACTTCTCCGTCTACCAAATTCGACTCGACCACAGTTCTTCTTCTTCTACTACTACTACTGTTAAGCGATCGACGGCACAGGCAGCAACAGCAAACCTGCCATTTCATGCCAATGCTCCTCCTCCAGTCGCACAAAACAACACTATGTACACACTCTCCCGCAAACTCCCCTTGTACTATAAAAGCCACAAGTTTTCAATCGCATCACGACAGGGAAAAAACGAGAAAAAAAACAACAATCAAGAGCTGCTCCTCCTCCATTCCGCAGTCCTTCCACTTCCTTCATTCATCATCAATCCAACTAGCCTCCTCTTCTTCTCGCCAAAACAGTCAATAATAGTCATGCTAGCGGCACCGGCCTTTGTACTCAGATCTCTGCACGACAATTCCCTTTCCTCCTCCATCAACGTTCCTTGTTTCTTTTTCCCTCCCTTCTCTCCTCTCTCTCTCTCTCTCTCTCTCCAAAACTTTCTCTTTTGCGAATATTTCTCTCTCCAAGGGGGGGGGGGAAAAAAAACTCACAAAACTCTTTCTTTCTGTGTCTGTTTCTCGCACTGCCGATCTCGATTCCGATCTCTCTCTCTCTCTCTCACTTTCTGTGTCTCTGTCTCTCTCGAGCTTCTCAGTGCTTTTGTGGGACTTGGTCGGAGTTCGCCAGCCAGGGTCGAAGTCGAGAAGGCAAGTAGTGCAGGTAATAATGCTGCAAGGAAAAGTACGCCAATCAGACGTCCGTCCTACACGCGGTATTATTGACCTGACTTGAATTCCTTCTTTTTCTCGGTAGGTTCGGCATTTCAATTAAATCCAATAAAGTTTTTTAAAAAAAAATTTCGTTACTTGATTTAGTTTAACTTAATTTCATTTTCAAAGGACAATTTCTTTTCTTTCTTTTAATTTTTTAAATTAATTTTTTCTTTTCTCTCTCACTAGCAAAACACAATTACAATTTGCAAATCAATTCCCCCGTTTTCATGTTTTTTTGATTTTTTTTTTTCAATTTTTCTTTGTCACACGAAAGAATCTAATATTTCAAAGATATTTCATTGTGTGAGGTATTACTATTCAGAACGAAAAATAAAATTTCAAAGATTTCTTTTTGTGAGGTATTATTCACAAAGAAAAATAAAATTTCAAAGATTTTTTTTTGTGAGGTATTATTCAGAACGAAAAATAAAATTTCAAAGATTTTTTTTGTGAGGTATATAATTCACAAAGAAAAATAAAATTTCAAAGATTTTTTTTTTGGGTGAGGTATAATACGCAAATAAAAATAAAAATTCAAACATATATATTTTTTCTGAGGTATTTTAAGGAATATTAAAAAAAATTATCGCTATTTTCTTAAAAATTCAGTGAACAATACATTGCAATTTGGAAAATCCCACCTTTTTTTTGGCGAGAGAGAAATTAATAGTTTTCAAAAATATTTAATTTTGTGAGTTATTATTATGAAAATTTAAAAAAAATTCTTCATAATTTTTAATTTCAGCAAAGCAATATATTACAATTTGCAAAATGCCTCTTTTTTTTGGGTAAGAGAGAAATGAATAGTTTTCAAAGACATTTAGTTTTGTGAGTTATTATTAGAGTTATCCGTAAAGTCACCCTGTCTTCACCCTGTCTTTGCAAATCCCTCCTTTTTTTTAAAAATCGCAAGAGAGAAATTAATAGTTTTCAAAGACATTTAATTTTGTGAGTTATATTATTAGGAATAATTAAAAAAATCTCCATAGGTTTTAATTTTTCAAAAGACTTTTTTTTTTTTTTTTTTTGGTGGGGGGGGGGTGGCGGGTAGTGCTTGTTTTTTAGATAATTTATTGTTTTCTATTTTATGCATGGTTTGTCTCTTTGGAAATTCTTTTGTTTTTTCGT
>Ga0116227_10013980_pt1 | contig 12405 bp, 9 predicted proteins | sample S1TSphgellanicum_FD_89693 | JGI IMG/M metagenome (GOLD analysis project Ga0116227, IMG submission 89693) | Host-associated microbial communities from peat moss isolated from Minnesota, USA - S1T2_Fb - Sphagnum magellanicum MG | ecosystem: Host-associated > Plants > Peat moss > Unclassified... | reverse complement strand
TAGGGTTTTTTTTTTTTTTTTTTTTTTTTTTTCCAATTTTGTAGGGGTAGGTTCTCATATGATTGTGGTCTCTTGAGGAGGAAGGGCACTCAAGGGTGTTAGCCCGAAGATGTTCCTAAACCTCAGGAGAACACATGAGGATGGGAAACTCCCCTTTATGTAAACAACTCTCCTTTGATTTCCTCACTTCTTTTTCAATTCGTAGAAATAAAATAAAATTTCATGGGAACATGGGAACATATAAAATTGGAGAGCTCCCCTAGAATAATGCTGTAAGGTTCTTCTTGCTGGGAACATCTCTCAAAATACACATAGAAATTCTTAAAAGGGAGTTGTTTAGAGTACCTTGCAGCGTTGGGCGGCTACCAAACATTGGTTGAGTGTTGTTTTTTAGTGGCGAAATTTCGCATATTTTGGACTTGAAAAAAAACCTTTCTACTTCCCTGCCCTAAATCAGGGCTATTATTTTGTCCAAATTGTCGTCATCCAATGTCCCTTTAGAAAAAAAAAAAGGTCACCTTTTCTATCAATGACAAAGTTGGTTGTCAATGTGTACAATGCAAGAGGATTGTAAGATATCGCCTTTCAAAGGAGGCACATCACAAGTCGCCATTGTGCTAAGCTGCAAGCGCTTCCATGTTCACAAGGTTTACAAAACAAAATTGTAATGTTGTCGTTCCTTTTTTATTTAGATGCGCCACAATGTTGCCTCTACTTGTTTAGGCCATAGTTTTCTTAATGGCAACTCCTAAGCATCAACAATCTAGACTTTGTAGTTGCCTTTGGAACATAATGGTTTTAACACAACGACCACAAACTCTAGAGATTTAAGGTGACCAAAAATCTTCCTTGCAAATTGAGTTTGTTTTTGTTGTTTTGTTTGTTGTTGAAGTTGAGATCTTACATTAAGCTTATTATTGAAGTAGTTTGTGTTTGGAGTTTGGAGTCTGGATGTTGTAAACTTGTGAAACTCAAGCTTCAAGTTCAATGATTATTTGTTTTCTTGTTGTTAAAGTTAGGAATCAAAATCTTGCATTAAGCTTGTTACTTAAGTAATTTGTGTTTGGAGTTTGGAATCTAGGTGTTGTAGACTTGTGAGAATCAAGCTTTAGGTTTAATGATTATTGCAAGGACTTCGGACAAACATTGTTTGTGGTTTTGTGCTAATCGAATGTGTCAATCAAAATGATTTAAAGTTTCCACCTTCGCCATGGATGATTTGCAGACTTAGGTACTAAGCTCAAACATTTAACCTTTGTGCAAATTGAAAGGGTTTTTGGTGTTCATCGATCTCTTCTTGAATTCTTGGAGTTTGAGGTTTGTTTTATGTTTTTGGATTCCTTAAACTTTTGGGCTTGAATCATTTTGATTTTTAGATTCTTTATTTGTTGATTTCTTTCTGGTTTGTTGTTTTGTTCACATCTTGTGGAATTGTCTAGTCTTTTTGCATGCCATCTTTGATGGCTCCACTAAAACCTCTCATAAATTTTAAGTGCAGACATTTTTTTCTTTGGATCTTGTCAATCCTTTTTCTAGTTCCAAGTCTATTGTGGCAAAAATAAATATTTTGTTGCCCCCCTCTCTAGAATTGCAAGATGTTAGTAACAAATCCTTGTTTATAGTTAGTGTTTTTTCCTCAGGCACCGTTGTTTGTTGGTGTTGAAAAACCTACTTCATTTTTTTTAACCCAACAATAGTCAACACTGTTCACATCCTAGAGCATGGATTGCAATTTAGGGGAGATTTCATTACTACAACAGAATTGGCCAACGTTGTCATTTTGAAGAAGAAAACTTATGTTTCTAACTTCAACTCATCAAGCAAGGGAGGGATGTACATTTGGTGGGTTGGGATGGGGGTTCTCTTTTGCATTTTTGTGACCTAGGTGAACGGGCAAACAAAATCACCCACAAGAAGACTCTGATTTCTAGAGTTTAATTTGGCTAGAGGTCAGAGACAACAATAGGATTGTTTTTTTCCGACTCTGCAAATATACTGGCCACATACAAGAACTTATGCTCTAAATATGGTGAGTTCCAAATTTTTTTTCTTCTCAAAATATGGTGACTTTGGGCTTTTTTTTTTCAATTATATATATACTTTCCACAGTCCTCAGCCCCTAAAAAAGTTTTGGTTGGCAAGTGCCAAAAATTTGCAAGTAAAAAAAAAAACCCTGGTTGGGAAAGTTCTTATATAGGGGTTGGAAAGTTAAATTATTGAGGGAGCGTAGAGTTTGGAAGGTGTACCCCAATTATCTTGAAACAACTAATTATGTGCCCTTTGCATTTGAACTGAATAAGCCCAACTAGGTTGAAAATTAGTCCCTATTTTGGCTTAGGGTTTAGGGTGTAAGCTAGGAGATGTTTACCAAAAGAATTAGTAAGATGGGGTTTAACTAGAACATCAAAGAAGATGAAATGGGTACGAGGGAGAAAAGAGTCTTTGATTAATGACCATGAATTTGTCCCCAAAACTGTAGGTATGTATGATCAAGCCAAAAGGAATTACATATAGTAAAGGACGTCGTGAAGCATCATTTCATCCATCTGTCCCATCATCCATCCGTCCATCCATCCGGTCAACCATCCATCTCGTTAGCTGTATATATGAATGAATGAGCAGTATGTGCCAATAATGTGCACCCAATGCTAGGAAGCAGCTTCAGATTTTGGTTAGTCCCACGTTTCAAATGTGCCAATTTGGAGCAAAAAAAGGTTTGAGTACATGTGAATTTGGCAGCCTGAATGGCATGCATTAAACCTTGTCAGACAACCAACCAACCCATCAATATTATGTAATGTAAAGCAAGACAATTACTTACCGATTTGTTGGCACATTATTATTATTTTTACCGATTTATTGGCACTTTTTTTTATTATTTTACCGATTTGTTGCCACATTATTATTATTTTTTACCGATTTATTGGCACTTTTATTATTATTTTACCGATTTGTTGGCACATTATTATTATTTTTACCGATTTATTGGCATTTTTATTATTATTTTACCGATTTGTTGGCACATTATTATTTTACTGATTTATTTGGCACATTTATTATTATTTTACCGATTTTGTTGTTGACACATGAATTATTTTTCACCAAATTGTTAGGAAATTTCCCGTCCACTTAATTTTTTAAGCTAGTAGGTAGCAAGTTGGTGGGTAGGTAGGTGGAGGGCCTTTTTTTCTTATGGAGGCGAGGTGAAATTTCGTTCGAGAAGTGAAATCGAAAATTCAAAAAAAATTAAGTGAATTTTGAAGGTTTTCAAATTGTCAGAATATTATTTTCTCAAAAATATTATTTGCAAAAAAAATGGTGAAGATTTGCCATGAAATAAATAAAATCATTGGCCAGAAGTGAGAAAAAAAAAAGGAAGTATTTTTTCTTTTATGGCGAATTTTCGGCTATAGCCCTTGGATGGACAAATGAACGGACAGATGGACAATCTAATAGGTTTTTACCACCTCCTTATTTATTGTGTCTTTTCATCTTTGGGGGTGGTCAAGATCCAGGTCCAGATCTCAATCCATGTCTCGATCCAGGTGCAGCTTGAGGTTCCCTAACCAGGTCCCAACCTCCTCCTCCTCCTTCTTCTTCTTCAAACCCTAGCTTTAGGGTTTGATGTCCAGATCCACGTGTAGCTTGCACTTCCCAAACCAGGTCTTCCAAGCCAAAGATTGGGGGTTTGAAGTCCAGATCCAGGTCCAGGTCTCGATCCAGGTGCAGCTTGAGGTTCCCAACCCAGGTCTCAATCCAGGTTCTTGGATCCCAAAGATTGGGGTTTGAAGTCCAGATCCAGGTCCAGATCTCGGTCCAGTTCTCGATACAGCTGCAGCTTCAGGTTCCCAAACCAGGTGCTGATCCAGGTTCTTCAAACCCAAGGATCGGGGTTTTGAAGTCCAGATCCAGGCCCAAATCTCGATCCAGGTCTCGATCCAGGTGCAGTTTGAGGTTCGCTAATAAGCGGGTCCCAATCCATCTTCTTGTTGTTGTTCTTCTTCAAACCCTAGATTAGGGTTTCAATGATTTCCTCACATACATTCGAACAAAGGAAAGGCCCATGCGCTGCAGCGCATTTTGAGCGGGAGGAGGATTTGTGAAGAGGAGAAGTGCGAGGAGCTATGGACGCACAGGAACAACAACATGCTCTCAAGGGTCGTCAGAAGGTACGCAACTTCGTCTTCTTTTTCTCCTTGTTGTTTTTTCCCCTACCGCCTCGCTGATGTCAGATTAGAAGGGGCTGTATGCAAATGGAATCAAGCTTTTGCACAAAAGCTCTGATCGTGAAGAAGTGGGCAGGAGTACTTCAAATACAGAAGCCCTAATTTTTTGGGTGTGAGAGATGTGCATGCAAATTGAGCATAAAACTACAGTTTTGTAAATTAGGGTTTTGATTTCTGGATTTTATGTATTTGATTAGGGGATCAAATACATCATAAGTGTGTTGAATTTTTAGCCTCATTCACGTTCAGGTGGTTTTGGGTTCTGAATTTTTAATGTTGTTCTTTTTTTTGGGGGGGGGGGGGGGGGGCGTTTGGTTGGTTTCGGTTCTGTGATTTCAGCTTGAAGAGGTGCGAAGAAAGAAGGCTGCAGCTGCAGCAGCAGGATCAGGTCAGGTTTTGACCACCCCTTTTTTTTGGTTTTTACCAGACCAAATTATGGCATGAACATTGTTGGGACATGTACATATTGGGCCTCTGATATGGTTGCTGGTTTTTGACACATGAGATTTGCAGCACAAAATGAGGTGGAGGTGTTGTTGCTTCGGATCAACAATCTTGAGGTATGCAGTGTTTCTTTGGCAGCATGGTGTTCCTGTCTTGTGGAGTTTGATAGAGCATTTGGGGTGCTTACTGGATGCTCAACTCTGTTTGCTTTTTTCAAGTTTTGCTTTGCATGCTTTGGCAGGGTGAGCTGCAGTTTGAGAAACAAAGAAGTTTGGACTTCGTAACTCAGGTACAGAAACTCCTCTAATCTCTTTTCAGTGATGGTCCTTATATACAGTCAGGATTCTTCTCTAGCAAAACTGCATACAGGTTGTTTGCAAGGGTTGTAACGTGATCTTTGATGGGTTTCTTGTGCATAGAAGCTTGTGGCCTTCTTGTGATATGACCCAAATTGGGGATCTGGGGTTTTCTGGGTCTTGTTTGTAGCAACTCATATTGGCTTTTACATCTGTCCTCCTCAATTTGTTTGAAATTGATCCTCTTTCCAGTCAATCCCAACAGGAAAACTGATCTCTTGCTAAGATTGAAACTGCATTTGTCACAGCTTCAAACGGTAGAATCAGAGAGAAACCTGCTGCAAAGGCAATGGGAAGAAAGTGTTTTGCAGATTCAAAGCCTCTCTGATGACCTGAATCAGAGTCGTTCTCAATCCTTGCAGGTAACTTGTCTGTACTCTTCAGAAACCCAATATACCTCCCAAGCTTGCATCCAATAAACTGGGATGCCAATTTTGCTTCCTCTTGTTTTCCCTCATTTGCACATTTTTCCATCTTTTGTCTCTCACAAGAGTGTAAATGCCATTCCTTTGCTTGAATTTTTTTGCCTTGTGCGCATTGTACTGTTTCTGGTTCTGTTTTCTTGAAAAGATCCACTCTTCCTGATGAGATTGTTGGATGAACAGGAAGTGGCCACTCTAAGGAAGTCCTTAGAGAGCTCTACAATGGAGCGAGATGCAGCAATTATGTCACGGGTGTGTTGGCTGTCCCTCTCTGTATTGTTATATCCCAGGTAGATATTGTGTTAAAATGCAAGGAAAAACCATTGAAAATTGTCAGTAACTTCATCAGTAAGAATGTGTGGGTTGTTGTGATTGTACCGAAAACTGTGTTTCAAGCACCTCAATTGGCTGTTCTAAAATCCAGCCTTTTGAAGTCAAGCCTTGGGACATTGCATGGGATTTTGGGTTTAGGGTTTAGATTTCCTCAATTCCTAGTGTGGTGTTTTTGTGAAGTTGTCATGGCATGTATGTTAGCAATATCAGCATTAGGTAATGGCTACATGTATCCAAGCTTGACATAGTTACTATGAGGCATGTGGTTTGTTGGTGGTCAGAGCAGGAAGATATGGTAGCACAAGTCCGATTGCTGAAGAGAAGGCTCCAAGAAACAGAAGATGAGCAGTATAAGGTAACACTGTCAGATTTTTGCTCAATGTGTACTGGTCAGTGTGCAGGACCCTAAACCCTAAACCTCTACACTCTATGTAGGCATTTCTTTCTATGCAGTAGGCTTACAAGCTTGTTGCAAGCTTGAATGAGGATGCTATTGACTTTTATGGAATGAGAGACTTCAGGTCATATGGCGGGACATTATATGGTTGTCAGGTGATGAAGCGATGCTGTAATCATCAGTTGGATGCACTAAGTGCAACTGATTAGAATTTTTGTCTTGCTTCTGCATCACCAGGCCGAAGAAGATGCAGCAGCTCTTCGGGCAGAATTAAAATTGCTTCACCACAGCGACCAGCAAGCAGACAATACAGCAGCTTCCTCTGAGCAGCTGCGAAGTGCAGAGCAGGAGATCAGCAGTCTCAAGCAAGAGCTCCAGGTGCGCCATACGTGGTCAAGACCAGCTAATGATGTTACTGCATGATGAAATTTATGTAATGTTTGAAATATATATATATAGCTGGCTGCTGGTTCTTTGGTTTCCAGGAACTGGCAAGGAGGCTTCAACAAGAGCAACAGACTGTAGCATCAGAGCGTCTACATGTATCTGGTTTGACTATCCAGAATCGAGATCTTCAGACTGAGCTAGTTGCCGCAAATCAAAAGATATATGGTGGGTGGGTTTCAATCAACTCCCTTTCTCTGCTGCATGCACTATATTCTTATTGAATATGCTGCTTGGTCATGTGACCAAAGTGAACAGAGAGTAATCTTGTAATGGGGAATTAAGTACATTGTCTGGTAGACATCAATCTGTTTAGTTCTAGCTCTCTCAGAGCTGTTTTTGTGTGAGACTGAGTTGTGTGTGTACAATTGTCCTAGACCTTGAGGAGATTGCACAATCACGCAGTGTTACAATCCCATTGACAGATGCATCAATTGTGGATACAGCAACATCTAGGGTATGAGTCTCTACTTCTTTGGACAGTATCCCATGTTTTAGGTGGTCACTACCATACATGTTGCTACAGAAGGTCTTGCCATTGATGTCTGTTGCCCTTGTTTGCAAATTTGGAACCTGAGAGTGTGATCCATTGCAGAAAGACAAGGTCAAGAACCAGCTTGACCTAGCTGAGCTTGCATCAATGGTGGAGCGACAAGAGCAGGGACGCCAGAAGCTTCTTGCTGAGGTTTGCCCCCTCATATTCTGTTTGCAATTGCTGAATCCCATTGTCCATCTGCTTGTCACTTGATCTAGTACTATTGTGTAGAAGGTAGTGGTATAAGTCGGGCCAAGAGTCTGAGATTAGTCTGTTTTGTCCTCCACATCAATTTGTTTCTCCTTGTAGTGACTGAATGCCCTTTTTCTGGTTGAGGGAGTGAAATCTCTCATCAAAACATCCCACCTTCATGGTTTATTTGTCCTTTTGTCACATGCCAGTTTTAGGGCTAGGTGGTGGATGAACCTCTTTGTCGTGGGACATGAAGCCAGAAATTGCTGTAAGACTGGTTGTGAAAGATGTGGCATGCTGAATCTGTCAACAAATTCTACGTGAAATATCTGGGTCAGATTGATGCACAATCCTTGGAGATTGAAAGGCTTTTCTTGGAGAATGAGGGGTTGAGGGACAGTCTCAAGGAGTCAAATGGAGTTTCTGCTCGATGGGACAGGCAGGTGAGCCCTCCTCGGTAAACTCTTCTGTACTACCTCAGGTTTCTTTTTTCCCCTAAGCCCTAGCCCACTAAGCCCTAGCCACAAGGGAGTTTGTTGTATGTTCTATGCTCCCAAGTGTCGTTCTCACAGTTTCACTTGCCACATGCAGGTACAAGAGTGCCTGGAGCAGAATGGTGAACTGAGAGCACAACTGAACCAGTTGCGGGAGGAGCAGATCACCATTGCTGCTGTCATGCCAAAGCACCCACAAGCATCATTTGTGTTGGATTCTGAAACTGGAACCGGTGCTGGCAATGAGGGAACATTGCAATTTGAGGCTCGAAGCAGTGAAGAAGTCAAGTTGAAGGTTTGACAACAAAAAGAACACTGTCTCTCCGAGGGTTTAGGGTATAGGGTTTTTGATCATGTCCATTGATTTTATGTTGTGCGAATTATGGACTTTCCCTTTTTGTCAGACTGTTACCCACTTCTTAGTTACTACATTGCAATAAAGCTTTGTCAGTTTCTATTGGATGGTATTCCTGTTGGTTTTCATTACAATATTGAGGATGTTTGATGGTGGTCTTTGAGCAGCGTGAGTTAGCCAAGGCACAGGCTCATGCTGAGGAGTTAAGTGCACGTGTGATACAGCAGTCTGCTGATCTCAATCGTGCAGTTCAGGCTTTGACAAGCCTGAGCAGCCTGTAATGATCTCACACTCCTCTTGCAGCATTGGTTTCACACATTCTCTCTGATGAACTTTGATCAAGTTGTGGCTGACTATGATCTCCTCACAGCACTCTTGACCCAGGAAACACTTGATACTTTATTCTCATAGCTGATAAATCAGACAAATACATGTGGTGACAACTCTTGTTATATAAGTGTGGTTATGAGACAAGATTATTATTATTATGAGGTTATGGGTACGGCAGCCCATAGATTGAATTTGATGGTTTTCAGTGGGTTTTCTTTGCAGGTACAAGCCTGTATTATCCAGCATTGAAAATCGATTGTTGCAGTTACAGCAAGATTCTTATGTTCCTGATACCATGTACTTGGGCTTCTAAAACTAGGTGAGTTTTGATCATCCAGGATGCTTTAGGGCCCCATTTTACAACTGTTGCAGTAATACCAAGTCTAAGCTTTGTACAGATTCATTTTTTGGTCTTCTGATGTGATGCTAATATGATTCACACACATGATGAACATGTTAGTCCACAGCTGTTTAGTGGAGGAAATAAAAAGAAAAAAAAAATTCTTTCCCACTTGTTCTTGTGTGTGCTATATACATGCTCTATGTTATCTCATGGCAGTATCAGGTAGTTGTCACTAGTTTTAACCATGCATCATGACAATCAAGTCTTGAGATTGTGTCTTGTTTTTGAGAGGTTCGCTAAAACATACCACTTGCCTTCCATTTTTACTGAAAACCAAATAGATGGGTCCTGAATCACAACGTTGAGAGTTGAGGAGTAATGTGTGTGCATCCCCACAGTTGCAAAGTTTATGTATTCTTGTAGACCACATTTGCAAAGTTTGTGTATTCTTATAGACCTTACACAAATTTGTGGGTTGGGTTGTGGAAATTTTGCACTAACTTGGATTTCTTGACTAACTATTGGAGGTTGAAGAAACATGGCCCTGTACATATTCAACTTCAATATCTGAAGTCCATGTGTGTTGTCTTGTTGTGCTATATTTTTCTTTGATCTTTTTTGCATCCCCCAAACTTTGAATGAGCTTCTGCAACAATTTCCATGCATCTTTGAAACTATGATGCTGCATTGAAATGTCTTTGAATTCTTGTTTGCCAAAAATGGGAAAGTTTGTAGGAGCTTGGAGATGGGAAGCTTGGAGATGTTACAACAAGATCAAACATTTATGCTGCCGCTTGAAGGGAGATCTCTCAAATGTTCAATGACAAACCAAAGAAAGCAGCATGATGAAATTGTGAAGTGAATAACGAGGTGCATATCTTTCTAATAAAGCAATGATTTGAGATGATAATGATGCTCAAGGGATTGAAAAAAGTTGTGCTAGTAATAGAAGCTTATTTTTTGAATGGAGATAATGCAACTTGCAACGTCGGATGAAAGCATGATTACTAGGTGTTGTTGTGAAAATCTTTTTGGGGAATGAAAATCCAGAAATTTGCATTAAAAATAGTGGGTTAATCAATCATGTGTACTTCTTCTAATTTGGCCCTTGGGTTGAACACAAGGATATCTTGAAATTCACTGATTAAATTTTTCCATGTTATCGGCTTTGACTTAAAAGGGGGAAACATTACACAATCGCATGTCATTCATTTTGCCTTTTTAATATCCTGAGTATCACAATAACATCAATGTGTAAAGTAGATTTGCTAGAAGTGGCAATTCTATTTGTGTACTCCCTCCCACTGTGGTAACGGGTTTTGGTGGCTTCTGGTGATGAATCCTTGCCCAATGCTAGCAAACAGAATTACAATCTAAAAGTAGATAAACGATAAAGAAAACGTATCAATGGATGAAATTATCACATTTTTTTATAATGTAAACACTCAATGAACTCTATGTTGAAAATGAAACAAGCATTTTCAAAATGTTAATCACAATAAAGCCTTTCCTTGGCTTTGGCCTATAGTCTCTAATGAAGGTGCATTCACACTTGATGTTTAAGTTAGTGTTACGTGAAATTGTACATGGCATCCTTTGGCATTGAATGTCAAATGGGCTTGATAGTTTGATGTTAAGTGAATGTAAGCTTAACATCAAATTTTCATGGTACCTAGATTTAGGTCCTCAATGACAAGCTTGGTGGTACGAGACTAAACATTAGAGTCCCTAGCACCAAGTGTGAAGGCACCTTAAGAATGAACAATAATCAATCGTCCAAGAATTTAAAAGCAATGGTTAAGGCCACAAATGTTCAACTTCACAAATAGGTTACCAATGAAGTAATTTTTGACAAAACATCAAAAGAGAATTTCAAAAGCCACAACCTTAAAAATGCTTTTATGTGGTGCACATCTTCATTTAGGGTGTCTTGAAAAAAAACCAATTTAAAACCCTAATGCCCAATTTCAAATTGATTTTAAAAAGTAAAATTGAAGCTATGTTGAATGTCATTGCCTTTGGAAAGAGAATAAATAAAAGATAAGAAGGTCCATTGAATTACAAAGAGCTTAAAAAATGGGCAAGGGTGAAAAAGGCTTTCTTAAAAACCTTAACACATGCTAATGGAAAAACAAATAATGAATAGGCTTTTCCCAAAAAAGAGTAACGATTAAATAGAAGGAAAGTTATCAAGCATAAAGAAAATTTGAAAAAAAATATGGTCATATGTTTGGTTGATGATGGAAGTTTGATTTCCTAAAAATTAAATTATTGAATAACAATATGGTTGACAATTGAAGGACAAGCCAAAAACATTGTATGGAGACAACAAGATATTGTTTCATTTTATTGGTTTTCTATGGCATTTCTATAAATTTTTGAAACATTATATATGAAATATATCAAATGTTGTCTTTTTACATAATAAAATCCCTGATTTTATGGTTGTGAAATCTAGAATTTTATCTACATGTATTGATTGGCAAAAGTACATAAAAAACCCCATCTATAGAAAATAAGTCACAAAATCTTACCAACATTTACAATTAAAATTGTGTTAATTACATAAATCTAGTCGCACTCAACATGGAGTCACAAATGTTAACCTCAACACGATGTCAACACAAAACAATAGATGAAATATTTAGGCAAACAAATGTGTTTTCATCCGTTGACCAACCTTATAATGCTTGTGACTACTTTCCATTATTTGTCATTAGATTGTAAGGTAGTTACTAGTTGTCATGTGGTAACATAATTAGAATTTCAAAAATATTAGCTTAAAAATATTTTGGTCATCTATTCTAAATGGAAAACAATTTCACCACATGGCCTCATTTACTCCTACCGAATGGGATGATAATGGATTTTTTGTGGAAATGAAATTTAAAATAAAAAATAAAATCCACGTCATTCATTTTGGTCTAGATGTCACATATCACAATCTAAGACCAATTTTTGGTCTTACATTTTTGACCTATTTTGAACGATTTAAACAACTATGGGTGTGTTTTTTAATGGTCCAAGGAGCCAAATTGAATGAGAAGAAGGTGATTGAAACACTAAATGTTTAGTCATCGGTTTGTTTATTCTAATGTGATTGTCCAATTTTTCACTGAACCAATTTTTGGGCAATTTTTCACTTTCTTTTTTTGGGAGAAAAATTTCAGATTTTTCCAATTTTCCAATTTGGCATTTTTTGCAAATTTCAAAGGTAATTTAATTGTGTCCAATTTGTGACCACATCAACTTTTGGGCAATCTTCCATTTTTCCTTTTTCTTGGGAGTTTTTATGATTAATCTAGTTTTACAATTTGTCATTTTCTTGCAATTTTCAAAGGCAATCTAGTTGTCCAATTTTGCATTGAGCCAATTTATGGGCAACCTTCCATTTTTCTTATTTGTTTGGGAATTTTTCTGATTTCACTAAATTTTTAATTCTCTCTTTTTTTTTTTTTTTTTTTTTGATAATTTGTTTTCCATTTTTTTCCTATTCCAATTTGTTAATTTTCTTTTTTTTTTTTTTGTTTTGAT
>Ga0116227_10013979_pt1 | contig 12407 bp, 13 predicted proteins | sample S1TSphgellanicum_FD_89693 | JGI IMG/M metagenome (GOLD analysis project Ga0116227, IMG submission 89693) | Host-associated microbial communities from peat moss isolated from Minnesota, USA - S1T2_Fb - Sphagnum magellanicum MG | ecosystem: Host-associated > Plants > Peat moss > Unclassified... | reverse complement strand
GATGGAGCAGTTGGTAGCTCGTCGGGCTCATAACCCGAAGGTCGTAGGTTCGAGTCCTGCTCCCGCTACCTCAAATCCTTGTAGTAAGCTGAAATTCAGTAAATTACAAGGATTTTTTTATTTTTGTGCGGTGCAATGTGCGGTGCAATTCTTCAGCTAATTAGCAGATAATCTTAATTCCTGATCACTTTCAATTATTGGCTGATTATTTTCAAATTCTTATTTACCACTGTTCGACTTAATCAATTTTCCTTTTTATAGAGCAGGCCAAAGAACAAGAGCGCGGATTGAGCGTATAAGACAAATAATTCTTTTAACAGGCATCAATATTTATGGCGAAAACTGGAATAGCATTTGTTCTGCAATCAATAACTCATGCACCAATTACAGGGAACTGAATAAGACCCTCTTAACCAAGTTTGCTGCCCTACAAAGACAATTTTTTTATGAAAAAATTAAGACTATTAAATCTATATTTTAAATAGTGTATTTTCTTATACTTGTAAAGTCATATGCACTAAAACAAGATGCTTATATTTATTCAAACCTAATTTACAATGGCAGATCAAAAACCCAAACAGACCGCTTTAGGCGACGTTGCGGCCAGACAATTGGCTATCGCCACACGTACCGTTCCTCAATTATCAAGAATCACCCCACGCTGGTTACCGCAACTCCTCAATTGGGTGCCTGTTGAGTCTGGCGTTTACAGGCTAAACAAAGTAAAAGATGCACAAAATGTAGAGGTTGATTGCTCTTCGCGTGATGAGCGTGAGCTGCCATCAACATTTGTTGATTATATAGAAAATCCACGCGAGTATAATCTCAGCGCGGTTAACACAGTATTGGATGTTCATACTCGTGTATCAGATCTCTATAGTAAACCGTACAACCAGATCAGTGAGCAGCTTCGTTTAACCATTGAAATTGTTAAGGAAAGGCAGGAAAGCGAACTGATTAACAATCAGGAGTATGGATTATTGCACAGCGTTGTTGCTAGCCAGCGAATTAAAACCAGGCTTGGGCCTCCTACACCCGATGACCTGGACGAACTGATCACCAAAGTGTGGAAAGAGCCTGGTTTCTTTTTGTTGCATCCATTAGCCATTGCAGCTTTTGGCAGGGAGTGTACCCGCAGGGGCGTACCGCCGCCAACAGTTTCTCTTTTTGGGTCGCAGTTTATTACTTGGAGAGGTATTCCGCTTATTCCTTCTGATAAGCTTCCGATAGAAAATAATAAATCTAAGATCATCCTTTTGCGTACTGGCGAAAGCAGGCAGGGCGTAGTTGGTCTGTTTCAGCCAGGATTACCGGGCGAACAGTCGCCAGGTCTTTCTGTTCGCTTTATGGGCATCAACAATAAGGCCATTGCTTCCTATTTGGTATCGCTATATTGCTCGTTAGCCGTATTGGTTGATGACGCTATAGCCGTTTTAGATGATGTTGAATTAGGAAATTACCATGAATACAAATATTAATCCCGGCAACTTGCCTGATCTGGAAGAACTGCAACGGCTGGCCAACCAGTTTTTTAAAGCAGCGCCAAATCAAGATATTTCGTTACCTGATACAAATCCTTATGATGCAGCCAAACTGCCTGTTTCGGTGGCAGGGAGTGGCGTGTCTCCATCAGCCGTTCACCATGGTAACGCGGTAAATCTGCAAAATCCCCAAACAGGCTTTAATGACCCTGGTTTAACTGCTTCCGTTCAACCTGTCGGGCAGAATGCCAGAACCAGCTTCTTACCCTTTGAATTTATTCCTGAAAATCTACTTCATTTGCCGTTCCAGCAGGAACAGCCGTTCGAAAAACAGTTACAGGAAATTTTAAATCATATTTCAACACCGGCGAGTTTGCCGCAAATACCGGTTAGCGGCTTTGGCGGGGACCCTGCAGCTTATTATTTTTTAAAGGATAAACCGGCAGCGACGCTTCCGGGATTTGATGTGAATTTCATTCGGAAAGATTTTCCGATATTGTCAGAAAATGTAAATGGCAAGCAGCTGATATGGCTGGACAATGCTGCTACTACGCAGAAGCCAAAGCAGGTGATTGACCGTATCAGCTACTTTTACGAGCATGAGAACTCTAACATCCACCGCGCCGCGCATGAACTTGCAGCCCGTGCGACGGATGCCTATGAAGGCGCCCGCAAAAAGGTACAGGCCTTTTTAAATGCTGGATCAGTTAATGAGATCATATTTGTGCGGGGCGCAACTGAAGCCATCAACTTGGTCGCTAAAAGCTGGGGAGAACAGTATTTAAATGAGGGCGACGAAATCATCGTCAGCCACCTCGAGCATCATGCCAACATCGTTCCGTGGCAGCAACTCGCGGCTAAAAAGAATTTAAAGATCAAAGTTATACCAGTGGATGATGATGGACAAATTCTGCTGGATGAGTATGTTAAACTGATCACATCTAAAACCAAACTGGTTGCCTTTACACAGGTATCAAATGCGCTGGGAACGGTTACTCCGGCAGCACAGATCGTGCAAATTGCACATTCAGCAGGGGCAAAAGTTTTGGTTGATGGCGCACAATCTGTATCGCACATGCCGGTTGATGTGAGGGCGCTGGATGCCGATTGGTTTGTGTTTTCGGGCCATAAGGTTTTTGGGCCTACCGGTATCGGCGCAGTTTATGGTAAGGAAGGCTTATTGAATTCTACCCAGCCATGGCAGGGTGGCGGCAACATGATCAAAGATGTAACCTTTGAGCATACCACTTATCATGATGCGCCCGGCAGGTTTGAAGCCGGAACGGGCAACATTGCCGATGCAGTTGGCTTAGGCGCTGCCATTGATTATGTAACCCGTATTGGTATGGGCGTAATATCTCAATATGAACACTTTCTGCTGGAATACGCCACCAGCCTATTGAAACAAGTACCCGGTATCCGCTTGATCGGTACCGCATCTGAAAAAGCGAGCGTACTTTCATTCGTGCTGGATGGCTATAAAACCGAAGAAGTCGGTACCGCATTAAACGAGCAGGGTATTGCCGTTCGTTCAGGCCATCATTGTGCGCAGCCTATCTTGCGTCGCTTTGGTGTGGAAGCTACGGTGAGGCCTTCATTGGCGTTTTATAATACTTGTGCTGAAATTGATGTATTGGCAAATACACTGCAGCAGCTTAGCCGTAAAAGGAAATAATTGAACCGGAACTGGGGACATTTTTTCAGTTCCGGATTCTTCTTAAATCCGTTATAATTGTTCTTTTACCTCAATACGCAATTGATGCGTATTGAATACATGAGAATAAGGTTCCACGCTCTTGGCAAGAAACACGCTGCCGCCTATTACGCTATCATGGCCGATAACGGTTTGCCCGCCTAATATGGTGCTTCGCGCATAAATGATCACATTATCCTCAACTGTTGGATGCCTTTTGGTTTCGGAAAGTTGTTTACTTACCTGCAATGCGCCTAAGGTTACACCCTGATAGATCGTCACATTTTTACCGATTATACTGGTGGCTCCAATCACAATACCCGTCGCGTGATCAATGCAAAACGGTACGTTGATATTCGCCTTCGGGTGTATGTCCACACCGGTTTTACCATGCGCATATTCACTTAAAATTCGTGGCAGGATGGGTATTGCCAGTTGGGTTAACCGGTGCGCAATGCGATAAACAGCAATAGCGTAAAAGCCCGGATAAGAAACAATTACCTCGTGTATGCTTATGGCCGCCGGATCTTTTTCATAGATCATCGTGGCATCCTGGCGTAGGTCGAGATAAATTTCTTTCAGCGAATCATAAAATGAATTTACAGTGCTTTCAATATCAATAGGGCTTGGATCGATGTAGCTTAAAAGGATGTTGATCAGGTCGATCTGGTTCTTTTTAAGTTGGCCTTTATAAATGGCTAATTTGTTGGCGTGGTTATTCGGGAATAGAAATTCGAACAGATCAGACAGCCAGGCCACACACTCTTTTGTTTTAGGTGTAGCTTCCCATTCCCTTTTATGCGTTTGGTGAAGAAGCGCTATGAAATCGTCTAAATTATCATCTTTCATAGGTGAGGTCTTTTAAAAAATCAAGGGACATAAGTTTTAAATACAATTTCTATCCAAAGAGGTTGCTGCTTAAATACCGGTCGCCCCTGTCGCAAGCAATAAATACAATCACGCCGGAGCTTAGTTCTCCCGCCAGCTTGAGCGCGGCATAACACGCCCCGCCTGTACTCATCCCGGCGAAAATACCTTCCACTTTGGCCAGTTTACTGGCGGTTTGGATGGCATCGGCTTCGCTGATATCGGTCACACTGTCCACGCGGCTCGGATCAAATATTTTTGGCAGATAAGCCTTAGGCCAGCGACGGATCCCCGGTATCGACGCGTCTTCTGTTGGCTGGCAACCTATGATCTGTATCGCTGCGTTTTGTTCCTTTAAGAATTTCGAACAACCCATGATCGTACCCGTTGTACCCATTGCGCTCACAAAATGAGTGATTTTGCCTGCGGTATCACGCCATATTTCCGGCGCTGTTGTTTTGTAGTGTGACAGGTAATTATTCTGGTTCGCAAATTGATTTACCAGGAAATAGCCATCAGTTGCTCCTTTTTCGTCTGCATAATCGCGGCAAGCCTCGATACTATCGAGCAACGTTACCCTGGCGCCAAAAGCTTCCATAGTAAGCGTCCGCTCCCTCGTCGAGTTAGACGGCATGACCAATTCAATTCCCAGGTTGTAAAGCCCGGCGATCATGGCCAGGGCGATTCCAGTATTGCCGCTTGTGGCTTCTATCAGTTTCGTGCCCGGCTTTATTTCACCGGTTTCTACAGCGCTGCGGATCATGTTGAGTGCAGCACGATCTTTTACGCTGCCGCCCGGATTATTACCTTCCAGTTTGGCGTAAATTTCCACGTCAGGATTGCTGTTCAGCCTGCTCAACTTAACAAGAGGGGTGTTGCCTATCAGATCGATAATACTTGCCATAATCAGTTAATTTGCAGATGGAAGGGGCATTTTTTCAACAAGTGCAGTCAGCGGATATACCATTGTTATACACTCCTGTTCCATCAACTTAATGATCTCTCCTCGTAATACCTTTAACAGAAACACCAGCACATCTTCGGTTGCAGCCCATGTTCTATGCTTATTCCGCCATAATTGAACAAAGACTTCTTCAGTTAATTCGGATGCTATACCTGGGTCAGCTACGCGCTTCAGCGCAGCCCTATATACAGCAGCCCAATACAAGTCATACAAAGCATCAAAAGTATTCCGGTCCATTACAGAAAGTTTTAAATTGAAAAATGAAGCCTAAAAAGTGAGGCTGCGCAAGCGGGGATGTGAGCTTACGGGCAACAACAATATCTTCTTTTTGCTACGGTCATCGCACAAATGTAGAAACTTTTTAATACTCGACAAATTTGGTAGACTTTTTTTATCATTGTGATATGGAAGAATATGCAATAGTCACCGGCGCCAGCAAGGGAATTGGGAAAGGGTTGTCGAAACTTTTAGGACAAAGAGGTTATAAGCTAATACTGGTTGCAAGATCGGAACACGACTTGAAACAACTTGCTGAAGAAATATCAGGCGAGGCATTATGTTATGCTATTGACCTATCTGAACCTGGTGCTGCGAAAAAAGTTGCGGAATTTTGTAAAACTCTTCCGGTTAGGGTATTGATCAATAATGCCGGTTATGGCATATGGGGCAAATTTGAAGATAATGATCTGCAGCAGCAGTTAAACATGCTGCTGCTTAACATCAATGCAGTTATCGAATTAACTTATTATCTACTGCCGCAGTTAAAAAAACAGCCATCCTATATTTTAAATGTGGCCAGTACCGCTGCTTACCAGGCTGTTCCTACATTAGCTGTTTATGCTGCCACCAAAACGTTTGTACTGTCATTTAGCCGTGCGCTTCGGATAGAGTTGAAGGATGTTGTATCCGTTAGTTGCCTCTGCCCAGGACCTACCGATACAGGATTTGCGCACCGCGCGGGCATGGATGCTATAGCTGATCTGGCAGAAAAATTCAACATGCAGCCTGGTGAAGTAGCAAAAATTGGTTTGGAAGGCATGTTTAATAAGAAAGCTGAAATCATCCCTGGCTTCCTGAATAAGCTATCGGCAATTGGCGTTCGTCATCTAAATAAAGCGCTTATAGAGCGCATAGCCGCTAGCTTATATAAAAAATGAAATAAATTTTGGTTTATTAATTATTTCCCTACTTTTGTAAAGTCTACTAAAATTATAGACATTTTTTTAAATGAATCAAAACAGTAATATAAACATCGCAATCTCCATGCGAATGCCTTTCTGCCAGAGAGGCTTGTGTTGCTGTTGCTGTTAATGCAATCTGAATCAATTAACAAATTCATTTAATAATTTATTTCTTTTTCTTTTAATGGACACTTCATATCAAAGGTTCATCCTTGGCGCTGAAATTACTGACGAGCAACAAGCTTTTTTTAACCGTAAAGGTTTTATACATTTTAAAAATTTCATTACTCCTGAAACTGTTGAAGATATAATCCGGGCTTCAAAACAGGTAGAAAAGAATTGGGCAGCAAACAATATTGAAAAGGTAAACGGTGTACCGATCAAATATGGTAAAGATCTCAACGGATCACCCATCGTACAGCGTTTTGCATTCATCAACCAGCATCATCCATTGTTGGCGGAGTTTACGCTCGATCCTCGGTTTCAAACCTTGCTAGGCCTTATCCCGGGCTCACGTTTAGGTACCGATGAGAAAGACGGTATGGTTTTCAACCACTATGTAAACAGTGATGAAAGCAGCTTTACTAAAATGGGCTGGCATACCGATGGTTTACGGGACATATTTCATGGCAGCAGGTTGAACCCAATGCTAAATGTAGGCATACACCTGAGTAATGCTACAGCTAATAATGGCGGGTTGCGCATATTGCCGGGAACGCATCAGCAAAGCCTGTATCAGATGCTGTTCCGCAAGAAATATTTTCTGGATCATGATGCTGATGAAAACGAGATAGCAATCGCGCCTAACGCCGGCGACCTGACTATTCACGACGGACGTTTATGGCATCGTGTGGCACAATCTGAAGTTGTAGGTGAGGAAAGCCGCAGGCGGGTGATATACCTTCCTATAATAGCCGGTAAATATGAGCCAAAGCACGAGGATAGCCCTACGGCATTGTACCAGCGGTTTGCAAAAATTGTTAAATAACGGCTTATGTTAATCGCACTGGCCATCGGGTATTTTATCCGGAGAAGGCACTTGAAAAATAAATTATGAAAACGGGTAAGGCAATTACGGTGCCGAAATGAGAAATATTTAGTACTACACTTGGGCAAACTTTAAAAAAACAGTATGATAACCAAACTCAGCTCAACTGAGATCATCCACTTTTTGATCATCTTATTATTGATCCTGATACCAGCCCGGTTACTGGGAGAGGTATGCCGCAGGTATAAATTACCGGCCATTATTGGTGAAATATTTGCGGGGATAATTGTTGGACCTACTTTGCTGGGCACGTTTTTTCCGGGCTTATTCAATAACATCTTCATCGTAGCGCCTAAGGCAAGCGGGGCTTTTGATGGGATCGCTAATATCGGTATCGTCCTGTTGATGTTTATCGCAGGTTTTGAGGTTGATCTGAAGCAAATCAGGAAGAACGGCAAACAAGCGATTGCGATCAGCCTCACGGGTATCCTGTTTCCATTTGCCGTTGGCTTTGGTACCGTGTGGGTACTATTTGCAAGTCATTTTTCCAATGGCGTAAATAATCAATTGGTTACCTCGTTGTTTTTCGGCACAGCGCTTTCCATCACTGCGCTTTCTGTGATCACAAAAATTCTCCTTGATCTTGATATCCTTAAAACAAGGATCGGCAATATTGTATTGACAGCGGCTATGGTGGATGACTTTTTGGGCTGGATATTGTTTTCGATCATCATTCAGCTAATGAATGCCCATGGCGAAAAAGTATCTTTCTGGTCGGTGATCACCGTTGTATTATTTGCCGTGTTTATGATTACGGCCGGGAGGTGGATAGTAAATAAACTACTGGCCTGGGCAGGTAAAACCGGGAAAGCCAGTAATGTATTTACCGTAGCAGTATTACTTTGTTTTATAGGCGCTGCTACAACAGAAGCGCTCGGTGTACGCGCGGTTTTTGGCGCATTTTTGGTCGGCGTGGCCGTTGGCGATTCCCCCTATTTCACAGAAGCACATAAACAGGTATTGCATCAATTTACCATCAACGTTCTGGCGCCGTTGTTTTTTGCATCGGTGGGCTTAAGGTTGAATTACGTCGCCAACTTCAATGTAGGAATTGTAGCCCTGATACTTGTGATTGCATTTTTTGCCAAACTGATCGGTGCCGGCATCGGGAGTGCTTTAAGTGGAATGAACAGGAATGAATCAGTTGCCGTAGCGTTTGGCATGAATGCCCGTGGTTCACAGGAAATAGTTTTAGGGCTGATAGCACTGCAGGCAAAAATCATCAGCGGGCCTGTTTTTGAAGGATTAGTGGTAATGACAGTAGTTACGATGGTTATTTCAGGGCCAATTATGAAGTATTATTTCTTAAAGGACCAAAAGGTGCAGGGCAGTTTAAGTGTAGCAGTCACATAACAACCAGTATATAAGGTCAGGTGGCGGAGTAGTTAGGCGCAGGTCTGCAAAACCTGGTACAGCGGTTCAATTCCGCTTCTGACCTCGATTATTTACTTGATAATAATTGATTTTATTTTTAGTGCTTTTTAGTTTGATTTTCAGGATAGTACAGGGGTAGGTGGTAAATAGTATGCTGCCGTTGACCGCCTCCCCTGTTATTCTGAAACGGATAGGCCAACCATGCATAGTATAAATACATCCATACGATTTTTACTGACAGCGCTTATTGGTATGCTGTTATTTCCGGCAATAGCAAAAGCCCAAACGTCGACCCGCGTGCTGGTTGTGATTGCTCATCCGGATGATGAAAGTGTTTTATCAGTAACACTATACAAACTGGCTAAAGAACAGCATGGCATTGTTGATCTTTATGTCATCACCAACGGTGAAGCCGGTTACCGCTATTCTACCCTGGCCGAACAATATTATGATTGCAAGCTTACAGATGCTGCGGACGCTCGAAAAAGATTGCCGGCCATCAGAAAAAAAGAATTGCATGAGGCTGGGAAAATTCTCGGCATATCCCACATCTGGTTTGGTAACCAGCCTGATAGTCATTATAGCCTGGATGAGCACGAGCCGCTGGATACAAGTTGGCAAGTACCTGCTGTTCGCAGGCAATTGCACGATATGTTAACGCGCAATCATTATAATTATGTTTTTTGCCTGCTGCCGGAAACTGAAACACATGCCGGCCACAAGGCGGCTACGTTACTGGCTTTGCAGGCGGTAGCAGCATTGCCTGTTTCGGAGCGCCCCGTTATACTTGGTGCAGCGCTCAGGGATAAAACGGATTCATCGCGGGAATTTAGTTTTCTTAATAATTATGAATTAACACGTACAACGGATTCCTTACCAAATTTTACTATTGATCGTACCATAAGTTTTAGCTATAAGAACGGCATAAACTACAAGATTATAGCAAACTGGGAACTGGCTGTGCATAAAAGCCAGGGCGCAACACAAATGACAATGAATGATGGTGATTTGGAGGAGTTTTGGTATTTCTCTATAATTCATCAGATAGATTAATTGATACAAAAGACTTGTTTGCGAGGCTTAGCTGGTCGCCCTACAAGGGAGTTGGTGAGCAATTAACAACGGGGCAATTAGCCCCACACAAACACACTAGGCATTATTGAATATGTTTAAATATCGCTATCATACAACCCTGGCAGCCTTCCTCATCATTGCTTTCACAAGCTTTGCGGCAAATGCCCAAACCATGCTGGCCGCCAATACCTACCGCGATAGTCCAGCAATCAGCCAGCCACTGCCTGGTACAATGGTACGGTTGAAAGGGCGGGCGGAGAAACTGCGGCTACTCAGTTTTTTAAAAGGATTAAATATTCCTGATGTGCCTGTTAACGAGGAATCGGATCAAGGGTGGGTGCAATTGGCCAACACTTTTACTAAATTAAGGCTCTACCCGCTGGCCATGAAGTGTTTCCTGAAAACATTAACGCCGGACAGTGTAACGAGAGATGTCCCGATCACCCAAGCCGACCAGCAGTTAATAGCCGATCAACTACACAAAATCGGCTATGAGGGGAGGCCTGAAAAAAGCAATATCATCAAAACCGATCAAATACTGGAAACCTTTCATGATGATAAACCCTCATTGGCTTATGCAATGGTTTTGCATGTTAAACAGCCTGTGCGTGGTACGCCAAAAGTGCATAAGTTCATCAACACCGGCCATACTTTTATCACCCTTATTAAATTTAATACAGACTCATCATATGCAGCTTTAACGTTTGGTTTTGGGCCGGGTAAGAACAACCTGCTGGCGGGTACACCGCTGATGCCTTCAGCTCCGCCGAAATTTATGGACGATGGCGGCCATGCCTGGGATGAGGTGATAGGTAAATTTATTTCAAAACACCGGTTCAAAAAAATACTGGAACTGGCGCGGCAATATGAAGGATTGTCCTATAATCTCAGTACGAACAACTGCACCGATTTTGGACTGAGGGCGGCTCAATTGGCAGGTTTGCAGGTAAGGGATACGAGAGGTTCATGGCCTTTAGGCAAAGGGAACAGCCCGGGAGTTGCCGGTGAAAGCATCCTTTTAGGCAAGTTTAACAACTCGGATACCGGGAATTTCGACCGGCTTTATATTGACACGCTTAGTAATACTAATAGCGCGTCGGCCAGGCAATAGATAAGGCGGAGTGGCCGAGTGGTTAGGCGGGAGTCTGCAAAACTCTTTACAAAGGTTCGATTCCGTTTTCACGCCTCGTATAATTGAAATTACATAGATTTGATATATTGAATATACTTGTATTTCTGATAATTTGAAATATCGATTTTTTAATTCCATAGTATTACCCGGCTTCTCGTCTTAAATATGCTGTCAAAAAAAGCAAAATACGCCATACGTGCACTGGTATTTATGGCCGGGAATCTGGATAAACTTCCCTTACCGGCTTCAAAGATCGCCGAACTTGGAAATATCCCTAAGAAGCTTCTGGAGACAATTTTATTGGAGTTGCGGAATGCTGGCTATATATTTAGTAAAAAGGGAACGGATGGAGGCTATTTATTAGGCAAACCACCTGGCGAGATATTCTTGGTTAGCATAGTCAGGTTAATGGACGGCCCTATCGCACAGGTGTCTTGTGTCAGCGCATACCATTATCATCGTTGTGAAGAATGCACAGATGAAGGAACCTGCAGCATTAGAAAAGTTTATGCAAAAATCCGCGAGGCAGAACTGGATATCTTATCAGGTATCAGTATTGAAATGATGAGCCAACAAATCGAATCGGGCAGCCATTTAATTAGTTAATATATATAAAGCGGCTTTTTATTGCCATAAACGCAATTTTATATGTCTTTTTTAAAAGATGATGATCAGTTTCATAGATATACTATAATTTCTACCTTTTTAGTAGTATTTATAAAAAAAGATTATATCTTTGCCGTGCAATAAAAATAAATGCGATGCACACCTTTCTACAATTTGTCATTTGCCGAGGTACCCTTACCCCAATAAAATCAGGCGCCACTTGCCAGATGCTTTGTTGTTGCTGCTAATCTGCGGCGTATAATCAACAATTCCTTGATATACACCTGAACCACCCGAAACCCGGGCTGGCTGTGCCAGGCTCAAAAGCCACATGCCCCTAATTGAAAAATTTGATTAAACAAACTACAAAAAAATGAAATAGTGGATCCCATTAAACTATAAAACCGGCAAGGAAGCCTTGCCGGTTTATCCAAATGAATACCTGGTGACGTAACGCCAATCACACACCAGACTTCATTCCAGCTTTACAAACGAATTGAATCATTAATGTAAAACCCTTAAAGATATGGAAATATTTCTCCATGCCAAATTAACGCGAGTACCCCTTATTTATTTTTATCTCGCTGTTTTGTTACTTCCATTTGCTGCTGCGGCGCAAAATGAAACACATACCATAACCGGGACCATAGAGGATGCCGGCAATCATCAAACCCTTCCAGGCGCTACCGTTACGCTAAAGGGTACAAAAAATGTAGTCGCTACAAACAAACTAGGTAAATTCACCCTAAATACCACGCAGTCTCCGCCGTATGCGCTGGTAGTCAACTATATCGGTTATGACCGTACCGAGGTTACAACCAACGGTGATGCGATTACTATCGGCTTGAAAACAGGGAACAACCAACTAAACGATGTTGTAGTGGTAGGTTATGGTACACAGAAAAAAGAAGACCTTACGGGTTCTGTGGCTAAAATCAACGACGCCGACGTTAACAAAATACCTGTAGGTAGTTTTGATGCCCAATT
>Ga0116227_10013977_pt1 | contig 12408 bp, 11 predicted proteins | sample S1TSphgellanicum_FD_89693 | JGI IMG/M metagenome (GOLD analysis project Ga0116227, IMG submission 89693) | Host-associated microbial communities from peat moss isolated from Minnesota, USA - S1T2_Fb - Sphagnum magellanicum MG | ecosystem: Host-associated > Plants > Peat moss > Unclassified... | reverse complement strand
TGGTGACGACGGCAGGAACGGCTTCGGTGCTGATGGGCTTTCAGTACGACTACACGAGAACGCCGGATACGGGCGCGCAAACAATCACCGTCAACGGAAGCGCTACGGGCGTGGGCGCGGTGAGCTGCGTGTACAAGAACAGCCATGCAAACTGTAGCTTCCCTTACACCGGCTCTGCGCTTGCCACAGTGAACGGCAACGGCTACGCCATCACGGTCGCCATCGCGGCCGCGTCGCCGTATGCGGCGGGCAGCGGCACGAACTACCTCTACGTGAACCCCGCTGTCACCCAGGGCGGCTCGCACTCCGGCGCGCCTGTCGACGGCTTCGCCAGTACACCCACCGACAGCACGACAGTAGCGCCGGTAGTCTCCACCGACTTGGCCCGGCCCAGGGCGGTCGAGCCTTTCGTCTACGCGCAGCCGACGTTCTCTCTCAACTCAGACACGACCACGGATACCTGCCCCACAAGAGACACGACGACCTCAAAAGACACGACTCGCTGTCCGAAGTAACCTTCACCGCGAGTGTGTCGTCGGCGTCTGTGACAGATTCGTCCGCGACCGCTGACGGCTCTACCCCTTTGTTTCAAGGAATTTGCCCGAAAATACCAGACTTTGGAAGTGACAACACGTTTGATCCAACGCTAACGTCTCTGCTTTGAAGATTTTGCGCAAAAATTAGGGGGGAGGGTGCAGGTGTGGTGGAATAACACTCTATGGGAGCACTTTCAGGACCGTATAACTGGCTCGACGACGACGGCCCCGCTTTTGGCGGGCCAGGGCTTGAACCCCGCTGGACTTCCAGCAAAAAAGACGCCGTCTCCACCGCTTACGCCGCCAGCAGCAAGATCTGGTTCACGGCCTCACACGGCACGCTCAACGAAATTTATTACCCCACCATCGATCGCCCGCAAACGCGCGACATGGAGCTGCTCTTCACCGACGGCGAGACCTTCTGCCACGAAGAGAAGCGCGACTTCGAGTACGACTTCCACTACATTGACGACGACGCCCTCGCCGTCCGCGTCGTCGCGAACGATCTCGGCGGACGTTACACCGTCACCAAGGAGTTCATCACCGACCCGCATCATCCGGTCGTCCTGATGAACGTCAAGGTCGAAGGCGACGAAGCCATCCTGTCCCGCCTGAAGTGCTACGCCCTCTTAGCGCCGCATCTCGACGGCGGCGGCGCGGGCAACTCCGCCCGCTCGCTCAACGTGGCCGGGCAGCGCTGCGTTCTCGCCTGGAAAAACAACTACTCGCTCGCATTCGGCGCGGACTGCGGCTTCTCGCGCACGAGCTGCGGCTTTGTCGGCGCGTCCGACGGCTATCAGGACCTTTCGCAGCACATGAAGATGACCTGGAACTTCGGCCAGGCGCTCGACGGCAACATCGCTGTGATGGGCGAGATCGATGTCGCGCGCTTCCGCGAGTTCACCATCGCCATCGCCATCGGCGACGGCCATCACTCCGCGCTTGCCGGCATGATGCAGACGCTCTCCACGCCGTACGAGCTCCACCGCAAGCGCTTCATTGAGCAGTGGCACCGCGCCGAGTCACCCGAGCGCCTCGCCGCCGCGTCTACGGACGGCGGTCGCCTCATGCGCATCTCCCACAACATCATCCTCGCGCATGAGGACAAGACATACTCCGGCGCTTTCATTGCGTCGGCGTCGATCCCGTGGGGCAACGCCAAGTCCGACGACGACCTCGGCGGCTATCACCTCGTCTGGACGCGCGATATGTGCCACTCCGCGGGCGCGCTGCTGGCGTGCAACCGTGTGGACACAGCACGCCGCGCGCTCGTGTACCTCGCCTGTACGCAACACGTAGACGGCGGCTTCGCGCAGAACTTCTGGATCGACGGAACGCCGTATTGGTCGGGCATTCAGCTCGACGAGGTGGCGTTCCCGATCATCCTCGCGTGGCGCATCTGGAAGCTCGATGGCCTGGGTCAGTTCGACATCGTGCCCTTCGTCGCCGCGGCCAGCGCGTTTCTCACGCGCTACGCTCCGGTCACGCAGCAGGAGCGTTGGGAAGAGAACGCGGGGTACTCGCCGTCGACGCTCGCTGCGGTAATCTCCGCGCTGGTCTGCGCGGCAGACATCATGCGCGCGCATGGCGCAGCGGAGCTGGGCAGCTTCCTCGAGGAATACGCCGACTGGATCGAGGCGCATCTCGACGAGTGGTGCACGACCACGCGCGGCGTGCTGCTGCCGGACGTGCCGCACCACTACATGCGCATTCGTCCGCCCGCAGAAGGCGAGCCGTTTCATAACTCCGACATTCCGCCGGGCATGATCCATATCGCCAACCGCGCACCGGGCGAGAAGTTCGCGTTCGAGGCGCGTGAAGTGGTCGATGGCGGTTTCCTCGAACTCGTGCGCTACGGCATTCGCCGCGCGGACGATCCGCTGATCGTGGACACACTCAAGGTTGTCGACCATGTGTTGAAGATCAACACGCCCTACGGCCCATGCTGGCGACGCTATAACCACGACGGCTACGGCCAGCGGAAGGACGGTGGCCCGTTCATCCACTTCGGCCAGGGCCGCGCGTGGCCCATTCTGACCGGCGAGCGCGCGCACTATGAGATGGCCGCGGGCAATGACGTGGAGCCGTATATCACCGCGCTTGAGCGCTTCTCCAGCTTCGGCGGCATGCTGCCCGAGCAGGTGTGGGACTACGCCGACCTGCCGTCTGAAGGCATGTATTTCGGTCGCTCCGCTGGTTCTGCGCAACCGCTGGTGTGGGCGCATGCGGAGTACGTGAAGCTGCTGCGCTCGGTCGCCGACGGCAAGGTCTTCGACCGCATCTCGGTCGTCGAAGAGCGCTACGCCGTGCCCAAGGACAAGCGCACGTTCCTCTCGCGCATGGAGATCTTCCAGACCGGGCGGCCTATCTCTGCGATGGGGCAGGGTGGCACGCTGCGGATCATCGACCAGCAGCGCTTCCGCGTGGTGTACACGACGGACAACTGGGCGACGACGCTGACGAAGGACTCGCTGCTGGTCGGCAAGCCCGGCTCGTTTTGCGACATCCCCACAGCCGCTGACCTGACAGGCACGTTGAGCTTCACGCTCTACTGGCCTGCGGAAAACCGCTGGCTGGGGCGCAATTACGATGTCACGATTCACGCCGACCAGATGCCGCAGCAACCTGTCGCGATGAAGCCGAGAGCGTAGGAAAGCATGAGGAAACACGTCACCAAGCACCTCAACACGTTTGAAAAGCTCTCAGGCTTCAACAACGAGCACAGCTTCCTGCTGCGCGTGGTGCAGCCGGGGCTGGTTGGCTTGATGGATGGGTCTGTGTCCACATTGGCGCCTATCTTTGCGACAGCATTTGCGACGCATAACTCGCACACGGTGTTTTTGATCGGGGCAGCCGCGGCGGTGGGCGCGGGGATTTCGATGGCGTTCTCTGAGGGCCTGTCCGATGACGGCGAGCTTACGGGCCGAGGCAATCCCATCTTCCGCGGCATTGTCACAGGAGCGATGACATTCTTTGGCGGTTTTCTGCACACGCTGCCGTTCCTGATCGGCAACGTGAGTCATGCGCTGACGTGGGCATACCTGGTGGTGGGGATTGAGCTGCTGGCGATCGCATGGATTCGCTACAAGTACATGAAGACCAGCTTCTATCTTTCGGTCATCCAGGTGATTGTGGGCGGCGGGCTGGTATTCGCCTCGGGCGTGCTGATTGGCTCTTCCTAGCGCAGGCCTTTTGCTGATATGACTTCAGCATGCCAACGTCACGCAGAAAATTCCTTTCCGAAACTGTCTTGGGTGTAGCCGGTGTCGTTGCAGCGGCTGCCGCCGGCGAAGCGCAAGTGCCCACACCCGCGTCGCAAACGCCCGGCGCTCCGCCCGTCATTGGCACAGGACCGGCGACAGGGCCGGAGGTTTCTGTCGCCACGTTTGCCGAGGCCGAGAAGCTCGTGCAGGTGACGATGTCTCCGGCCGAGCGCGCGGAGGCGGCAGGGAACTGGCGCGGGTCCATGGCGACGCTGTTCGAGCGGCGGCTGGGGCCGCGGAAGATCTCTCTCGGTGAGGCAGATGTCCCGGCGACGGCTTGGGAGCCTGAGCTTGGTCGCATCGTCGCAAATCCAGATAGCGCTGTGGTGTACCTTCGATCGCCGGGCCAGTTCATCGGCAAGCCGTTTCACTCGGATGAAGATCTTGCGTTTGCGTCCGTGACCGAGCTGAGCGAGTGGATGGAAGCGGGGCTGATCACTTCCGAGCGACTGACGCGGCTATACATCAGCCGCCTGAAAAAGTATGGGCCGACACTCAAGTGCGTGATCACGCTCTGCGAAGAGCATGCGATGGAGCAGGCACGCAAAGCCGATAAAGAAATCGCAGCAAACAAACGGCGCGGGCCGTTGCATGGAATTCCTTGGGGCGCAAAAGACCTGCTGGACACAGCCGGCATTGCGACAACGTGGGGCGTAGAGTTTCATCGCGATCGTGTGCCGGCGAAAGACGCCACTGTGGTCCAGCGCCTGAACGATGCCGGCGCGGTGCTGGTGGCAAAGCTTTCGTTGGGTTCGCTTGCGTTGAACGATGTGTGGTTCGGTGGGCAGACGAAGAATCCGTGGCTGCCGGAAGAAGGATCGTCGGGCTCAAGCGCCGGACCGGGTTCGGCTGTAGCCGCTGGACTGGTCGGTTTTGCCATTGGTTCTGAGACACAGGGTTCCATCATCAGCCCGAGCATGCGCTGCGGCGTGACCGGCTTGAGGCCGACGTATGGCTACGTCCCGACAGAAGGAGCGATGACGTTGAGCTGGACGTGCGACAAGTTGGGGCCGATGGCGCGGTCGGTGGATGACACGATGCTTGTGCTGTCGACGATTGCGGGCAACGAGCATCACAAAGCCCCGGGACTGATGGATCTGGGATTTCCTAAGGGTCCGGTCGCAGGCCTCCGCGTCGGCTACATCCAGAAGTGGATGGAGGAGGCCACAGACGTCGATCGCCACGCTCTTGAAACGATCAAGAAGCTCGGCATGACCGCCGTGCCCGTCACGATTCCCGACTGGCCATACGACTCGCTGAACACGATCCTCTTCGCGGAGTCCGCCGCGGCGTTTGAGGCATACACGCTCGATGGCCGCATGAACCAGCTCACCATGCAGACACCCGACGCATGGCCGAACACCTTCCGACAGTCGCGCTTCCTGAGCGCTATCGATCTCGTGCAGGCCGACCGCTTCCGCCGCAAGGTCGCGCTGGAAATGGCGAAGCTGTTTGAAGACATCGATGTGCTGCTCACGCCGTCACTGCGCGATGAGCCGATGGTGATCTTCAACTTCACCGGGCACCCTTCGCTCACGCTGCGTGCGGGGTTTGTGGAAGTAAGCGAAGTGCGCAGCGACTGGATGCCGGACCCGGCGCATCCGCTGCCGAAGCTCGACAAGCCGCGCCGCGTGCCGCACGGCGTGACGCTGGTAGGCAGGCTGTTCGACGAAGGAACGCTGGGCCGCGTGGGCATGGCGCTCGAAACGGAGTTCGGCGTCAGCACAGAGCGGCCCCGGGGCTTCTAGCGTTACTCCGGCTGCTGGCCGGGCGCGCCGATCATCCACTCCACGCCGAACTTGTCCGTACACATGCCGAACAGCGGCGACCAAAACGTGGGGCCCAGCGGCATCTCCACTTCGCCGCCTTCGCTCAGGGCTGCGAACCACGTCTTCAATTTCTCCTCGTCCGGGTCACTGAGGGCAACGGCGATGCCGGTGTGAGTGACGGTGCCGAGCAGAGCGTCGCACCCCATCAGCGTAACGTTGCCGACGTTCATCGCTGTGTGCATGATGGCGTCCGGAGACTTCTTCGTCATCTCGTTCTGCTCCGGCATCTCGCTGAATTTCATCGTGAATATGCGCTTAGTGCCGAACACTTTTTCGTAGTACGAGAACGCCTCGTCACACCTGCCGTTGTTGAACTTCATGTGCAGATCGATCTTCATCGTCAGTCTCCCTTAGCTTTGTGCTGCGGATAGTTGTACGCCACGAGAGCTTCTTGCGACAGGAAAAATTTCATGAATGCGCAAGTACGCTCTCAAGGCGATCCAGCAGATCGCGCAGGCCTTGCACCGAGCCATATTCGCGCACGTTCGCGTCGCGCAGCTCGCGCGTGGGGAAGGTGTTGCGAACGGTAAGGCGCGTGCCCTCGCCTTCGTCTTCAAACTCCAGCGTATGCGTGAAGTAGATGAGCGGCGCGCCTTCGCGTCCGCCTTCGACCTGTAGCGTCGCGCGCTCCAGGGGCACAACCTCAAGGAAGGTCATCTCGCTCGGATAGTTCACGCCATCGGGGCCGTGCATGATGATGCGCCACTTGCCGCCTTCGCGAATGTCCATCTCGAGAATCGTCATCGTAAAACCGTGCGGATGCCACCACTCGGCCACCTGCGCCGGGTCGGCGAAGGCTTCATACACCAGCTTGCGCGGCGCCGCGAAGACCCGCGAAACGATCATGGACTTCTCGTCGTCCTGCAACTCCGGCATGTTATCGAGCGGCTCTTGCATGCTTCTTCTCCTTTTTCGACTTCTTCTTCGGTGCGGCGTCTTCGGCTTGAAGGCGCTGTAAATATTCGTCCAGGCGGTCAAAACTCTGCTCCCAGAACTGGCGATACTCTTCGATCCACGCCATGGCTTGTTGCAGCGGCTCGGCCTTGAGTTTGCAGGGACGGAATTGCGCTTGCCTGCCGCGCTCGATGAGCCCTGCGGACTCCAGCACGCGCAGGTGCTTGGAGACCGCCGGCATGCTCATCTCGAACGGCGCAGCAAGCTCGGTGACGGAGGTCTCTCCCCGCGCCAGCCGCGCGAGGATAGCGCGCCGCGTCGGGTCGGCAAGGGCGGCGAAGGTCGAACTCATGGCGTCCATCATGTGTGTATCGAACCTTTCGGTTATATAACCTAAAAGTTAAATACAAGCTTCACGCAAAGTTGTCAAGCGCATCTTTCCGGTTTTTGCCGCATCTAGCCTTAAGATGGAAAGCATGGCGAAGAAGACGAAGCTTACGGAGGAGCAGCGGAACGCGATCGCGCGCGCGCTGTCTGACCCGAGCCGTTTTGCCATCCTGCAGCAGATTGCCGCGCAGGAAAGCATGTACTGCAACTGCCTGGATGCCAAGAAAACGCTGAGCGCGGCTACGGTTTCGCACCACATCAAGGGATTGGTGGAAGCAGGCTTGATCGACGTGGTGCACGAAGGCCGAGTGGCGAACATGAAGCTGCGCCGCGATACGTGGAACGCGTATCTGAACACGCTCGCCCAGATCTAATCATTCGATGCTCATCGAAAGATTTCTGAAACTTCCCAAATCCTCAAAGCATCCATTCGATGTACGTCGAAATATTCGACAGAAATCGAAAGGAACGAACATGAGCAAACTTACAGGCAAGGTCGCAGTGGTCACGGGAGCTTCCAAAGGAATCGGCGCAGCGATTGCTACGTCTCTCGCGGCAGCGGGCGCTTCGGTGGTGGTGAACTATGCGTCGAGCAAGGCCGGCGCGGACAAAGTTGTCGAGGCCATCACCAAAGCCGGCGGCAAGGCTGTCGCAGTCGGCGGCGATGTGTCGAAAACCGAGGACGCCAAGGGCATCATCGACGCGGCGATCAAGAACTTCGGCAAGCTGGACATCCTGGTGAATAACTCGGGCGTGTATGAGTTCTCGCCGCTGGAGGCCATCACGGAGGAGCACTTCCACCGCCACTTCAACGTCAACGTTCTTGGCCCGCTGCTTGTCACGCAGGCCGCGCTGCCGCACTTGAAGGAAGGCGCGAGCGTGATCAACATCGGTTCGGTCGTGAGCCGTATCACGCCGCCGAACTCCGCGGTGTACACGGCCACCAAGGGCGCGCTGGATGCGATCACCGGCGTGCTTTCCAAGGAGCTTGCCGGCAAGAAGATTCGCGTGAACTCGTTGAATCCGGGCATGGTCGAAACCGAGGACACGCACTCGGCGGGCATCATGGGCTCGGACTTCGAGAAGTGGGCGATTTCAACCACGCCTCTCGGCCGCGTCGGACAGCCGAAGGACATTGCGGACATCGCCGTGTTCCTCGCGTCGGACGATGCAGGCTGGCTTACGGGCGAGCAGCTTCTCGCCGGCGGCGGCACTCGCTAAAATCCACAGCGCTCCGGTGCGAAAGCGAAAAACTTTCGCATCGGAACGCAATCGTGGTTCGTCCAACAAACATACCGCTCAGGTCTTGAGCGAAACCCCAACCGAAAGCACAGGAGGCTTCCATGAACATCGTCCTTTTCTCTCTCCCCGTCGTCCTCCTCGCCATTCAGCTTTTGTCTGGCGATCCGGAAAAGCCTTCTGGTTGTCGCGACGTGCCCTGTGTGTAAGGGTTGCGCGCGTTAAGCCGCCATTCATGCGGCAACGGGCGCTGTCGTGCGAAAATAGAAGTAATGATTTCCGTATCCAATGTAACCATGCGCTACGGCGCCAAATTGCTCTTCGAAGACGTTTCTGTTGCGTTTACTGACGGCCGCCGCTACGGCCTGACCGGTCCCAACGGCGCCGGCAAGTCCACCTTCATGAAGGTGCTCACCGGCGAGATCGACCCGCAGAAGGGTACCGTCGTGCGCCCGAAAAAGTTCGGCGTGCTCAAGCAGGACCAGTACGAGTTCGACGCGTATCGCGTGATCGACACCGTCATCATGGGCAACAAGCCTCTATGGGCCGCGTTAGAAGAGCGCGAGATTATTTACAACAAGCCGGAGATGACGGACGAAGACGGTTCGCGTCTCGGCGAGCTCGAAGGCATCGTCGGCGATGAGGACGGCTACGAAGCCGAAGCCAACGCCGCGATCCTCTTGCAGGGTCTCGACATTCCTGACGAGCTGCACGAGCGCAAGATGAGCGAGTTGCAGGGCGGCCAGAAGGTGCGCGTGCTGCTCGCGCAGGCGCTCTTCGGCAACCCCGGCGCGTTGTTTCTCGACGAGCCGACAAACTATCTCGATCTTGATTCGATCCACTGGCTTGAGGATTTTCTCAACCGCTACGACGGCACCGTTATCACCATCTCGCACGATCGCCACTTCCTGAACAACGTCTGCACACACATCGCGGACATTGATTACGAAACCATCATCGTCTACAACGGCGGCTACGACGACATGGTGCTGCAGAAGACCTCCGTGCGCACCCGCATCGAGAGCCAGAACGAGCAGCGCGAAAAGAAGATCGCGCAGTTGAACGACTTCATCGCGCGCTTTTCTGCCGGTACGCGTTCGTCGCAGGTGAACTCACGCAAGAAGGAAGTCGAGCGTTTGGCCACAAGCGAGCTGGCGCGCTCCAACATCGCGCGCCCGTACATTGCGTTCAAGTTGGAGCGGCCTTCGGGCAAGAACGTGCTTGAGTTCGAGAACGTGAACAAGAGCTACACGCAGCCCACGGGCGGCACCGAGCACGTCATCAAAAACTTCTCCGCGCTGGTCAACCGCGGCGAGAAGGTGGTGCTCATCGGCCGCAACGGCCAGGGCAAAACCACACTGCTGAAAGCTTTGCTCGCCAACGGCCCCGGAGTGGAAGAGAAGGACGTCTCGATCGACTCCGGCGATGTGAAGTGGGGCCACGAGGTGCAAATCGGCTACTTCGCGCAGGACCACAAAGGCTCCATCCAGCTCGGCATGACAGCAGCGGACTGGCTGCACCAGTACGATCCCAAGGCGACCAAGGAAGACATCCGCGGCATTCTGGGGCAGATGCTATTCAAGGGCGAAGAAGGCCTGAAGAAGACCGATGCGCTTTCGGGCGGTGAGGCCGCGCGGCTGCTGTTCTGCAAGATCATGTTGCTCAAGCCCAACGTGCTGGTGATGGATGAGCCGACCAACCATCTCGACCTGGAGAGCATCAACGCGCTGAACCAGGCGATCCAGAAGTATGAGGGCACGGTATTTCTCGTCACCCACGACCAGGACCTGATCGAGGAAGCCGGCACCCGCATCTGGCACTTTGAAGGCGGCCCCAAAGACTTCCGCATCACGGACCACAAGGGGCCGTATGAGGAGTACCAGCAGCAGTTGGCGATGGCTTCCAAGTAGCGTCTTTCCAAAACAGCAGAGAGCCCACGCCCAGCGCGTGGGTTTTCTGCTGAAAACATGCGTCAAAATCCACCTCGGACACAACCGCACACTCGTTCCGGTACTCTCACATAGGTGATGCAACGAAAAAACACCAGCACTCTGTACCGCCTCGTCATGGCGGGGGCGATGGTCCTCGTGGGCCTGAACGTCTGGCTGACGACGCACGAGTTGGGCGCGCTTTTCTCCGCCCAGGGCTGGCGCGCGCATACGCTTGAGGTCATCACGCACACCAAGGCACTGGAGCTTGAAGTCAGCAAGGCCAACAGTGCGGTGCGAGGGTACCTCCTCGAGGGTCTGCCGGTTTTTGCGCAACGCTATGACGCCGCAATGAAGCAGACGCAGGTGGAAATCGACCAGATTCAGCGCCTGAGCGCCGACAACGATTCGCAGCAGCAGCGCATTGCGTACCTTCGCACTCGTGTCCGCGCCAAGTTCGCCGCGCTGGATGCCGGCGTGGCCATGCGCAAAGGCGCCGCCGGGCCGCTGGACGATGCGCTGCTGTCGCACGTCATGGCAGACTCGCCTGACAGCGGCCCAACAGTCGGTTACGTCATCAGTCAGATTGAAGAAGAAGAAGGCCGTCTTCTCGACGAGCGCACTACGGAAATCAGGCACGCGCGCTCGGCTGTCTGGGCAAGCTTTATCGGCGCGTCCTTGCTGGACATTCTGCTGATCGTCGCGGCGTTCGAGTTCCTCATCCGCATCACGCGCGACCGCTACATCCTGGCCGAGCGCGCCAAAGAAATCGCCACGCTCGTCGATGACCTCCAGCTTGCCAACACGTCGCTCGAAGAGCGCGTCGCGCTGCGCACCCGCGAGCTCGAAAGCTCTAATCAGGAACTCGAGGCCTTCAGCTACTCCGTCTCGCACGATCTGCGCGCGCCGCTGCGCACGATCGACGGCTTCTCGCTCGCGTTGCAGGAGGATTTCTCCGACATCCTCAACGACGAGGGCCGCGACTACATCGCTCGCGTGCGCAACGGCGTGCAGCGCATGGGCCAGCTCATCGACGCGCTGCTGCAACTTTCTCGCGTCACGCGCTCGGACATTGTGCGCGAGCGGATCGATCTCTCGCAGCTTGCCACGCTGGTCTTCAACGAAACCAAGCAGTCCGACCCGGAGCGCGACGTGACGTTCGTCGCCCAGCCGGGCGTGCTGGTGGAAGGCGACCCCCGCCTGCTGCGCATCGCGCTCGAAAACCTCATCGGCAACGCGTTCAAGTTCACTTCGAAAACTCCGGGCGCGCGTATCGAGTTCGGCAGTGACCTGCGCGGCGGCAAAACCGTATACTTCATCCGGGACAATGGTGCGGGCTTTGACATGCAATACGTCGACCGCCTCTTCACCGCGTTCCAGCGGCTGCACGGCGATCGCGACTTCAAGGGCTCGGGCATTGGCCTGGCCACGGTCTCGCGCATCATCCGCCGCCACCATGGAACGATCGGGGCCGAAAGCGTAGTGGGCCACGGCGCAACTTTCTACTTCACTCTCGCGGCATAACCCCTGTCGCAAAGGGCAACGCAAATTCCCAAAGAAAGAGCGGCTTAAAACTTTTTATGGCTGACAATCTCATCCTCCTCGTTGAAGACGATCCCGACCACGAAGCGCTTGCCATCCGCGCGCTGCGCAAGGCCAACGTTGCCAATGAAATCAAGGTCTGCCGCGACGGCGCGGAAGCGATTGCCTATATGGAGGGCATTGCGGCCGGCACGAACGGCGTCCCGCAGCTTGTGCTGCTTGACCTGAAGCTGCCCAAGGTCGATGGCCTGGAAGTGCTGCGCGCCATTCGCGCCGCGGACAAGACCGCGCTCCTGCCGGTCGTGGTGCTGACCTCCTCGGACGAGGAGCGCGACATCGTCGCCAGCTACCGGCTCGGCGTCAACAGCTACATCCGCAAGCCGGTGAACTTTACGGACTTCGCGGAAGCGACCCGCCAACTCGGCATGTACTGGCTGCTGCTCAATCAATGCCCACCGACTCTTTAAACACGATCAACACGCGCCCTCTTCGTGTCCTCATCATTGAGGACTACGAGGAGGACGCCGTGCTGCTTGGCCGGCACCTCGTCCGCGCCGGATACGCCGTGGACTCGCGCCGCATCGAAACCGCGCCGCAGTTGATCGCCGCGCTCGATGATCCGCGCCCGTGGGACCTCATCATCGCCGACTACACGCTGCCGAGCTTTGGCGCGCGCGAAGCGCTGGCAATGATTCAGGCGCGCGGCGTCGACCTGCCGTTCATTATTGTGTCCGGCACCATCGATGAGGTTTCCGCCGTCAACGCCATGCGCGCCGGAGCGCACGACTAC
>Ga0116227_10013976_pt1 | contig 12411 bp, 14 predicted proteins | sample S1TSphgellanicum_FD_89693 | JGI IMG/M metagenome (GOLD analysis project Ga0116227, IMG submission 89693) | Host-associated microbial communities from peat moss isolated from Minnesota, USA - S1T2_Fb - Sphagnum magellanicum MG | ecosystem: Host-associated > Plants > Peat moss > Unclassified... | reverse complement strand
TCTTTATCTCATTTCTCTCCTTACTTTTTACTTTTTGGGAGACATCCCATTCCACCCTTTTCCATTGCTACTCAAATGGACCAGGTTGTGGACTTGGACTCCCTAATCACTTGGGCTAGGGTCATTGCACAAAGGGTTGTTCTATTCAGGAATGTTATGCCCATGGCCATGGAGAACTTGTCCATTGCACAACATCGAAACACCTTACGGTATGCACACACACGAGGTGGCAGTTACAAACTTAAGGTGAGACAATTTGATGTTGGTGATTTTGTGTATTTCTAGCGGTAACCCAATGATACTCTAGACACTTCTTCCGGTCGCATTATCTTAAGGATTAAGGCGATCAGGCCTTCAAGTGTGTTGGAGTTACAAGGAGTTAACGGATGCATAATTCAGGATCATTCCAAAAATTGTGTGCCATGCCACCTACCGAATTTGGATCCTACCATCATCATGTCGACTTGGATTCCTCCACTTGATTATCCATGTTAGGTATGTTAGAGGACAGATGATGCTAATCAAATGCTCCTTTGCGATAATTGTAATGGTGGATACCATCTCTTCTGCCTCAATCCGGAGCTCACTCAAGTTTTCGTCAACAATTGATACTGTTCATCATGTTCTTCTAAAGCACCTTGATTCCTACCTAGACCATGCCACGCTTTTCCCGACTTAGGTCTAGGGAGGGGATACATGAAAATTTCATCTTAGCCTCCTCTTGTGCATTGTATATATGTGCATGCATTTCTTTTTGGTTGATTAGTTTATACCTTTCATTTGCTTTAGTCTTTTTGTTTAGTAAAATTTACTATGGATTTACACCCTTACGACATCGTACGTCATGACACTACACGTCACGACAGTGAACAAATTGGGGCTATGACCCCTACAAAGGCAAATGTTTTGAAATTTTAAAAAATCAATTTGCTCAAAATAGTAAGGTTGGGACTATAATGAATCAAAATATTTAATCAGTTCATTATTCATTTAAGTTACCATTATCCTCACAATATGAGACTTGGGTAAAAACAAGAATAATGAAGCAATAGTTCATGTTGAAACACACTTAAATAATTGTGAAAAGGTGTAAACGGGCATATATGTTAGATTTAGATTAATTGTTCATTTCTTCTTTTTCATCAGTTATAATGCTTCAATTATGTTCTAAAGCATTATTTATAAACTTCAAAAAATGCTTTTCAATACTCAATATTGTACCTACCATCAATATTCGATAGATTTTGTCAAAATTATTATATTATTTCAACTCCCATTCTTGTGAATTATTTAACTCCAAACATCAATGACAAATATGAGACTCATTAAATTCATTTCATATATTTATCCAATGGCTACAATGATAGATTCAAATTTATTCTCATATTAATACACCATGCATTTTCAGGACTAAATTTACCACTAAATAAACCATGTAAGTTAAGCAATCATGGTTACATTTTCAACTATGGTGTGCGATGTTGTGAATGTACCTGTAACCCACTATAAAGTCTTCAAGTTTATGCAATCTAATGTAGTCAACAAAGGACTCAAGCTAATGTGGATTGTTGTATACAGTGTTGATTATTTCCCCATCCCCACCAATAAACGCGAAATATTGGACAATATAAAGGGAGCCCTTTTAAACCTGTTCCAATCCAAAGTAATCATCTTCTTTACTGGCTCTCTTGGAGGTGGCTGTATCATTGGCATCATATTTGGAAGCCCAAGCTGAGTTTCACACTATTTAAAGGCTGTACTTCATGTAACATAGCTCACAAAGACCATCTTCTACTGCTGTGGGTGGAGATGCTCTTTATTTGGGTGATCACACCATGTGATCACAAATAAAAGAATGTTGTGCTATGTCAAACACACGTACCTTTGAACTGATAATGCATGGCTTCAATTACAAAACCCCATGCTGTTCAAGGCTCCTACAATTGGGCTCCAACTAAATATCTCAAATAGTCCCAGAAACTAGAGCAGGGTTTGTTTTTTCAATTTTGTGATGTAGCTGAAATGGTGATCATCCATAAGATGCTTTAGCTAGATTTGGCTACCTACAAGATATAAAAGTAGAAAAAAACCAGAATCCTTCTATATTGTAATCATATTTTTCAGGTCAAAATTTGGCAAAATCTTGCCAAAAAAAAAAATGCTGAACCAGAGCTCAGCCCCTTTTAAGCATCGGAAGCTAGATGTCTTTGAACACCTTTTCAGTCATAGCAACATATAGATGTAACAGTTGAACAATCACCTTGTTGCTTCAGGAATTTTAGCCTCCAGACCCAAATTGTACACCAAATGTTTGATGTTGTTTGAGGCCTTGGAAGTAGTGCCATGGTCCATGCTGTACTATCCAGGTGACCTGCTCATCACCCATGGCAGCCATGGTCTTTAAAACCCCCTATCTGATCACTTAGTCCCACAACATGATGTGGAAAGAAATATTAATCTGGGTCTCAATTCAGAATCATAATTTGTGAGTTTGCAGTAGAGCTCACTCACTCTAGCAGGCAAAACAGCAATCTCCTTGACTTTCAGAAGGTATTCACTATGAGGAAATGCCAAGTATAGTGGAGAAATACCAGATTATTGTCAGGAGATCCCCAATAGAAACCTTTCAGAGCAGCTGGAAGGATACCACATGCAACTAGAGTATACATGAGAAGAGCATTCATGCCCATCCACTTGAAAAGCAGTGTGGGTAATCTCCACCCATGTACATCCACCTGCAGTAGATTCTCAAACTTATCAAATATGCAGCTCTGATGTCCCTGGACATTATTGTGAACTCCTGGGAGTCATCAGCCTGTTATCACCTCTCACATAACTTTCATTCCTTCTAGGTTCTATTGCAAGTTATGCTTTGGGCCAATTCCATGATGGTGAACATAACACCTCAACAAATGCAAGTACTGAACCAAGATTTAGCAGTCAAAGCAACACATCCTGCTTCTAAGAATTGAAGAGTTTCACATTCATTTCTGCACTCTATTAATTAAACACGTAAAATAGAATGTCGTTTTGACATTTAAAGGTGAAATAATGAGGACAGGGAGCAAACCAAAATATAGAAGCTAGTTAAAACCAGCCCAGCAGCACCTCCCATGAAGCACACATAGCTGAAGCTGTAAAGTGGCTTGTTTAACTCCATTCCTGAAATTAGAGCACCAAATGGTGGACCTCAATCACTGTGGCATGAAATGCAAGACAACATAAGTCTCACAAGCCTAGTGCCTTGGAACCCACTTACCATAAGGCATTCCCAGGTTTACAGAATCCTGTGGGAAAAAGACTTATGCAATGCATTGAGAATGAATTTGCACAATTGATAAAATTCTCTGCAGATAGTTCACCTTGCTGACCCTACTCACAGTTAGTGTGCTACTGAAAAGTTGATAAGTGTACTAGGATGGTGCATGTGCAAAAAAGAACTCACCAAAGAGGTGTAGTACCAGGCCCACAGTTAACAGTCCAAGAGCAGGCCAGAACCAGTGCTGAATTCTGGAATAGTGGTCCTACACACACAACATGCTACAAATCACACATTGCCACATACAACTCAAATATTGCTTGCTTGATTAAATTGAGTCTTTCTGCAACTGTACCCCTTGCAAAAGGAGCTTCTAAGAGGCTCTCATTTCTCCTTCGATGGTTAAAGCCAATGTGACAAGGCTACTTATGTTACCATGTCAACATGTACATTATCAAGTTGTATGCCATTTTAGGGATTCTTAATCTTGTCATAGGTCTCTGCTTTTGCACCCCAGTACAGGTGTGGATTGAGGCCAAATGGGAAGCCAAACCTTGTAATGAACCAGAACATGGCCGAAATGCAAGCCTATGAAACAGCTACCAACTGCAGACAGTGAGCTGCACACACAAACATTGGAAGGGTAATGCATGACCTTTGACAGGAGAGATCCTTCAAAATAGAAGAGCAAAGGAGATAGTAAGACAAGGTGGCATAAAAAGTTAACAAGCAAAAGATGCATGCAATGTCACATGGGCAATGAAGAGTTAAGAAAGAGGGGATGCCCTTCTACAGTTCAACAACCACCAGAGAAAATTTGTGAAGTGTCAAGGTACCAAGAGCCAACCTTAGAAGGCCTTCAGGATCAAAAGGTGCTCTGCACCAGTTTGGAGCACCTGGTGGAAGAGGCCCATAATCTGGTGATTTCATGCTACAATCCTGTACCCCACAGACAGCCTAAGAATTAGAAGAAGCCTACTATATTTAAGCACATTGTATGCCAACTGCATGATTGGCAGGCCCCACTAACGAAGATCAGGAACATCTGACAGGAAAAAAAGAAAAATGAGTTTGCAAAGGCATAGAATACACACAGGAGTGCGCTGGTACACAGGTCGTGGATGCAAATGATTGATGCCAAGCAGGTTGCGATCCAAGTACCCAACCACATTACAGGCTGGTCCAGTATCCCCTCTCAGTCCACATTTGACCTTCACAAGTTCAATTCAAGGTCATAACAGTTGAGAATTTGGTTGTACTTCTCACAGGCCATCACTTTTCTACAGAGTCCAACAATGGTCTTTTCCTTTCCAAGGATTAATTACAAAACCAGGTGCTAGTGCTCATGGAAGTAAGTCCACTACTGTCACAATGTTCTTACTCCTATCTGTGCTATCAACAGTATCCAGCTAGTGCAAATGCTCTCTACATGACTAAAACCGAAACACTTGCTGTGAAACTGTGTGTTCATCCAACTTCTGCTTCAGAATGAAAATGTCTTGCAATTTTGTACTCAGGAAAAGGTAAATTTAGGGACAACGAGTGAGGACCAAGGTGACCCTGCTGAGCTACCTTGACAAGTGCAGGTTTTTATAAGCAGATATTTTCCAACCACACTCACTGTGAGAGCACTGCTGGCCTGAATGAGAGTGGAGTTTGAGGAGAGTGATGGAGGCAGAAATTCCCAATCTGGGACATAAATGCCATACAGAAGTGCCAAATATGTTATGAATATGCCTGCTGTCACCACCCTGACAAGTCAAGCCCCTCTACCATGAGCACCAGGGCTGATTGTGCCTATGAACAGGAACACAAGATGCCTTATTGAACACATTGTGGCACTTATCTCTCTCCATTTGGTTGTGTCTATTGAAGTCATTGTTCAAAGTAGCAAAGTTTCAAGCAATGTCATCAAGCAAGGCCATAACTATACAGCAAAGACAGATCATGAAGGGCAGAGGCCCAACCAGTGTACAAAGTAGACTTTGCAGATTCCCAATGTTCCCTCTGGTATATTGTGACAAGGACCTCTTGGTGCCCATATCTCACAGAGTGCTACCAATAGAAATCCAAATGCTATTCTCTGTCATGGCAACCATCAACCAACCATAGGAACCCCCTTCAATAACAGAAACAAAGACATTTCAGAACAGTACACCACAAATAGTTCAATCAGCACAGCAGTGTGCATCAGACTTCTACTACAGGCAGTGACAAAAAAGATGATGGACAAAGGACAAAGACCTCGAAAATTCACCTGCAAAACCCCACACCAGCGTATATGTTGAACATCAATGCCATATGTTAAATTGTTCAGACCATGGAAGTAACCACCTGTAAAATTCAGATTTTCAGTTTATGTACTATTTCTTGCAATAAGGTGGATATTCACTGCATCAGACTACAGAATGCCTCTTAACTTCAGTAGGCTGTCTCCAACTTGTTCTACCGAACAAGACTGACATTCTGAGAATGTTTACAAATCATATACTACCTGCAGTACAGTGACCTCCAGATAGTGGCATTTGCATGTCAGCCCTTGCAACTGAAGACTGCATCTCTCATACATATTACAATAAACAAAGAAGGAGCAAAACTTGTGCATAAATGCCACTTAAATTCAAAACCACAACATGTTTTACAATCCCTGCTTTCTAAGTCCTATCAGAATGAAACAAGGGTGAGGGGGGCACACACACCCACCTTGTAGAATTATTCCTAATATGCAGAGTTTCACTGCCCGTCCAACAGCCTTCAGTGTTGCCACCTTTTTATCATGTATTCTCTGTATGCCATGTGAGGGTCTGAAATAAGAGCTAACCATAGAGCTACAAGAACAGGTGATAAAACATAATACCAGAAAGCCATTCGCATCTCAATATTGGCATGATTTTTACTACCATAATGACATGGTAATTATGTCACCGAACTCTGGTTATCTTGTCATTGTGTGCTCTCACTGAGCCTACAGTATTCTTGCAATGCAGAATGCCATGATAAAATAGCAGAGAAATTTTCTGTTAGATTTGCAGAAGGTTGGGCACAGCATGTTTTTACCCGATATGTAAGTGCCAATGCAACTCCAACAATGAACAGAAAGAAAGGCATCACAAAGTCAGCAAGTGTCACACCATTCCATGGTGAATGGTTGATAGATGGCCACACACCACCTGCATTATCCACCAATATCATGACCTGCAAATCAACCACATCCAACTCAACAACTTCCCATACACACATATGTTTCTTCACTGCACAACCTCTTATCATCCAGGCACAGCAAACTCTCTTCAGATATCGAACTATTCAGCTGTCAAACTCATGTTTATTGTGAAATGTGCATGCCACAGTTCCTGGAGCCCCAACAAGTCCCACAAAATGTAGATCTCATGTGCAACAATTTATCTAACAAGCATTCCACAGCATGAAAAAAGCAGCCAACAACAAAAATCCACAGCAAGTTTCACTAGTCTTGCTATCTGTATTGGAATGACATAAATGATTCTTTGATCTGAGGAGACAGGTGCAAAAACTTCTGTAGACTTGCCGACCAGAGAGAGACATGCTGGCATTCTCCAATCCATGGAGGATCACTCAGTCCTATGAGCATCTTCTTAGCCATTATGAGAAATCTACTGCAGCCTGCAGACCAGCATTCTTATGCAACAATCCAAGATCTAAGGAAAGATTGATTACAGTTTCCAATGCAGGGAGCCATGATGCTTCACTTATTCAAAACCTTTTTTTTCTCAATCAGTCCTTCTGAGAGGAAATATCAAGAACAGACATACTGCTGCAACTTTCAGGCTTGACAAATGTTTTTTTTTTCTATTGATGCTTGCTGCATGACAAGTCCGAGAGCAAGAGTATGGACGGAAGAAAGGCGGGGCTAAAGAAGAGACGCATCTAATTTGGCCCCCGTCTGTCTGTTATTATCACAATGTCCCTGAGTCCTTTCACAAATTCCACACGCATTACAGGAACAATTGCGTGAACTGCCGGCCAGCAAGCAAGAACCATCACCTCTATCTACATCCAACAAAACTCCAAAGAAAATCTCCAAATCTGTCATACGATCCACTCTCGAGGGAAGGGAAAAAACACTCCTCAAACACAGAAATTCTCCTCCCCCCCCACCCGACTTCAGCCACAAGAAGAATTCTTTGCACAAACACACACACTGACCGCAATGGAAAGCCCCCGGAAGACGTCGAGGGACGCCAAACGCGCCGTCTTTCTCACATTATTCCGCGAGGTAGCAACAGCAAGCGCATCAACACCGAGAATCCTCATGCCTTCTTCTTCTGCCTTCTGCTTCAGCTCCCTGCAACCGTGACTCACCAACGAACGCCTCAAATCCACCACGGTTTCCGTACCATCCGTTGCTCCTCCTCCGTCGACCATGATCAATGCCGCCGCTTGTTACATTCACAAAACTCCGAAAGGGGAAGGAAAGTCCCGAGAGCTCCAGAGCAACAGAAGAGAGACAAAACGTCTCGAGCAACACGAACAACCAAACAAAACAAAAACACAACAAACCAAAGAAACACACAATTTCCTTCTTCTCCTTCGTCTTTTTTTTTTCTAATCCCTTCTCTGTATATACAAGAAGTATAGAATTATTAGTATATATGAAACACACACAATAGTGTACACCAGGGTGTGGCACACGTATTAGAAACTGCATTAAACCCCCTACGGGTATCAGGATGGGTATTCAAGTCGATATTTACAGTTATCGAAAATTCAAATGCCCGGTTCTGAGATATTAATCACAGTTATTAAAAAAAATCAAATATCCGGTGATATTAGAGTTATCGGTAAAGTAAGAAAAACACAGCACCAGAACCCTGAGTTTGGTCATACACAGGGTGACATTCAAAAAAATTCTGCAAACAAGTACGTTAGCATTCAACAGGAGATGAAACTCAGAAAACCATCAATTTTGGTGATAAACTGAGTTTCATCCTGTCTTTCCTTTTCCCTGAGCGCCTCCAGTGCTGCTGCATATACCATATTTTCACTGCTCCTAACCGTACAACTACTATAATTTGTCCCGAACCTTGTGCATTAAGTTCTGAGTATCAGCATTTCATACTGAGATTTATTAAAATGTCTTTACTTTGCGGGTACCACTGAAAGAGGGGATAGGGGGTGAAAGGAGGCCCAAAGACAGGGTGAAGACAGGGTTACTTTGCGGGTAACTCTATTATTATATAACTGCGGTTGTCTCTTGTTTTTTAAGTCAAATAACACCCTACAAAACTACCGGGTCCTTTGCCTGTCCTGTGGTGAAACCCAGCGACTCTTTGAAACCTGGAACTGGAACCAGATTTTTATTTTTTTAAAGAACCAAACATGGAACCGGGTTCCCATGTTTATTGGGCCCTGCCCCCACAGGGACAGGGACTACCGCATTGGATTCAACTTTTGAAATTTTTTACCTTATTAAAACCGGTTTCACATTAAATGAACTGGATTCTTTGGTGAAAATGTTTAGACTCTTTAGATTGGAATAGATTTTTTTTTGGTGTTCAGAGTGTGGGCACAGTAGGTAGATGCACAACATCTTATCTCTTGGCAGGGTCAGTGTGTTTGTGATGCCTTGTTTATGTGTGGAACCAAAACTATGATACATGTTTTTGAAAAAAATAATAATGACTAGAACCAGGGGTTAACTGGAGGTTAACAAGGGTTAAATTATTATTTGTATATCAAAAACACAAACAAAGTCTCAACAATGGTCATAGTATTAGTATATAAATTACACAACATTAATAGATTAAAAAATTGTTATAATATTAGTGTAAAAAATGCACACTCAATATATAAACAATGGTTATAATAAACTCATGTAAAATAGACACTTAGCATATAAATAAGGGTTAGAATATTATTTTATAACATACACATTTAATACATAGGCAAGGACTTATAATATTAGTGTGTAATATGCACACTTAATATGGGAAGAAATAACATTTCCATGAAATTGCTTTGGAAGGTCTTCAAGTAAGGCTTGTGCTAATGTCACAACCTTAGCCTTAGACTTGCGACCAAGGCAAGGGCTTGCAAGGTTATGGACCAAGAGGGAAGCTTGGGAGTCACATTTTATGCTCCTCAGGAGTGTAGGAGAATGTGAGGAAAGGAACCCTCACATTTTCAAATGAGCACACACTTTGGGAGTTCGATTCTCAATGGACTCTCAATGAATTATCGAATTTTTAGAAAGTGATTACAAAGGTCAAAACTCATTGGATTGAGGCATCCCTTATATCAAGCTTAGAAGGGTCAAAAATCAAATTGACAATTCGACTCGTGACCACTAGAAATCAGGAATTGCCCAAATTCCCTTGTGTGTAAGTGACATGCGACACACCATTAGAAAGCTCTCAATGAGGGCTATCATTTTACTTTAAACTTCATATTAATCGAAGGTCTACATAAAAATTATGGGCTTCCAAAATCACAAGAGTCTCAACTTTGGGAATTTCGAGACTCCCACTTAAGAGTCCCGAGGAAAATGTCATTTGGATGCTAGTCCTATGGCTAGCCATAGAGTATATTATAAGGGGGAAGGTGGTGGTTTCCCCCAAGTTCAGGTGGTGTTGAGTTTTGTGAATTTGAATTTGCCCATGGTTCGTCCGTGCACCAAAAGTGCTTTAGCTATGCACTAACTAACGCACCCCAATTTCCTTAATGGACTTAAATGTGAGTCTAAACTGAAAACAGCGGAAAAACAAGGAATCGGGGCACGCTCCCTGGCTCGCAACACTTTGATGGGGTAAAGGGACATGCTAAAGCTCTGGGTTGGGACTAGGAAAATTGACAAGCATTAACTACTCACATAGACTTGCACAAAACCAACACAAGGTGGTTAGTGCATAATTGAAGCACTTTTGGTGTTAGGATGAACCACGGGCAAACTTGGACTCACAAGACTCACAAGACTCACCACGGCTTGGACTTGGGGGAAACCACCACCTTCCCCCTTATAGTATACTATGTGCCTCTCCACAAGGCCCACATCCAAATGATTTTTTGTTTCGGGACTCCGAAGTGAGAATCCCGAAATTATCAAAGTTGGGACTCCCACAACTTTGAGGCCCCATAACTTTGTGTGCAAACCTCTGATTGGGATGAGGTCTAAAACAAAGTTGTAGCCCTTGTTGAGAGCTTTCCAACGGTATGTTACACGCCACTTGTATGCAAGGAAATTAAGGTGATTCCTGACTTTTAGTGTTTGAAAGTCAAATTGTCAATTTGACTCTCGGCTCTTCTTTTGGCCATAACTTGTGTTTCAGATGTCCAAATGGGTCATGCGAGCCCATTTTAGACATCTACATTTCAGTAGCTTTCCAATGGTATGAAGAACTTTTCCATCCATTGCGTTTTGGCTCTTGTAATCTCTCTGTGAACATTCGGGAATCCATCGGAATCCATGTCATGGCCTAGGATATTTTGGGATACTTTGGGCAATGTCATGTCCTAGGATATTTTTGGATACTTTTGGCAATATCATGGCTTAGGATATTTTGAGATACTTGGGATACTTTTGACAATGTCATGTCCTAGGATATTTTTGGATACTTTTGGCAATATCATGGCCTAGGATACTTTGGGACTAGTATGGTTCAAGGTTATAAAAGGAGATAGTATGGGGAACAACCCTTCAACAGATCAACACCAGTTGATGGATCAATAAAACTTGTCTTGTCTTGAAATTCCCCACTTGTTTGTAGTCGGTCCATTACAGTTTGATCTGCTCCTTCTTCTTGTTTGTTTGTTTTGTTGTTTCAGTAAGTAGCTAGAGGTATCTTGGGGTGAAACTTAGAAAGATTATAGAAGACTATAGGACGCTTCTACTCTCAAAGTTTCAAAAGAAAAGGATATGTTTTGTGAGAGTTAAGAGCTTTTGAAAACTCTCTGTCAGATCTAGTTTTTTGGTCATATCTCCTTTATTTAAGCTTTTTTGGGTCTGTAACTTTGTGATCTTATATATCATATAGGAATATATGTGTGAGAAAAATTTCATGTCATTTGGACTTGTATTATGAGAGATCCAAGCATTTGAAGTTTCAGTCTCAATTTTGAAGTCAGTTTCTTTTGAAAGTGATATCTCTTTGTGGTCATCATCAATAGGGCTGAAATTTTGAGTAGATATAGAAGACATATATTTTATGAGTTTTTGAGAGTGAATTGTAAGTCATTTTGTGTTCAGGTCCTAGTTTGAGGTGGCTTCAAGGAAGTAGCAAGATCTTTCACTTTCCGAAGTTAAATGAGCTGAGATTTTGTGAGAAGGTAGAAGACATAGTTGCTCATGTTTTACCAAAATTTTAGAATGATCCAAGGTCATATGTGAACAGTGTAGCTTTGCAAAATTGCTATAACAGAAGTTTGTTTTGAAAAGACATCAAAGCCAAAGTTTTGAAGTGGAGCAAATACAACTTGGGAGATCTTGAAGGAAGGAATTTGAAGATTGGGAAGCGCAAAAGTGTGAGAACTACCACCATGGACAACTCAGAATCAAACATCGATCTCACTCAAATCCTTGCCGCCCTTCAGCACCTTCAACAAGAAAATGCCATGCTTAGAAACTCGGTGACCCGCCTATAGAATCAGCCACCACCTCCTGCCCCAGTACTTCCTACTCTTGCAATGGTCGCCCCAGAGCCCAAGATCAATATGCCAGAAAAGTTTGATGGAACAGGCTTCAAATTTCGAGGTTTTGTTAGCCAAGTACGCCTGATTATGCAACTACACCCTCGTCGTTATTTTGATGACACCACTCGTGTAGGATTCATTGGAACCCTACTCACTAGGACAGCTGCAGCATGGTTTGCTCCCATCCTGGAAACATCATCCCATCTCCTACAAGATTTCAACGCCTTTATGGCGGAATTTGAAGCAGTGTTTGGGGACAGTGACAAGGCCAGGACTTCAGCCAACAAGCCGCGTCGCCTCTAGCAAGGGACACGTTCGGCCATCGTTTACACCTCAGAATTTAGGCAGCTTGCCTGCGACGTCAATTGGGGAGAAGCTGCTTTGATTAATCAGTTTCGCTGTGGGCTTCGTGATGATGTTCAAGATCTTTTGTTGACACTCGCAGACCCTTCTTCCTTCAGTGAAGCTATCACCCAAGCAATTCGGTG
>Ga0116227_10013974_pt1 | contig 12414 bp, 2 predicted proteins | sample S1TSphgellanicum_FD_89693 | JGI IMG/M metagenome (GOLD analysis project Ga0116227, IMG submission 89693) | Host-associated microbial communities from peat moss isolated from Minnesota, USA - S1T2_Fb - Sphagnum magellanicum MG | ecosystem: Host-associated > Plants > Peat moss > Unclassified... | reverse complement strand
TTGAGTGGCTACACCCCAAGACCATTCAACATTAGTCCCCAGATTCCACCCTCTCCCCAGCTTGTTCCCTGCCAACTGTACATGTCAGTTTAGTTGCGAGAGTACTTACCACTGATCAAGTAAATGCCTTTCAGATGCCTGAGCTCAGTGGAGATCCTTGAGAACGGTGGCCTCCTTCGGACATCAGCATCCCAACAGCACTCAATCAGGGATGACAAAGAGGTGGGAAGTGACTTAGGTAAGGATGGTCTCAATCCTGTCCTGACCATCTCTGGTATTGCTACCCTAAGAATTCCTTCAAAGGGCATCCTCCCTGTTAGGATTTCATAGCACGTGATAGCATAGCTGTATACATCTGATTTCAAAGGGTAATATTTCATTTTGCTGGAATCCGTCTCGGGTTCAGACCACACCTCTGGTGCCATCCATAGAACTGTCCCTATTTTCAGTGTCTGTGGAGAAATGGTAGTGGTAGCATTTATAATCTTGGATATACCAAAATCTGCCACTTTCACATCTATGTACCCTGCTTCTGCTATCTCTGGAATTTCTGCAGGATTGATCAGCATGTTTAAGGACTTGAGGTCCCTGTGTGTTATCTTTTTTCTGTGCAAATATTGCATGGCCTCAGCCATTTGTAGCATGATGTCCAGTACAACAGGAAGCGTGAAATTATGTTTCCTATGGTATGATGTGGACGTGCTTCGGCCGAAAGCATCATTTATGGCCCGCCCAAGGTCTCCGCGCATGAGTTCCATCACAATCGAACAATCACGGCCACCTTTACAAACACCAACTATTTGGACGATGTTGGGATGACAGAGGCCCGCCAAGATGTTCGCTTCTACCAAGAAGCTACTGGAGTCAACGCCCAGGAATGTCTTGAGCGCAAATTTTTGGCCCAGCCACTCCACCTCTGCAACTTCTCCATAAGCCCCTTCTCCAATAGTCCTGAGGCGCCGGAGATTCTTCCGTTCTATTGTGGGCAGCAAGTCGACCGTTGTTCGCTCCATGTTCGCAGGATCGGTAGTTACCAACTTCAACAGGTACGCTACTATCTCTTGTTTACTCCGAGCTCCTGTGTCTTGCTGCATCTCTGTTAACCTTCTTCTTAAACTGTCACGATCCTGCGAAGCCGCCTGCTGCAGCATACTACGGATCTCCTCCATCTTGAATACGCACTCGGTCTCTCCAAACCCGTCGATATTATCCCCAACATGCTCAAGTTCACTTGTTACTGCATTCGAGAACACGATGCCGACTACAGCTGTACACCAGTCGATTTTAAAGGAGATATCAACAAAAGCTTCAAAGCTATTTGCCAACTTGATTGCTGCCGTAAGCCAGTCTTGGGTGCTGCAGCCGTGTATGATTGCCTCTGCACGCTTGACTATCCGGTAAAGTTCGAGTAGAGCTGCGCCTTGACAACACTGTTGGAAGAGCGCTTGCTTCTCAGGAGGTAGGGAATCCTTGTCCACTCGTGATAGAAGAGGCGTCACCGTCTCTTGAAGCTTCTGCTTCAATAACCGGCACTGTATTTCATTGAATTGCAGCGGCTGGTTGTTCTCAGCTCGACCCAGTGCGTGCACCACGTCTCCTGCGAGGTTGAGGTAGTTTTCCGGCATGGTTTTCGACAAGTTGAGGATCTTCTATCCCTTCACAATGGACGCGCGGAAAGAGAGATTTCTTTTCCTGGAAGGAGGATACGTTCACAGATCCGTTCCCTCACAATCTACACACCCATTTAAACCAAATCAGCGTTTTTCTCTCACTCTGACCTAGCAAATAGATTCCAGTAAGTCCTTATCCTTAGCTCTGATCCTTAAGTCAGATTGCCTTCTACCCGGATGTTAGAAACCCACTACAATCTTCATACTCTTGCGAGAAAACTACTTGTATTTGTTCGCTGTCTGCTACTCCTCGAGGAGGAAGAACTGCAACCCATATCCCTGCATCGACTAGTTATGAAGAAAAAATACATTTTATGAAGACCGACCATCTAAAACTCGAAACTTGCATTATGTACAACATCTCATCAAATATTTTGGTTTGAGACCATTGCCTAGAGACTTACCTAGCACTGCGCAAACTTGGCCGATGTGGCAGATAGAGGCGGGAGATCGATTCGGTCTGTGATGGTGTGTGTGCCAAACCAAATGGACGAATTACATGAGAGCTAGCTATCTGGAACACAGGAGAAGGGAAGAGCTCGACAAGCGGTAAGAGCTCTTACACATCTACCGACGAGAAACCTTGACTGACTGAGGACCTGCTGCTATGCTGGATGCTTAGGACACAAGCAGCACATCGTTAAACGCGGTCTGTGGTGTTAGGTGAAATACTTCTCCGACAAATCATAACTCAGACTTCACAGGATTATCACATAAACCACGTCGGTCAATTTCGAAGGGTAAAGTTCCTCTGATGAGATGAGAGGAGGAACTTTTCAGATTTAGAAAGTTCAGTAACTGTTCTTTACAGCATGCAAGGTAAAGCCCTTGGCTAAGGCTCTTACTGGTCCCTTTTTCTGAGAATGCCCTCCCCCTAGGGCTTTACTTAACACAACTACCATAGTACCTTAGCCATTTCAACACATGTCCGCCCAATAATTAATTTACTTTCGAAAATTCGTTTCAACAAATAGAATATTGCAAAATATTCATTATTATCCTTCAAAATATTTTCTGATTTGGAAGAAATAAAATTTCAACGTTTCTGAAAAGAATATAACTAGTGTGGAATTGGCCAAGGTACTAGGGTAATCTTCTATCTTCAACCTTTCTGATGGCACCTTGTACACATTTACTATTCATCCCCTCCACAAAACAGGAGACACCTTATTATGCCTACACTGTGGTGTCAAATATTTTATACCTTGCCCTATCACACTAGGGGTGGGCACATGACCAAAAACACAGAAGCCCATTTGCTGGCAGGCCCCCATTGCTTGGCAAAAAGCAGGTTGGCCCAGCACATGATGGCAAACATCGATCCACCAATAACATCTGGTAACTAAGTTTTCACCTGAAAAAGAAAAAAGAAAAAAAAGAAAGCTACCTATTACACATTGAACTGTTAGTTCACTCAAGATCATTCAGAAAACATATCTAGACCATCAAATCCAGCAATACGGTTATTGCTCTGAAACAAATAATTTTCAGGCTTACACACAACCTTACTGTGTTTAACACTAAAAAAGAATGATCCTTTCAATCATTTCCATTGATCCTCTAAAATTCTCACAAATCCACCAAACCTTATTACACATTTAACTGGAGTGAAATGATGGTTCACTCCAGATAACCAAGGAAAAAAATTCGTACCACCAAATCGAGCAATTTTATTGGCCATTACATTGTTTCTTCACACCTACACACAAGCCTATTCAACACGCTTTGTAATGTAATGAGTACACTAATACTGTAAGTCTTGTCTGAAAAGAAAAGAAATCAATCACAAGCTCACTCTGTGCCAATTTCCAGTGCTTGGTGCCTGAGTTCCAGAGCAGACCTTGTGGATCGATGTCTCAAAGAGCTGCAGTGCCACTGATCCTTTTTACTCTGGAAGACTTGGAATTTTTCCCAAATTCTTGTGGTGAAAAGCCTAAGGTTTAGGTTTGTAAAGGGAATGAGAAGGTGAAGTGAACCTGTGGTCCACTTCCACCCAGTTGCGGCAGGCATTGAAATTCAATGCTCAAGGATCTCAAGGACCTAACAGTGGGAAAATTCCTGTGACGAGTAATTGAAACTGGTATATGGGGGATTTTTTGAAATCTTTCATATGGGTCGTCCATGGACCATTCCAAAGACAATTTCAGAAATAACTTCCTCATTCTCAAGCCAACTATTTCATTTTTTCTTAATAATTACTTCTTTTTTTATTAATTTTTAAATAATTACATCCGACCTTTGCTAATAACTACCTTCCTTTTATAACTATCTCACTCTTTTTCCCTATCCACCAGCATGCATATGAAAAAAAAAATTAATATATGTCTTTTCATGTCCATGATATGTAAATTAATTAAAATTAAATTTGACATTGACATAAATAACAATGAATTATTGAAAACCAGATGAAAATATAAGGAAAAAATAAAATAATTGATCCTGACTGGTAGTTTGCAGCAGGGCAAACTCAAATTTGTCAATGTACTTTGTGGATTTGTCCTTATGTGCCCATTCCTACTCAAGAGAATGTGTGATCCACTTCGACCTATTCGCAGCAAGCATTGAAATTGCTCAAGGGGCTAACAGTGGGGAAATTTATCAATGTACTTGGTCATAGGCCTAAGGTTTCCCTGGTGCTTTACAAGAGGTAAGGCTTCAATGGGTGAGGGACATGTTCTGAAAATGTGGGGTCAAATGCCCACATCTTAGTCCTTTTATTTGAGAAATCCTTTCATCCGAAGGCCTTACCATACACCTAACAACTGGTCATTTTTTCCTTAATGTATAAGGAGGACACTCTTAACTTGTAAGATCGTTTGCTAAGCTGTCCTTAGGCTTACATCTTTTGTAAGGTCCCAGCCAATCTGTCAACCACATACGAGAGGGTTTCAAGTTTCAACCTTACCCTAGGGATAGGGCATTTCTGAAATAATGGGCCCTGTAGCCAGATCAAGGGCCTGTAATTTGGGGAAGATCTCAGCCCCAAGCAAAAAAAAAATGAACAATTTGTATGTTAAATTCTTTTTTGAGCATGATACCAGATACGTACTGGCTGGGTAACCACAAAATCTTTAAAACTGATGGGCACTTTATTGCAAGAAAGTGAAACAAAGAGGAGTGGAAAATATTTTATTTTATTTTTAGGACATAACACCACCCCCACAAAATGTTGACAAGGTGCTGAAATCAGGCCTAGTGTCAGACAGAAAGAGATTATAAATTGGAAACCTTTCTTGCTTGTCGGTCAAAGTATATTGTTTTCATTGACAAAATGGGCCATGGTGGCCTGCGGTGAACCTGCATCAAAACCTTCACCCTTTTTGAATGAGACTTCGTAGTGGGTAAGTATACTATACACCTCTTTGCCCAGCACATGTTCCATTTAAAATTTGATTTGTACCCCAATTTAGCCTTATGAAGGCCATACAAAAATATTTAGATAGAGGAGGGAGGGAGGGAGCGAGGGACATAAGTGGTTAGTTTTTACAGAGTGTTTGGGCATATATTTTCAAGCATGCCCAACAAACATGGCATTAAAAAGAAACTTAAGTCAAGCCTGGAAGACCCCGCCCCGTTATATATTTCTCAAGGTTAAGTCCTCCCAAGTTCCAACATGGGTATAGATTTGTTTACCTTTTACATAAGACATGACATGTGAATAAGTGACATGCCTCCCAAACTCAATTAGGGCATGTTGTTGATGAGCATATTCACAATCTATTTATTAAGTATGGTTGTCTGTTTGTTTGTTTGTTGATCACATTGACATCTCTCAAACCATGACACTCCTCATTAGGCTCTTGGTCTCATTGGGCAGCCCTTCACGAGTAGGAGTGCACGAAGGTGATTTCATAATGTTTAGACCTATGGCGCGAGAGTTATTGAATATCAAACTATTTTGTCAAAGAAAATTCTCTAAGTTAGTTTTTATTTTTAATGAAAATTGTGACAAGCTCTGGATATTATTGAAAAGCCTTCTATGAATGGGATTGCTTGGAGATGATTTCATAATTGTTAGTCCTAATTTGGGGAACATATTAATTTTTAAGTAATTTTCATGACTATAAAATAATTTAAAACCATATTTTCACAATTGAGCTTTATAGTCAGGGTCTTGGTCACACTTGAACAAGTTACATAATCATGTTCACACTTGGGCTATGGGCACAAGCCATATGTATAATCCTTACTATCCAAGAAGAAACACATGGATGATTCAAATGGCCAAAGTCTCAATCCCTGACTTAGTTATTTATGAACTGAACTTTTTGTTAGCTTTCTTGATCATCTTTCAATGGAGCCATGTTTATGTTTGTAAAAATCAGTGTTGGCGGGATTGGGGCTTTTTAGAAGGACTGTCAAGGCTGGGTCTTATGTTTTTTCCTAAATGGATGACCCATTTAAGGAATATTTTCAAAGACTAAAAACCCTGTTTGTTTTGGGGGCCATGTCCAATCTTTTTTTGAAGGTCGGTTCTCGGGTTTGGGGGTTAATGGTTCTAAACTTTATATAATCCATTGATTTCATTGTCAAGCCAAGGTGGGTTCTAGACCTTTTATGGAATTTAGGAACATTCAAAAGAAAGTTCCCTTCTTGTCAAGAGTGACTGTGGTAGGAATGTTAATACCTATTCTGTTGCTATTCAATGTATATCTCATGATATACTTAAATTTGTAGCCTACCAGGGCGAAATTGGAAGTCCAAAGATTTACAATAGTAGTATATATGTATCTTTGAATTATTAGGCAGAATTATTCTGGCAACTCACTCCAAGCAGTGATTTTTTTTTGACAAATATTTGCTACTTTGCAATGTCATTGAGAAAAGAACAAGGTGTTTTGAAGTGTAAAATGCATGTGTTTTGTCACTTTTGTGAAATCAAAATTTTATTATAAAAAACTCTGCCTCTATTTAAGTGTGGAGGTGACATCTATTACCAGTTGCCAACTCTTTTCATTCATTTTCTGTTTTGCACATATACATCATTAAAGACACATTTGTAGCGCTCATAAAAATGAACATTTCTATATCACAAGATTTTCTTTTGGCTCAATACTCTTGAACCCTAGACTTCAAACTGGACTTGGAATGAGAATTTCTTACCATTATGCATATGGCTTGAATATGATCAAGTCACCACGGATATCACAATTACAATATTTTAATTACAAGAGAAATTTAAAAAGATTCTATACTTGGGCCTGAACAGTGTTGGGCATATATCTCAAAAATTTGGATATCATACCAGATATCATATTTGATATCTATTGAATATCATAAATTGTGATATCCGTGGTGATATCTTGAGTGTCAACTCTCAAGATTATAAGATTCAGACATGTATTATTTGAATTTCAATCCGGATATCAATTTCTTGCCCGTATCTAGATATAATGTTAGATTGTTAGGTTTGAGTTTATTTATTTATTTATTTAAATTCAATTAGGAGTTAGGTGTTTAGTCTTTCAAACCTTATGCATCATGCTATTGCTCTATAATTTTTTAATAATAATTGTTTTGCGTTGTGTGTTTTCTCGTGTTTGTCTCTTTTTGTTGTTTGCTTTTTTTCATGTGTGGCATTAAAGCTTATTATTGTTTCCCTTCGCACACTTGCTGTTTTACCTCCCTTCCCACTACTATTGTTTTCCCTTCACACTATGGTTATTGTTCCTTTGTGCAACTATTGTTACATGCTTCAGGTACTTACTTCCTCACACTACTATTGTTATTGTGCTCTTCCTTTATGTTATTAGAGTTGTATTGTCTTCACTTTTTTACATTTTGTAGGTTGGGGTTTTAAATTTGGCACTTTTCTTGGTGATAATTAACAACATTTTTTGGTGACATGATGTTTTTACTTTTTTTTTTGGGGCCTTCGTTTTTTTCAATAAAAAAATTAGTTTGTTGCTATGATTTTATTTAGTTTCATTTTATTTTTTAGGTTTTGTACAAGACTATTGTGCAATAAAGTAAATTTTTTCACATCATTCTTATAATGAAAAGTGAATTTTATTTTTGCTTGTAAATGTTGTAAATTTTTGCATTAGCTTTTTTAGGCATTCATATTCACTCTAAACTATAAACCAAAACATTTTATTTATTTGAGTTTCTCCACTTTTAGCCTTATTGAATTTAGTGCGAAAAATGGAAGGTTTTAGTGGAAATGAAAATGCATTAATCCAAAATGAAGGATGTGCAATGTTTTTGAATGAAGTTAAATGTGAAAATGAAGTAAGGAAAAAAACTCAAGAAAACTAAAGTTTGGAAATTAAAGAAAGTAGAATTTCCAAAAAATATGAAAAAATAAATAATTTGGAATTATTGCAAATTTTTTCAAAGGAAAATTTGAAGTCCTCATAATAAAAATGCCTTTTGTTTGTCACTTTTTGTGTGAATGACAATTCAAAAGTGATATTTGATGCGCTTCAAATAATGCCTTGTATGTCAATGTGTTATATTCCAATTCTATGCTTTCTTTTAACCCAAGAAGAAAGTTAATATAAAATATATTTTCATATTATGTTAAGGAAACATCTAATATCTTGTTATTAGACTAGTGGAATAATATGTTAAAAAAATCATGTTGTTGCACATCAATTAGAAATTTTGAGAAATTTTGAAGAAGAAATCAATTTTGTGATGAAAGGAAGTTTCAAAAAATAACCTGTTAAAAAAAGGATAAATATATCAAGTTCATTCATTTCTAATTTTTTACCTTCAAAAATCCTTTCAAAAAGGATAATGTGGAGCACAAAAAATTTGGAGAATCTTGCACTTTTACTTGTAAAAAACCATTTGCCCTTACAATTTTTGGAGAATGTATGGTTAAAGTGTTTGATCTTGAATTTTTGTATTCAAGTTTATTTCCTTTCATGAATTTTTTTTTTGCATGATGTTTTGCTTAACATAGTGGAAAAAACCAATGAAACATACGTTTTAGGTTTCTTTGAAAAATGTTATTTTAGCATGACTACTAATTTTGATCTCTACATGTCAAAGGGTGCCCATAATGTTTTTGCCCTTGTTATAATTTTTTAAAAACATGATTGGAAGCCAAAACACATAACTATTGATTTATTTGAAGCTTTTAAGATTACATGACATTCATTGGCAAAAAATTTCATTGATCTTTTGAATGAATATGGTTTGAGAAATAAGATTATAACATATGTTCAAGATGAAGGTTTCATAATAACAAGTGTTTCATATTTATTGTGAAGTATTAAACTTTAAATTCAAAAGATAACTTTCATGAGACATGTTTTGAGCATGCTTTCTCCAAAGCTTGTCAATACTTATGCAATGTTGAAAAAGTTTATAGTGGCCTTAAATATGTTTTCATAGAGTCCACCCAACCAAATTTATAGAAGTGCATCACTTGGCCAAAAAAATAAAATAAAAATAGCAACAATGGAACAAAGCTTGCATTGAAGTTGGTTTGAGGTTAAAAAAACTAAACATTCTAATGAAAACTAGGTCAATTTTGTTTTCAAACATTGTGTTTTTTTGTCTTTATTTGTGTGATTTTTTGGTTTGTGGAATTTGCAAATTATTTTGTTGACACTTGATTTGTTGTTGTAAGTTTGCAAATAAAATCATATTTTTCTAGGAAATATTACAATTCAAAACAACTATTGTTGTACATTACAATTGTCAAACACTAGTGAGGATTACTTGTCATGTGTTTTCACCTTTAATGTGGAGTGTTTTTCAAATCATTGTTGATATTGTTTTTCTGGTTGTGAGTACTTATGTGTTTAACCAAACCCATGGGCATTGATTGCTTTCCAATGCCTTGCATGTAGCAATTACCATGGCTTTGAAACTAAAAACAAAGTTGGAATGACACCCTCTATGGCTAATTTGATGGAAGATGATATAACTATGGTTTCAAAGTTGTCCATGTAATGTTTTAGATGGTTTTGTTTCATTTCTAACAAAATATGAAAAGAAAAAAACCCACAACATGTTATCTCTAATGTTAGACTCAAGATTCAAGAATCTTAGGTTGGTTTCTTTCTTTATTGATTGAAAACAAGTTGTTCTTATGGTGAAAGATTATGATAGACGATCTTTGTTTCCAATGTTGTCGAAATGCTACCATGTACTTCACCCTATATTAGAATTTGAAATTGTGATAAATTAACTAAATGATGGATATTCTTGTTTTGACATTTTTGAAATGAATATTAAGACAAGTGAACTACCCTAAAAGGTTGTGAGTAAAGAATTGCAAATGTTCTAAAAGTACCAAGTTGATTAAAGAACATCAAATATCAATTGGAGTGGTGAGGAAAACATAAATCTTTATTTTTAACTATTGTCTTCCTAAAATGTTAGATCTTTGAGATTATGGGACCCCAAATTGAAATTGAAAGAATTTTTTTCCTTGGCTAAGATATTGATGAATTTGAAAATATGTAAGTTGCAAATAGATAATTTAGATAAGTTAATAGTTACAAGCAAGAATTGGCCAAATGATCCTAAGGTGGGTTGTTCTTCACCTTTTAAGTCAATGATAGAGTTGATTCAACCTGTGAGTGAAACAAGCTTTTGCACATATAAATTGTAATTTATAATTTCATCCTTTCATATATAGGTTTTTCTAATAAAAATTTTCAACATTGTTCTTAGGGTTGTGAGAGCCACTTTGAATATTCAATGAATGTTAGTTATTAGACTATTCAAAAGTGTGAATTCAGATTTTGATTTTTCATAAAAAATTTGATATCCTTGACAGAAATTATAAGATCTAACCCAATTCTTAAAAATCAATTAAAAGACTGGAAGTGCAAATTATTTATTTAAAATTAATATTTGCAAAACACTAGACCTGACCAATGTTTTTTTTAAAAACTCTCTTGGGTAAAATTGAAAAATTTTAAAATGTGAAAAAGTTATTCTTGGCAATGTTATTTTTTCAATTTTGTGATGTTGCCACAATAACCATCATCCACGAGGAGATATAACCATGGTTGACAACAGACCACCTATGAAAGTAGAAATTTAGTAAAATCCTTTCATATCCTAGCTACTTGCTGGAACAATCTGTAGAAACATTTTTTTGCCTCTATTTTATAGGCTTAATTTGGTACCTTAAAAAAACCATTATCACTTTAAACTAGCTTTAACAGCCCAGGCCCACACAAAAATTACTGAATCGTGCTGGGATGCTCATTCAAAGGGCTTTCAGAATTCCCATGGACCCTGGCCCTCACTGCGGTGTAAAGTGGGATATATGCTCTCTTTGGAGGGGAAATGCAACTTGATCACTCAGAATTTTCACCATTTTCATGGTCCTGGGCCCTCACTGTGGTGTAAAGTGGTACTTATTCTCTCTATGGATAGGCCCTGCAATTTACCAACATATGAGGATACTTATAGGAATTACTCTCATGGTTTGAACTTTTAAAAAAAAAAACTTTCTTTGCTTTCCATATTGCTATATCCAAGATATATCTCTGGTAAGTTTAATTTGTGTTTGAAGATGCTAGTTATTGTCATTGTTGGCCTGGTATATAGAGATTGGGCTAGTATTTGAACCCGGGTTTATGCACTGGTATTGTAGAACTGACCAGCCTACTATGATCAGAGATGGTGATATCAATCTTAATACTCTATTAGTAGAGCCTGCGCCATTGGCCCAAATGTGAACATGATACCCAAGTAACTTTTCCTTTCAAAAACTTTTTTTATAATTTGATTGAATTTCCAATGACATAAACTACTAAAAATTCAATATCTCAGGTACCTGAGGTCTGAAAGTTTCCAATTCACCTTCATAAGTCTAACACATCAAGGGGATTCCAACAATCTCAAAAGTGTGTGTGAATTCCCTATTATTTTTAGTTCTCATTTAAATGAATTTTCAGTGAAAGAATTGTTTAATGTTCACTAGCTTCTCCACCATCAATCCAAACATTATGAAGCCAACTTGGTGCACTTTTCTCATCAAGGGCTTTCCAATGGTATGAAAAATGCAGCAAGAGTGTGACAAGAGGCATAAGAATTTTAGGTGATCTCAATGTTCACAAACAAACAAACTTCCTTTATTGATAGATTCCTTATTAAAATATGTATCATGATATGCTTAAATTCATACCCTATAGTCTACTAGGTAGACATTAGGTAGATTGTAGACAATCTTATATATAAAAGCAACAGTGTGTCCGTCCGTCCGTCTGTCTGTCACGACAAAAACAATACGAGGTCCTGAAACGAGCGAGGTCCTCAAAACCTTCGAGGACCTGAACCGAGGTGTCTGTCTGTCTGTCACGACAAACACCGCAAGGCAGGGGCAGGGGCGGGGCAGGGCAGGGCAGGGCAGGACAGGACAGGACAGGACAGGGCAGGGCCAGGGCAGGACAGCGCAGGGCAGGGCAGGGCAGGGACAGGGCAGGACAGCCCAGAATCTTTTTTTTTGTTTTGTTTTTGTATTGACCAAGACTACCTTTTTTTTCTTTTAGTTACTGTCCGTCCCGATTAAGGGGACGGATGAAATGTCCGTCCGGCTTGATGACGGGACGGATTTAGGGGAAGACCAGAAAAAAAATATTTAGGCCTTGGATAGCCCAGAATCAATTTTATTTTTTTTTGTATTGACCAAGACTACCTTTTTTTTGTTTTAGCTACTGTCCGTCCCGATTAAGGGGACAGATGAAATGTCCGTCCGGCTTGATGACGGGACGGATTTAGGGGAAGACCAGAAAAAAAATATTTAGGCCTTGGATAGCCCAGAATCAAT
>Ga0116227_10013973_pt1 | contig 12414 bp, 9 predicted proteins | sample S1TSphgellanicum_FD_89693 | JGI IMG/M metagenome (GOLD analysis project Ga0116227, IMG submission 89693) | Host-associated microbial communities from peat moss isolated from Minnesota, USA - S1T2_Fb - Sphagnum magellanicum MG | ecosystem: Host-associated > Plants > Peat moss > Unclassified... | reverse complement strand
TCGATGCCCGGCACGGCCTACGTTCTCTTCCATCACGTGATGGGCGAGACCAACGGCAAGAAGGGCGTGTGGAGTTACGTGCGCGGCGGCATGGGCGGCCTCACCCAAGCGCTCGCCAAAGCGGCGATCGATCTCGGCGTCGAGATCCGGACCGAAGCCGAAGTCGCGCGCATCGTCGTCAAGGACGGCGCGGCCGCCGGCGTCACGCTGACGAACGGCGACGAGTTCCTCGCCAAGCACGTCGCCAGCGGCGTCGACTGCCGGCTCACGTTCCTGAACTTCCTCGATCCCGCGACGTTGCCGCCCGAGTTCGTGGCCGAGATCGAACGCATCGACTACAGCAGCGCGTCGGCCAAGATCAACGTGGCGCTCGAACGTCTCCCGAACTTCAGCGCGTTTCCCGGCGCGGAAGCGGGGCCGCAGCATCGCGGCACGATCCACCTCTGCCCCGACCAAGACTACATCGAACGCGGCTACGACGAAGCCAAGTATGGCCGCATGTCGACCGAACCGATCGTCGAGTGCACGATCCCCTCGTCGGTCGATCCGACGCTCGCGCCGCCGGGCAAACACTTGATGTCGATGTTCTGCCAGTACGCGCCCTACGATCTGGTGGGCGGCTGGGACGGCGCCGCGCGCGACACGTTCGCCGATCGCTGCTTCGACGTCGTCGAACGCTACGCGCCCGGATTCAAGGCGTCGGTCAGCGCTCGCCAGATTCTCAGCCCCAAAGATTTGGAAACGACGTTCAATCTAACCGGCGGCAACATCTTCCAAGGCTCGATGAGCCTCAATAAGCTCTTCCTGTTCCGGCCGGCCCCCGGTTACGCGAACTATCGCACGCCGGTCAAGAATCTGTTTTTGTGCGGCTCGGCCGCGCACCCCGGCGGCGGCGTGATGGGCGCCGCCGGCTGGAACGCCGCGCGCGAAATGCTGAAGAACCGCTAACGGGCACGAGCTTGAAGGCGCAGCCCGTGGCCTCGGTTCGTTGATTAAGCGCCGTTTAAGATTACCGTAACCTTCGCGAAAGTGGAAGGCAATCGAGCACTCCGAACGGGAAGGCGGGCACATGCAGTCGAGCGCCAGCTTCGGACGGAGTATTCTGATGTTCTCACGGTTCGCGCGCTGGTCGCTCTGCGGCGTGGCTCTCTTCGCGCTGATCGCGCCCGCTGAGGCGCACGCGCAGGCTTCCGGCGGAACGGTTTCCGGCTTGGTGACGAGCCTCGAAGGCCGGCCGGTCGCCGGGGCCCGCATCGTGCTGGACGGCCCGGCGCACGAGATCGCCGCGTCCGGAAACGACGGGGCATATTCACTAACGGCGCTACCTCCGGGCACCTATGCCGCAGCCATCAGCGCGCCGCGCTTCAGTTCGCCCGCGACCGCCACGATCGACGTACGCGCCGGCGTCACCACGACGCTCAACTTCGCGTTAGCGCGCTCGGACTCGTCGCTGACGACGATCGGGCGCACGGTCACCAACGGCCGGGAGACCGTCTCGACGTCGTCGACCCCGGTCACGACGATCAACGTGCAGGCCTACGCAGACGACGGCTACACGCGCCTGAGCGACGTGCTCCAGAACGATGAAACGACGACGCTGTTTCACGTGGCGGGCGGCGGCAGCACCGTGCTGCCCACGTCGGTCGCGATTCGCGGACCCGACCCGACCGAGACGCTGCTCGATATCGACGGGCATCAGATCAACAACGGGAATACCGGCGACTTCGATCTCTCGCTGCTCGATCCGGCCGATTATAGCGAGATCGAACTCGTGCGCGGCATCTCGCCCTCGTCGCTCGTCGGCCCCGACACAATCGACGGCGCGATCAACATTCGCACGATCGAACCGACCGTCGATCCGCACGGCTTGCTGCGGTTCAATTACGGCTCGTACGCCGGCTTCGCCAGCACCCTGCAGACGACGGGTACCGTCGACGGCCGCCTGGGCTACGTGCTCTCGCTGCACCGCCAAGGCACGCAAGGCGAAGTGAACGAGAACGTCTTCGACGTCGGCAGCGACACGGTCCAGCACGTCGGCAGCGGGATGCTGGGCTCGTCGGCGCTGGCGAAGGTGCGCTACGCGTTCGGCGCCGCGGGCGCTGGTTACGCCGAACTCTCGTTCCACGACCAGAGTGCCTTTCGCGACGTCTCGGCCGGCCTGACCACGTACGCGCCGGCGAGCGGCCTCGACCCGGACCTGCCCCAGGTCAACAGCGCCGCGGGCACGGCGCTGCAAACGCATAACGCGGGGTACGGGCTCGACGTCTCGGTGCCGCTGGGTTCGACCGGCGCGACCGGCGTCGCGGCAACGACCCTGCTCTTCCGCCATTACTCGTCGATGGTCAACGAATCGGTCTACGGTCCGCTCGCCGAGACCACGCCGTATCTCTTCAACTCGCGCGACTTGGTCGACGACGAGACCTTGCAGCTCGACCACCGGATCGGCAACGGCGCATTGACGTTGCAGTACGAAATCCGCAATGAATCGCTAACGACCGATTTCATTCCCGGCGTCGTCAACGAACAATCGATCGTGCGCCGCACGGGTTACGGGGCGGACCTTCTTGCGCCGGCGCTCCGGCCGCTTGACGACGACACGCCGGACCCGGATTCCGGTTCCGGCCTTGTCACGCTCCCGCTCGGCGAGACCAAACGGTCGCTGGCGCTGCGTTACACCTACAACCCGACGCCCGCGCTGCACTTCATCGCGGCGGGATACTACAGCCAGCTATCGCTCTTCGGCAACTATCTCGATCCGCGGTTCGGCTTCGTGTTCACGCCCGACTCGCGAACGTCGGTCCGCGTGTCGGCCGGCACGACCTACCAGTCGCCGCAACTCCCCGAGCTCGTCGTTCCGAACCCGCTGCCCGCCGTCGCCGGAAATTACATTTCGATCGGCAACCCCAACCTCAAGCCCGACCAGGCGACGGAATACGGGCTTGGCTTCGACCGGGTCATCCAGGGCGGCGCGAACCCGACCGCGGTCTCCGCCGACTTCTACCGCGTCAACCTGCGTCAGCCTGCATCGCCGTTGAACCTGCCGCTCAATCCCAATTGCATCAGCCCGCCGGTCGAGCCGCCGAACCCCGCGACGCCGCCGTGCCCGCTCAGTTACCCCGTCAACGCCGGCGACGGCGTCTACCAGGGCATCGAACTCTCGCTGCGCCACAATTTGGGTCCGGCCACGTTCTTGCGGGCGGGCTGGGCCGTGCGTAGCTCATACCTCACCGCGGTGCCGGCCGACATCCAAGACGGCACGCTGGTCGTCGGCGAGCAGTCGGCGGGGCTGCCCCTGCACAAGGTATCGCTCAGCCTGACCGCGTCTCCGCCGTTCGGCCTGACCTATGGCTTCAATGCGGTGTACGAGGGCCTCTACAACGAACTCAACCAGCCCCAGTTCGCGACGCTCGACGCCCACCTCGGATACAAGTTCCGCGACGGTTTCGAGATCGGCCTCACCGGCACCAACCTGACCAACGTCTACGACCAGCGGTTCACCACGCCGAACGGCGGCGTGCTCTACGGAGGACTGACGGGCCCGAACGGACCGGGGCCGATCCCCCAGGACGCGTACGCGCTCCAAGGCACGGCGTTCATGTTCACCCTGCTCCGCCGGTTCTAGGTCCACACTCGCACGTCGCGACACGTGCGCGGTGCGCGCGAAGCCGGCGGTCAGGCGCGCAAGGGTGCCAGCAGGTCGGGGCGGCGCGTGAAGTACGCGTCGAGCGATTCGGCCTCGCGTCCCGTGAAACGCTTGACCGCGTCGCTGGTCGCGCTCAGTTCGCCCGCGGCGATCGCCTCGTACGAGCCGAGCCAGGTATCGACTTCCCACGCGGGGGCGCCGAGCGCGCTGCGCCACGCGCGGCCGGCCTCGGGGCTCTCCGCTTCGTAGCGCAACTCGCGCCCGGTCAGCACCGAGAGGCGGCGCGCCGCTTCGTGCAAGGTCAGCGCTTCGGGGCCGGTAACCGTTACCGGGCCGCGGACGACGTCCGGCCGGCTCAGCGCGACCGCCGCGACCCGCGCGACGTCGTCGCGCGTCACGAAAGCCGCGGCACCCTCGGCTGCGGGCCCTCGCAAAACGCCTGCGGTTCCGAACCTCTCCGGTAGCAAGTCGACGTACAGATTATCGCGCAACGAGGCGTACGGAATCTGACTGTTTTCCAGGAGGAGCTCGGTCAAGTGATGGTCGCGGGACATCGGAAACGCTGATGCCGGCGACGCGCCTTGAAACGAGAGGTACACGAGGTTCGCGACCCCGGCGCGCCCCGCCGCGTCGATCGCGTTCCCGTGCAGCCGCGCCCGTTCGCCGGGCTCGGCGTACCCCGACACGATCAGCGCGGTCTCGATCCCGGCGAAGGCCCGGTCGAGCGACGCGGGATCGGCGTAGTCGCCCGCGATCGGCTCCGCGCCCTCGAGCCGCGGCAGGCGCGCCGGATCGCGCGCCATCAGCCGCAGACGCCGGCCGTGGTCCGCGAGAATCGCGGCCGTCCTGCCCCCGACGTGCCCCGAAGCTCCGGTAATCAAAATCATGGCCGCAAGAGTCCGCCTGTGTCGATCTCCGCCTAATTAACGTGCCGCGGATTGACGAACCCTCTACATATGCAGTCCGCGACCAGATCGGCGTTTGTAACCGTCGCGATTGCGGCGTGTCTCGCCGCGCGCGCCGCGGCCCCCGCGCTCGGCGCGCCCCAAGCGCCGCCCGCGGCGCCGGCCAGAGCGGCGACGCTCGGTTTGCAAGCCGTCGAGATCCCGGCGGAATACCGGCAGCACACGGGGTACGCCGGACCCGGCGTGTTCGTGGCGGACGTTCTGCCGAATTCGCCCGCCGAAGCGGCCCACATCCTGCCCGGCGACGTGTTGAGCGCCGTCGGCGGCGACCCGCTCCCGACGACGGGCGCGTTTTACGCGCTGACGTCGGCTGCCGGAGCGGGCATTCCGGTCAGCGTCGCCGTGACGCGCTACGGACGGGCGCTGAAGCTCACGGTGACGCCCGCCGACGTGGAAACCTTCTTCGCTTCGCCGGCGCCCTGCCGGCTGACCGAGGCCAACGGCTTGATGACGGACTCGATCGCGGCCGGCCGGCGTCACGACCCGGCGACCGAGGCCAACGCCGCGCAACGCGCGCTCGATCTCTACGAGGCCTGCGCCGCGGTCAACGGCGCCCTCGACGAGCAGGTCTTGATGAAATCCGGCGACGCTCTGCTCTCGCAGGCGGTCGCAGCCGTCTCGCAAGCCGACCGCGCGGACGCCGTGCCGTTTGCCGACAACGCGATCGCGATGTACTCGCTCGCGACCCGGTCCGAATTCGTCTCCGAATCGAACAAGACGCTGGTGCGCGCCAAGATCGACGCCATCCAGCGGGCCTTCCCCGAGGCCCGGAACGGTGCGGCGGACGGTTCGATCACGCTCGGCCTGCGAAGCTTGGCGGAGTCCGGGACCGGCGCCCCGCTGTCGGTGCTCTCCGCGTGGTCGGCACAGGCCGACGACACCAACGTGATCCTGCACGTGCGCGTCGACTTGCATCCCGAGCGCGAGGCGCACCTCTTCGTGCAGGGATTCAAAATAACGGTAAATGCGCGCTACATCGGGCCGCAAGCGATCTACGCGCTGGACCAGCCGCCGCCGGAAATCTCGAGCGGCCTGCTGCGGGCCAAGAGCGACGTCGACCCCCACGAGGATTTTCGAATCGCGCGGCGCGTCGACTTGGGACCGGGCGATCACAAGGTCTACGTGCTGTCGTTCCTGATCCCCAGCGACTCCGAATTCTCCAATGCCGCCGACACCATCGTGTATGCTCCACGCTAGCGCGCCGAATCGTCACACCAGAATGCCGGCCCGAAAGGATCGCGACCGTTGCCCTACCGCGCCGAGATAAGCCGCCGCCACCCCGGTTATTTTATTTTCATCATCGACCGTTCGGCCTCGATGAACGATCAGCACGGAAGAACTTCCGATAAGAGCAAAGCGCAGAGCGTGGCCGACGCGATCAACCGGATCATCCAGAACATCGTGATCCAGTGTTCGAAGAACGAAGGCGTGTACGACTACTTCAGCGTCAGCGTGATCGGCTACGGCAGCGAAGTCGGCTCCGCGTTCTGCGGTCCTCTCGCCGGCCGCCCGTTCGCCTCGACCTCGGAACTCGAAGCCAATCCCGCGCGCTTGGAAAAGCGCAAGCAACGGGTTCCCGACGGCGCGGGCGGCCTCGTCGAGCTCGAGGTCAAGTTCCCGATCTGGTTCGAGCCGGTCGCCTCAGGCTCGACGCCGATGCGCCGCGCGCTCGGGTCGGCCTACGGTCTGGCCGACGCGTGGATCCGGGACAACCCCGACGGGTACCCGCCGATCGTCATGAACTTGACCGACGGCGAGTCTTCCGACGGCGACCCGGGCGAAGCGGCTCGCAAACTGACGTCGCTCAAAACCAGCGACGGCAACGTCTTGCTCTTCAACATGCACCTCTCGGCCGAGTCCGGCGCGGCGGTGCTGTACCCGTCGAGCGAAGTGGTCTTGAACGATCCGTTCGCGCGTCAGCTCTATTCGATCTCGAGCCAGTTGCCCGAGGCGATGCTGCAACAGGCGCTCGCGATGGAGTTGCCGGTGCGCCAAGGCAGTCGCGGTTTCGTTTTCAACGGCGACGTCGTCTCCGCGATCCAGTTCCTCGAGATCGGAACCAAACCGGCGAACATGGCGCTGCGGTAGCGCCGGCCGGATGACGACGGCCGATTTCGTGGTTCGCGCGCACTTACACTCGAAGGTCGGAGAAAACATCGCCGACTGTGAAGACGCCTTGGCCGTCGCGTCGCAAACGCCGGGGCGCGGCTTGCGCGCCGCCGTAGCCGACGGCGCGAGTTCCTCGGCCTTCTCCGGATACTGGGCGGCGCTGCTGACGCAATCGTTCGTCACGGCTCCGATTCGCTCCCAAGCCGAGTTGCTGGCGCGGTTGCCGGCCTTGACCGAGCGTTGGAATGCGCACGTCTACGGCCGCAATCTGCCCTGGCATTCGCTCGAGCGGGCGACGCGCGGCGCGTTCGCGGCGCTGGCCGGCGTGGAGGTCGACGCGGGGTCGCCCGCCGCGTGGCGAGGCCTCGCGCTCGGCGACAGCTGCGTCGTGCACCTGCGCGCGGGCGCCGTCCTGCGCTCGGAGCCGATCGCCGCGTCGGCAGCCTTCACCAACGATCCGGTCCTGATCTCGACCGATGCCGAGCGCAATGCCGGCATCGAAGCGAAACTGCGGCTTTTCGGCGGCGTGCTGATGCCCGGCGACACCTTGCTATTGGCCACCGACGCGCTCGCGCAGTTCGTGCTCGCGGCGGCGGAGGCCGGTGCGGCCGGCATCGGCGCGCTACTCGGGGCGCTGGAGCGCGGCGACGGCGCGATCGCTGCGGGCCGCGCGGTCGGCTCGCTGCGCAACGACGACGTCGCCGCGATCGTGATCCGCGTCTCGTGAAAAATCAGGACGCGGCGCTGCCCAGAGGCGACGAGTACGTGGCGGCGCTCCAGCACCCAAGCGTCGCCTTTCGCGATTACGACCTGCGCGGCGCGACGATCGAGGCCCGGCCCAACGGCCTGCCGCGGCCCTACACCGGCGGTTTCACGATGACGTTCCATGCCGCGGGTCCGCGCGGCGAGTGGGCGATCCGCTGTTTCACCCGCGACGTCCGCGAACTCGCGCGCCGCTACGACGCGATCGGCCGCTTCACGAGCACGACCTCGGACCAGGCCTTCGCGCGGGCCGAACTTATTCCCGACGAGATCCTGGTCGGCGGACGGCGCCGCCCGATCATCAAGATGGAGTGGATTCGCGGGCCCCAGCTCAACGCGTACGTCGAGCGTCACCACGGCGACGCGGCCGCGATGCGTTCGCTGGCCGACGAGGTCGTCGCGCTCGGCACGCGGCTGGAGTCCATGGGCATCGCGCACGGCGACCTGCAGCACGGCAACATTCTGGTGACGTCCGTCGGCGCCGTCCGGTTGGTCGACTACGACGACCTCTACTTGCCGGAACTCTCCGACCTCCAATTTTCCAGCGGCCTCGGCCATCAGAATTTCCAGCACCCCGGCCGGACGAGCCGCGACTTCGGCCCGCACATGGACCGCTTTTCGCTCTACGCCATCTACATCGCGCTGCTGGCGCTGGCCGAGGAGCCCGCGCTCTGGGCTGCCTACGACGGCGGCGACGAACGGCTGCTCTTCAAGCGCGACGACTACGCGGACCCCGAGAATTCGCGGCTGTTCGCGGACCTCGCCAAGCGCGAGCCGCTCTCGGAGTGGATCGATCGCTTCGCCGCGGTGTGCCACGGCGCGTACGCCGAGATTCCGGCGCCGGCAGACTTCCTGGCCGGTCACTTCGACTACGCCCGATTCGTGCCGGGCGGTCCGCGGCCCGCGCCGCGCCCCGTGTTCGCGCCGGTCGCCGCACCGCCGCCGGAGCCCGAACCCGCGACGGCCGCCCCCGAACAACCGGCCCCTCCCGCGGGAGTACGCCTGCCGTCGCTGCCCCGCTTCGGGTCACTGCCGGGCTTCGCGGCGCTGCCTCGCAACTTCGATTTCGTGACGCCGGCGATCTTCGTTGGACTGCTGGCGCTCGGCGGCATCTTTCACAACGCGATCCTGCGCTTCGCCTTCCCGCCCGCGCCGACGGCGCAAGTCGACGCGCCGGCGCCCGCGCCCCAGGTTCACGACGCGCGGCCCGCGGCGCGGCCCGCACCGCCCCGCACCAACGTCGCAAATGCCGCCAAACGGCCCGCGCGCGCGCCGGCGGCGCCCGTTCGAGCGCAAAGGACCGCCGCGCGCCCTGCGGCGAGCGACGCGCAGCCGGCGGCAACACCGGCCGCGCCCGCGCAAGCGAGCATCGCGGCGCCCGAGAAACACGTCGCCGCCCTGCCGCCCCATCACGAAGCGAGTTCCGCGGGGAGCGCTCGCGCCGCCGAGTACGCTCACGCCGCCGCCCCGGTACACGCCCACGCCGCCGGCGCGAGCGCGACCCGGCGGCGCTCGGACACGACGACGGCGCTACTCGATGCCGCCGCGGGCGACGTCGCGGGAACACCCCGCTGCCCCACGCCCGATGCTCCGGCCCGGGTCCTCTCCGGCGCGCTTCCGGCCGTTTCCAAGTTCCGCGGCAGCGCCGGCGGCGGCGGATCGGCCGACGTCGCGGTCTCGCTCACCGCTTCGGGTGACGTAGCCGGCGCGTCGATCGCGACTTCCAGCGGCTCGGCCGATCTCGATGCCGCCGCGCTCGACGCGGCCCGCCGCAGCAGTTACAGTTCCCAGTTACTCAACTGCAGCCACGTGGCGTCGAGCCTGGTCTTGCACGTCCGGTTCTGAGCGTCTGCCCCGAGGCTTGGGTTACGAAGCTTCGAGCGGCTGGACGAAGCGCGGGTCGAAGACCATGCGCACCCGCGTGCCCCCCTCGCGTTCGATCGAGACGGAACGGGCGACGGCCTTGATGATGCGCAGGCCGAAGCCGCGATCCTCGCGGCGCGGCCGGTCGACGAAGACGCCGGCGTCGGCCACTTCGACGATCAAGCTCTCGCGTTCGACCCGCGCGTAGACCTCAACGGTGCCCGATCCCGCGTTGCCGTACGCGTGCTCGGCCGAGTTGGCGAGCGCCTCGCCGACGGCCGTGGCGATGTCGGCGGCACAATCCTCGGAAACGTCGTTCGCGGTCAGAAATGCGAGGAACGCGTGGCGCAACGACTTGACCGCCGAAGGGCGCGCCACCCGGCTCAACCGAAGCTCCGCGACGTTGTTCACGAAGCGGCATTACCCAGATACGTCAGCGCCGCGCCGCGTTCGTCGAAAACCGCGAAGGCCTCGTTCACCCCGGCATATTCGAGCAACCGCTTGAACTGCGGGCTCTTGATCAGCAGCGCGACCGGCAGACCGCGCCGGTTCAGGTCGTTGCGAAAGCGCAAGAGCTCCGAAATCGCGGACGAATCCGCATACGTGACGTCGCCGAAATCGACCAGCACGCCCGACGGGTTTCCCTCGACGGCCAGCGCGTGACGAATCTCGGCGCGGCGTCCGATGTCCAGTTCGCCGTCCATCTTCACCACGGTCAAGGTCGTCGCATCGCTCACGCCGCCGCTCCTAAACTGCCGGACGAAGGCACCGGGCCCACGCCCCTCGCTCCGCTAATGACGGTGCCTTGCGCGTTATTCGAAGCGAACGTCATCCGGGTCGTTTCGCCTGGCGCGAAACCGATCGTAAGGATCGCAACGTCGTCACCCACTTGCCGTCCACCGAAGATTTCGGTGCGGATCGAAGCCGCAAGATCGGTGACATTATTTTCGAGTGCGCGCCGCGCGGCCTGCACGAGCAGGGCTTCGCCCTCGAGCACGTCGCGCGAGTGTTCGACCGCGCCGTCGGTGTAGAGCACGAGCACGGCGCCCGGAACCGCCTGAACGCGGCGCGTGCGGTAGACGCAATCCTCGAGCACGCCGAGCGGCAAGCCGCCGCAGTCGAGCAGCGCGGGGCGGCGGCCCGGCAACAGCAAGAGCGGCGGCGGATGGCCCGCGGTCGCGTATACGAACTCGTACGAAACGGCGTCCGCGTAGCCCGCCACGGCCGTCGCCATGCGTCCGGCCGATTGCAGATAGCCGTTGACGCGGCGCAGGACCGCCGCCGGATCGGCATCGATCAAGGCGGCCGAGATCAGGGCTTGGCGCGCGCGGCTCATGTTGACCGCGGCCTCGATGCCGTGGCCCTCGACGTCGCCCAGCGAGAAGAGGACGCGCCCCTTGCCGAGCTCGACCGCGTCGTACCAATCGCCCCCGACTCTGGTTTCGTCCGTCGCCGGAATGTAGGCCGCGCTGAACACGAGCGTGGGCACGACCGGCAGCGGGCGTTGCGCGAATGCGTCCTGCAGGGTGTCGGCGATCCGTTTCTCCGTCTCGAAAGCCGTTCGTAGCTCGAGGTTCGCCCGCGCCTCGGCTTCCGCGCGCCGGCGCGCGGCCTCCAGCCGCGCTGTCAGGCGGCTCTGCGCGCCGGCGGCGACGGCCGCCAGCAACACGACGAAACTGACGGCCACGAACACGAGCGTCGAGACGTTGTCGATCGCCGACTGCAACCGGCGATTGTCGCCTTGTTCGCGCGCGACGAGGGCCGAATCGAGTCTCTCCGAGTCGCGGCGGAAGCGGTCGATCAACGCCTTGCCCCGGAATTGCACGACGCGCGCTTCGGGCGTGTGCGGATCGGCGAGCAAAGGTGCCGCGACTTGCGCGAGCCACTGCCCGTTCACGCCGGCCGCATCGTCGAGCAAGGCCTCGGCTCCCGGGATCGCCAGCAGCGAGAGGCGCCCGCGCAGCTGCGAGACCTTGCCGGGGAAATCGCGCCGGGCCGCCGCGTAGGGGTCGAGAAATTCCGGATCGGCGATCGAGGTGAAGCCGCGCACGCCCGTCTCCTCGTCGAGCTGGTCTTTGAGCAAGGTGAAATTCAGCGTGCGCGCGGCGCGCCGCGCATCGCTGTTGGCGAACGACTCCCGTAAGACGCGGCTGACCAGGTGCCCGCCGCCGAGCAAAATCGGCACGACCAGGACGAGGAAGACCAGCGGCACGGCGAGCGAGCGAAGGAACGGCCGCGCGGGGGTCGCGGCGGGGCGGGGACCATCGAGGCGGCGCTTACTCGTCACACGCTCACGATACCCGTGCCGGGAGATCGGCCAACACGGCGGCCGCGGCGCGGCGGCCCGGCACGCCGCTGACGCAGCCGCCCGGGTGCGCGGCGCTGCCGCACAGGTAGAGGCCCGCCAGCGGCGTGCGCGTCGCGAAACGCCGCTCGAAGATCTGATGCGGCAGCAGCTCGCCGTGGAAGATGTGGCCGCCCTCGAGCCCAAAGCGTGCCTCCAAATCCGGCGGCGCGAGCAGCTGGCGACCCTCGATCGCGGCCGGCAGGTTGGGCGCGTAGCGGGCCAAGAGCGCCACGATCCCGTCCGCCGCGCGCTCGCGCTTCGCGACGTCCCACGGCCCGTCGCTGCGCTCGTAGGGAAAGTACTGCGCGAAGACCGAGAGCAGATGCTTGCCGGGCGGCGCGAGCGAATCGTCGGTCGGCGTCTGCAAGAAACACTCCAGGTAGGGCGCGCGCGAGGCGCCGTCGCGTCGCGCGTCCTCGTACGCGCGTTGCAGGTAGTCGAGGTCGGGCGCGATCCGGATCGTGCCCCGATAGTGCGACGCTCCCACGTCGTGCGAGCGGCCGGCGAAGCGCGGCAGTTCGCCCAGCGCCAGATTGAGTTTGAGCGAGGGACCGATGCTCTCCCAGCGTTCGATCTTCCGGACGAACGCGGGCGCGAAGTGCGACGTCCCGGTCAAGTGCAGGAAGGTCGTGCGCGGCCCCGCGTTCGAGAGCACGGCTCGCGCCGCGATTTCGCGACCGTCGGCCAGCACGACGCCGGTCGCGCGTTCGCGCTCGACCGCGATC
>Ga0116227_10013972_pt1 | contig 12414 bp, 11 predicted proteins | sample S1TSphgellanicum_FD_89693 | JGI IMG/M metagenome (GOLD analysis project Ga0116227, IMG submission 89693) | Host-associated microbial communities from peat moss isolated from Minnesota, USA - S1T2_Fb - Sphagnum magellanicum MG | ecosystem: Host-associated > Plants > Peat moss > Unclassified... | reverse complement strand
GTCATCAACAATGCCGGCGGCGCCCCGCCGTCGGACCCATCCACCGTGTCGCCGCGCTTCTCGGAATCGATCATAAAGCTGAACCTGCTTGCGCCGCTCTATGTGTCACAATTCGCCAATCTGGTGATGCAGAAACAGGAATCCGGCGGCAGCATCGTCAATATCGCCAGCGTGACCGTACCGCGCCCCGAACCGCAGACCGCTGCCTATGGCGCGGCCAAGGCTGGCCTTTGCAACCTGTCCCAGGCGCATGCGCTGGCCTGGGCGCCAAAGGTTCGGGTCAATGCGATCATCGCCGGCCTGATCCGCACCGAACTTGCGCATCTGCATTATGGCGACGAAGAGGGGATCAAGAAGGTGGCGTCGACCATCCCGCTGCAGCGCATGGCTTGGCCGCAGGACATGGCCAACGCGTGCCTGTATCTGGCCTCGCCGCTGTCCAGTTATGTGACCGGCACCAGCCTAACGGTCGACGGCGGTGGCCAATTGCCCAGCTTTTCGGACGCGGCAAGCGGCCACTCGGAACGCAAATGACGGCGGAACGAAAATAATCGACGCTTCGGGGGAGGACGAATGTTCAAGGTTATCGCGCTGATCGCCCGCCGGCCGGATATGACCCGGGAACAGTTCGTCGATTACTACACCAATAACCATGTGAAGCTGGTTTGGCGGGTTTTCCCCTGGACCGCCGACTATCGGCGCAACTTTATAAATCTCAGCCAGTCGATCATTGCTCCCGGCGCTGTCGCTCCGGATTTCGATTCGATCACCGAGATGTGGTTCGACGACCGCGCCGGTTACGACCGGATGCTGAACGCTCATGCGGAGCCCGAGTTGGACGCGACGATGAAGGCGGATGAGGGCCGGTTCATGGACCGGACCAAGACCCGATTCTTTATTGTTGAGGAACAGGGCGCGACCCCGGCGGCGAACCTAGCGAACGCCCCCGGCTTCAAGGTCATGGCGCTGCTGCGCAAGAAGCCGGGCCTGTCGAAGGCGGCGTTCATCGATCATTACGAAAATCGACATGTCCCGCTGATCAAGAGCCTGTTCGGCGGCATCGTAGAATATCGGCGCAGCTATGTAGACCTGACCGGCGCGATCTTGTCTGACGGCGTGGCGCCACCCGATTTCGATGTTGTCACCGAGCTTTGGTTCAAGGACCGTTCAGGATACCAGGAAATGTTGGCCGGACCGGACAATCCGGAGGTCGCCATGCGTGTGGCGGACGACGAGGCGCAGTTCCTGGACTGCAGCAAAACAAGGTTCTTCGTCGTCGATGAACGGACCGAACACTAAAAACGCAAAGGGGAAGCCGAATGTATAAGGTCGTCGCGCTGATCAAGCGCAAGCCGGGCATGAGCCGGTCGGATTTCATCGCCTATTATGAGGCGAACCATGCGCCGTTGGCCCGCAAATGCTTCCCGCAGATCGTGCAGTACCGGCGCAATTTCGTCGATCTGAACGATGCGATCATCATGCCGGGCATGCCGGAGCCGGATTTCGATTCGGTGACAGAGATTTGGTACCGCGACCGCGAAGCGTACGACGAAATGCTTTCGACCCATTTCATGGCCGGCGTCCAAGAAACGATCGAGGCCGACGAGCGGAACTTCCTGGACCAGACGATGACACGGATGCTGAAGGTCGATCAGCGCGGTGCGCATCATACCGACGCCGAACTGATCCCTTCGATCGGAACGCCACCGGGGACCGGCATGTTCAAAGTCGTAGCGCTCCTCACGTGTAAGGCCGGCCTGCCGCGCCACGACTACATCGACTACTACGAGAACCACCATTCGAAGCTGATCTGGTCGCTGTTCCCCTGGATCGTCGAATACCGGCGCAACCATATCGAGATGGACGGGGCGATTATCTTTTCGAACGCCAAAGCCCCGGATTTCGATACCGTAACCGAGCTTTGGTTCAAGAACCGGGCAGACTACGAACGGATGCTATCGGATCACGAAACCACCGACGCCGGCGCCCGCATCGCCGCCGATGAGGAAAACTGCTTCGACCGCACGAAGACGAGGTTCTTCGTGGTCGAAGAGGCCGAAACGCCAGCTGCTTGATGCCTAAGACAGCCGCAGCATCTGCTCCGCACTGAACGGGGTCAGCTCCGCCTCGCGGCCCTGGCGCACCTTGGAAGGCCACGCCGGGTCGCCGAGGATCGCGCGGCCCAGCGACACGAGGTCGAAGTCGCCGCGATCCAGCATCGCGCACACCTTGTCGATCTCCGACAGCGAAGATGCCGCCTGCACCTTGTAGGCATTGGCGTCGCCAAAATCGACCGCGCCCGCGCCCAGTCCAATTCCACCGCAACACATCGATGGCTTGCCGGTCAGCTTTTTCACCCATCCGGCTAGGTTGAGCTCGGAGCCCTCGAACGCCGGCTGCTGGAAACGGCGGATGGAACAGTCGAACAGATCCACCCCCGCATCGGCCAGCGGTTCGAGGAAACCCGCCAGCGCCTGCGGCGTCTCGGCCAGCTTCGCCGTATAGTCCATCATCTTGAACTGCGAGATGCGCATGAAAATCGGAAAGTCCGCCCCAACGCGGCGTCGAACCTCCTGCAGCACTTCGACAGCAAACCGCGTGCGGGCGATCAAATTCCCGCCATAACCGTCGGTACGCAAGTTGGTGCGATCCCAGAAGAACTGGTCGATCAAAAATCCGTGTCCGCCATGCAGTTCGATCCCATCGAAGCCTAGGCGTTGCGCCGTTGCAGCCGCCTCGCCGAAAGCAAGTACGACAGCATCGATCTCCGCTTGGGTCATGGGCGTTCCGCGAACTTCGCTCGGCCCGGCGGTGCCGTCGCTCTGTGGCCCGGGGAACCAGACGCCGGACGGGCCGTGCATTGTCCAGGTCGGCGCGACATAGGCCAGCCCGTGCAGGCCGGAATGCCACAGCTGCGGGATGATCTTGCCGCCCGCCGCATGAACCTCGTCGACAGACCGTTTCCAGACGGCCAGCGCATGGTCGCCGTGAAAATACGGCTCGTTCAGGTCCATGTGCGCGCTGGCATGGGGGATCGCAGTCGCCCCGCTGACCACCAGCCCAACCTCGCCCTCGGCGCGCCGCCGGTAATAGGCTGGATAGCCGTCGTCGGGTACACCGTCCTTGGCATTCGCCTGCCCCATCGGCGACATGACAATACGGTTCCGAAGCTTCAGTGTCTTGACTGCAAACGGCTGGAACAGCGCTTCGCGGCCGGCGACGACCGGCTTGGCTTCCTGAACACCCACAACGTCCTCCCGAATATCCAGCAACTGGGTAACCCGCACACTTCCGCGCGTAAACCCACATTATTGCGAGTGTACGAGGCTGGGCGTAACCTTTGCCCATGGCCGAGAACTGGACCATCGACGCACAGTTGCAGACGGCGGACATCGCGGTCATGCTCATGACGCACGACGCCACAGGGCCGCTGCAGCGCACGCATCGCATGGACGACCATGCGATCAGCCTGTTCCTGACGCCAGACTATGGCCAGCCCGTGGGCCGGTACGGTGGCGGACGGCACATGCATTTTGCCCGGTTCGGGCCGCTGTCGATCACGCCGGCGGACCTTCCGCTGTCCGTTCGCTCGCCCGGCGCCCCGGCACGCACGCTGATCTCGTGCCGAATTGATCGCACGCGCTTCCAAAGCGCAACCGGCCTAGGTGGCGAGTGGAACGACGCGGAACTAGCCGCATGCCTCGATGTACGCGGCGACGCGATCGCAGCCGGGCTGAAACGGTTGGCGCACGAGGCCGATTCCCCCGGCTTTGCCAGCGACCTCTTGGTTGATGGGATCGGCGTCGTAATGATGGTCGAGATCGCCCGGTATCTGCGTGGTGTGCGCCAGCGGTCGGGCCTGATGCGCGGCGGGTTGGCGCCCTGGCAGTTGCGGCGGGTAACCGCCGCGATCGCGGAAGCCGAGGGCACAAGTCCGAGCCTCGCCGAACTTGCAACTCTTTGCGGCATCGGACGCCGCCATTTGATGCGCGCCTTCCGGCAAAGCACCGGGCGCACGATCAGCGGTTGGGCCGATGAAACCCGCGCACGGCGGGCGATGCGGCTGCTAGCGCAAACCGACCTGCCCATCGCCGAAATTGCGACTCAGCTCGGTTTCGCGAGTATCAGCGGCTTCTCGCATGCCTTTCGCCGCGCCGTCGGCGAACCGCCGTCATCCTTCCGGCGCCGCAACCGCACCTGATTTCGCCAAACGGACAGATTTGTCCGAAAGCGACGTGAACCGCCAGGCGGTTGTCGATGGTTCTGGATTCAGCTTGCGAGCCTCTCCAACGTCATTCCCGCGAAGGCGGGACTTCGCGGGAATGACGATCAATGCCAACGGGAGGACACCATGAGCGACGCAAGATCACGCGTATTGTCGGGCAAGAGCTGGGAAGATTTCTGCGACAGCCTGAAGGCCGCCGGTCAGACCATCCTCCGACCCGAAACACCGGCTACGGAGATCGACCGGGCTGAGGGCTTCCGTTACCTGACCCGCCTGACCCGCGCTGCGCTGGAGCGGATGATGGAATTCGCCGATCCGGACTTCCCAGTCTTCTATGCTTTGTCGCACGAGACGATCAAAATCGGCAGCGACAATCCGGATAATACCTATCGCAACTGCGTCATCTCGGGGGATCGCGACTATCGCGTGACCGGCACGCGCGGCACCGCCCCGCTGATGACCTTCGGTACCAAGGCGGAGCGCTATGCCATCGACGGTACCCAAGCCTCGACCGGCGAGCTGGATTCCAAGTTCATGGAGCTTGCGCCCGACGGCAGCTTCGAAATTATCCTGTCGGCAACAAAGAAACCGGGCAACTGGCTGCCGATGGCGGCGGATTCCAGCATGCTGATCGTTCGCGAGACCCATTTCGACCGCAAGGCCGAGGTGCCGGCGCATATGACGATCGAATGCCTTAACGGCCTAGCCAAGCCTAAGCCGCTGGATGCCGCAACTTTCGACAGCCGGCTGGAATCGACCGCCGCCTTTGTGAACGGCACGGCCAAGGCCTTCGCCGAGTGGATGGCGATCTTTAAGAAGACGCCGAACGACTGGACCGTCCTGCCGCAATCGACCTGGACGAATATCGGCGGCGACCCGAACATCTTTTATTTGTGGGCCTACTGGACACTCGCGCCGGACGAGGCGTTGGTGATCGAGACCGGCATCCCCGCATGCGACTATTGGAACTGCCAGGTCAACAATTATTGGGATGAATCGCTCGATTATCGGTACCATCCGGCGCATATCAACAACCACACTGCCAAATACAAAACCGATGGCACGGTGACTGTGGTTATCGCAGCCAAGGATATCGGCATCGGCAACTTCCTGGATACCGCCGGTCACGACAACGGTTGCGCCATGTGGCGCTGGGTACGGTCGGACGCTCATCCGATCCCGAAATGCCGGGTGGAGAAACTCGCCGACCTGCGCTAGGTCATGTGCCAGGACGCAACCGCCGAACACGCGATACATGGGGAAGCCAGATGACCGATCAAACCGCAGCCGACAATATGATGTCGGGTAAGGCCTGGGACGATTTCTGCGATGCCTTGAAAGAAGCCGGTAAGATCGTCCAACGGCCGGAAGTGCCGAACGATCCGTTCAACAAGGCGCTCGGCTATCGCTTCCTGACCGCTCTGCTGCGCGGCGGGCTGGAATCGGCGATGCATTATGCCGATCCACAGTTCCCCGGATTCTTCCGACTTGCCGACGAAACCAAAAAGCTGTTGAACGACAATCCGGACAATTATTATCAGAACTGCGTAATCGACGGCAGGTTCGACTATCGCATCTATGGCACGCGCGGCACCGTGAATTGGTTCAGCATCGGCTCGAAGGGCAGCTCGACCGATGTCGCGGTGATGGTCGACACCGGCTATATCGACAGCCGGCAGATGACCTTCAATCCGGACGGCAGCTTCGAGATCATCGCCAGCGCCACGAAGAAGGACGGCAACTGGCTGCCGCTGGCCCCGACCTCGCGCTCGATCATCGTTCGTCAGACCTTCGGCGACCGCAAGGCAGAGAAGATCGCGGACATCCAGATCGAATGCCTAAATCCGGAAAGGCCAAATAACAACCCGACGCCCGAATCGGTGGAGCGCGGGCTGATCGGTGCGGCGTCGTTCGTAAAGAACATCGGCAATATGACGATCGCCTGGGAGGAACTGTATCGCAAGCACATCAACCAGTTGCCGTCCGACGACCAGGAGCGCTGCCAGCGCGCCGGCGGCGACGCGGCCATTCACTATTATCAAAGCTATTGGAAGCTGGCCGACGACGAGGCGATGTTGGTGACGCTGGATGATATTCCAGAGTGTCAAACCTGGAACCTGCAGCTTTCAAACTATTGGATGGAATCGCTCGAATACCGATTCTTCAAGGTCTGCGTAAATAAGCACACAGCGCATTACGAGCCCGACGGATCGGTCAAAATCGTCATCGCAAACCGCGACCCCGGCCCAAAATATCCCAACTGGCTGAATACGCTGGGCCACGGCGAAGGCGGTATGCTCGGCCGCTATGTCGGCGCCAAGGTGTTCCCACCCGAAATGAAGTCGCAGATTCTAAAGGTGCACGAACTGCCGTAAGGCATATTCGATACGCAATCGCGAGATAGATCGTAATTTAGTAATTATTATCAATAATTATTGATAATAATTACCGAATGCCGTACGCTGGTGCGTATGGAGTTCTGCGATTCCAAATCTCTAGACTGCCTGCGGTTTAGATATGCCGGGACCGTGCTGTCATGGCCGGACCGGAAGACACCGCCATGTTCGTGAACTCCGATTTCGCCTCGGAAATCGGTGCGGCGAATGCTGGTGCGACACCGAAAATCCCGCGTGGCTGGATAGCCGCGATCTTAGCCTGCGCGCTCGGCTCGACGCCGCTCCTGCTGACCGATCTGGCGCCGCTGCAGGATTGGCCGAGCCACCTGGCACGTATCCAGATTTTGGCGACGATGCTAAAGGGGCCGTCTACCTGGGATCGCTTTTACGATATCAACAGTTTTTTTCTACCAAATGTTATCCTTGAACTGGTTACCCTGCCCCTGCTGAAGTTGGGCCTAACCATCGATCAGGCTGGGCGCCTGTTTCTTGCGTTGCTCTATGCCGTCTTCATTCTGGGATTCTGCCGGCTCGCCGCCGCTAACAGAACCTTGACGCCGCTCAAGCTGATGTTCGCCACACTGCTGTTCTATAACAGCTCCTTATTCTACGGGCTGGTGAATTTCGAATTCGGCTTGGGCGTTATGATGCTGATACTGGGCATCTGGATCGACGGATCGCCAAGGGGGCGTCTTGCGGCAAGCACACTTGGCGTCGCGGTCATCTTTCCTTGCCATCTGGTTGCCGCCTTCCTCTATGTATTCATTCTCGGCTGCTTCGACCTTCACACCGTGTGGCAGGGTAAGGGGCGCGGCCTGCTGAGATCGACCAGCCTCGCGGCGTTAGCGGTCGCGTTGCTGTTCCTTCTATTGTCCCCAACTGCGCATGACCGGCACAGCATGACGTGGGTCGGCGATAACGCCAACTTTTTGCAATTGGCAAAATGGAAGGTGGGTTTGTTCGTAAAGGCCGTATTGGGTCGTTCTTTCGCGCTTGATCTGGCATATACCGGCGGCGTTGCCATTTTGGCTGCCGCGGTCGCAACAAGTTTCCGGCGGCAAATATCCGGACCTTTCATCCTAGCTATTGCCGCCACCGTCCTGCTGACACTGCTGGCGCCGCAGCGTTTCGGCGACGGCTCGCTGCTGGATTATCGGATTGCCATCGTGCCTTGGTTGCTGCTCGCGGCCGGGGCGGACCTGACACCCAACAGCAGATCGGCGAAGTATCTGGCTTTCGTGTGCGCGTTACTTCTGGTGCTTGCACGCAGTTTGAGCCTGACGATTGCCGGCCAAGCGGCAGACGCAGAATTCACAAAGCTCGACCGGTCGTTCGCCACGCTTCCCAAGGATAGCGTGCTGTTATCCGGCTTGGCGCGCCCCTTGACCCAGGTTTCCTGGGCAGAATTCTGGTCCGTATCCGACAGCGCCATTGCCAGCCGGGCCAGCCGATACGGCGTCTTCGTCCCGTCGATCTTCGCCGATGCCGTGCAACAGCCGCTGGTCCTGAAGACAGCATTCAAGCGCTGGAACAGCTATATCGACGTCAGCAGCCCTACCCTGCTGGCGAAAGAGCGGGCGAACGCGCAACCGCTCTGCAACCAATTCTCGGGCGGCGTATCGATGCTGGTCCTATACCCGACCGCGCGCGAAACCCCTGAAATGACGCGGGTCGGTTCCGAATTCGGCTTGGTGAATATGTGCAAAACACCGTCGTCTTAGGACAGGCTGACGGCCTTAATCCTCCATGATGACGAAGGCGACTCAAGCAAATGCAAATGTCTCGCCGACGATCTTTTCCGAGATCGCCCACAATCGGTCGGCGGACTCCTGATCCAGCGCTTCCTCGACGACACCCAGCGCCGACAGTACGTCGGACGGAATGCGCTTGGCGATCTGTACGTCCTCCAAATAGACGCCGGTCACTCCCTCCAAATCGGGCGACACCGCACCCCAGACCTGAGTCGCCGCACCCTGCGGTACCGACTTCAGCGGTGAGCCATTGGCCTCGGCCCAACCGGTGACCATCTGCTCCTCGACCGCGGCAACATCACGAAACACCTCGGTGCGAATGACGCCGGGATGAACGGCATTGGCGGTGATGCCTGTACCGGCCAGACGCTTCGCCAACCCGACGGCGTGCAGCACGTTGGCACGCTTAGACTGGGAATAGGCCGTCCAATGATTGTATTCACGGTTCGAGAAATCGAGATCGTCGAAATCGAACCCCGGCATACGGTGGCCGTTGGAGCTCAAGACCAGCACGCGCGATGGCGCGGCGGCCCGAAGCGCGGGGAACAGCAGGTTGGTGAACAGGAACGGTCCGATATGATTGGCGGCGAAATGCAGCTCCGCCCCTTCAGGCGTGATTATCCGCGGGCCACCGACGAAGCCTGCATTATTGATCAGCGCATGGATTTTCGGATGGGCCGCAAGAATTTCGTTTGCCGCGCGGCGTACGCTGCCCAGGTCCGCTAAGTCCATCGTTACTTGCGCCAGCTTGGCGTTCGGCGTCTCGGCACGGATCGCGGCGGCAACCTTGGCGTTCTTTTCCGCATTACGCGCCACCAATACGACCTCAGCCCCGGCCGTGGCCAGAACACGCGCGGTTTCGGCGCCAAGCCCGGCGGAGCTGCCGGTCACGACGATCGTCTTGCCGGTGAGATCCAGGCCTTTGACGACCTCATCAGCCGTGGTTTCCGCGTTGAATGCCATGTTCCGTTTCCCCCGTTTCCGTTGCTTAGATGTGGCGCATTCCCAATGCTAGCGCCAAGCGTGAAAGATACCACGCCGTCGGCGATGATCGGGATGCTTCATCGTTATCCGCTTAAATCCGACATCGCGCAGCATAGCCTCGACGCAGGCCCGGTTGGGCAGCCACCAATTGGTGTTGTCGCCGTTCAATTCCTTCTGCGGAAGAAAACGCATCATAGGCTTGCCGCTCAGCGAGCGCAGCAGGTGGGTTTCCAGCACGAGGCATTCTCCCGCCAGGGCCGCGACCCGCTCCAGCGTCTCCAGCGGATGCCGCAAGTGATAGAAAACGCCTAGGAACAGGACGATATCGAACGTGCCCACCCGCTCGACCGACAGGTCCGGGATATCGATATCCATGACCTCGATCGAGGGCGCCAGACGCGCGCGCGTCAGCTCGAACGCCCGCCGGTCGCCCCAGCATTGGTCGCTCCAGGCGAAATGATCGGTGGCCAGTACACGACGCGCGCCCAGGCGCGTCGCCTCAACGCTATAGGCGCCATCCCAGCACCCTATATCCAGAACGGTCTTGCCGGCGACCGGCATGGTGAACAGCATCTTGGCGACGCGCTCCACCTTTGGCTTTTTGATCCAGCCGGGGCTAAGTACGCCGTCACCGAAATCGATCTGGTGAAACCACCGCAGGGCATCGACTTCGGCCTGCAGGGCTTGCGCGGAACCTGATTGGGTCAAGATTTCCCTCAAACCGCGCTGCCCCGCTTATCGTTTCACGATGACGCTGGAACCATGGCCGAACAGACCCTGGTTAGCGGTGATGCCGACCTTCGCGCCCTTGACCTGCCGCTCGCCGGCCTGGCCGCGCAAATGCCAGGTCAACTCGCAAACCTGTGCGATGGCCTGGGCCGGGACGGCTTCGCCGAAGCAGGCAAGGCCGCCCGATGGATTGACCGGGACACGGCCGCCAAGTGTCGTTTCGCCATCACGTAAAAGCTTTACCGCATCGCCGGTTTCGCACAGACCGATATTCTCATACCAATCGAGTTCCAGCGCCGTCGACAGGTCGTAGACCTCGGCGATGTTCACGTCGCTTGGGGCGATCCCCGCCTCTTCATAGGCTGCCTTAGCGATGGAATCGCGGAACGGCACGACCGGCGCGGGCACAGCGGCGGCCGAATCGGTCGAGAAGTTCGGCATCTCGATGATCGTCGACGGATACGTCGGGGTGATCGTGGAGATGGCAGCGATGGTGACCGGCTTGGCGGTGTGCTTGCGGGCGAACTCCAGAGAGCACAGCACCAAGGCTGCGCCGCCGTCGCTGGTGGCACAGATGTCGAGCAGGCGCAGCGGATCGGCGACCATGGCGCTATTCAACACTTCCTCAGCCTTCACTTCCTTACGGTAGCGCGCGTAGGGATTGGTCAACCCGTGCCTGGAGTTCTTCACCTTCACCTGCGCGAAGTCCTCGCTTGTCGCGCCATAGAGCGACATGCGGCGGCGGGCATAGAGGCCGAAATAGGTTGTGTTGGTCGCGCCCAGAACGCGGAAGCGCAGCCAGTCCGGATCGTCTCCACGCTCGCCCTTGTTCGGGGCCAGGAATCCCTTTGGTGTCGTATCGCCGCCCACCACCAGGGCGACATCGCACAGGCCAGCTAGGATGCGCGTGCGCGCCGCCTCGATCGCCTGGGTGCCGGATGCACAAGCGCCATAGGAGCTGGAGACCCGCGCACCGGTCCAGCCGAGCGCCTGGGCGAACGACGCACCGGCGACAAAGCCCGGATAACCGTTGCGGATCGTATCGCCGCCGGCGACATATTGAATGTCGGTCCAGGCGATGCCCGCATCCTTCAACGCATCCTCGGCAGCCTTCACACCGTACTCGACGAAATTCCGGCCCCACTTGCCCCAGGGATGCATCCCGACGCCGAGGATTGCGACTTCCTGTACCATTAGGCGTTCCCCCCGGCACTGACCGGCTTCCATTTCCAAACGATGGTTTCAGTTTCGCTATCCTCAAGCAGAGTGTCGAGCACCAGCTCCATCTCCTGCCCGATCTTCAGGTCGGCAACCTTCACGCCCTCAACCACCTGACCCAGTATCGTGATCTTCTCGGCCGCAAGCTCGACAGCCGCGATGGCGAACGGCTTGAACGGATCGTGACGCGGCACATAGGGTGCCGGCGGCTGATATTCCGCGCCGGTAAACGACCACAGCGTACCCTTGGGCGACAATTCGGTATCGGCCAGCTCGTTATGACCGCAGCGCGGGTTGCGGCAGCGCACGGTTTCGCGTGGGAAGAAGATCGATCCGCATTTGGTACATTTCGTGCCGATCAGGCGCGGATGCGCCGGGTCGATATTCAGCCAGCCGGCGACGGCGGGAACGCGAGTCTTCATCGGTATATTCTCCTCAGCGCGCGCGTGGCATACCGAGCACGCGCTCGGCGACGATGTCGCGCTGGATTTCGTTGGTGCCGGCATAGATCGGGCCGGCGATCGAGAACAGGAAACCGTCAAGCCAGGCTTGGCCTTCTTTCGCCGGATCACCGTCGCCCAGCAGGAAAGCCTCCGAGCCCAGTAGCTTCAGCGCCGCCTCATGCGCCGCGACATCCAGTTCGGACCAGAAAATCTTGGTGCAGCTCGATTCCGAGCCGATGGCGTCGCCTGCATTCAGCTTCGACGCCGTCATGAAGGTCGACAGGCAGAAGGCCTCCGAATCCATCCAGGTTTGAACGACATCGTCGCGCACGCCTGGATCGTCTTCCGGCGGTTTGGACTGGTACAGCGCCGCCAGCTTTTTCGCTGTTTCCTGAAAGCGCGCGGGACTGCGCAGGAACAGGCCACGCTCCACACCCGCCGTGTTCAGGAATACGTCCCAGCCGGCGTTATGACCGCCCAGCCGCTGGTCGACCGGCACCCGCACGTCGTCGAAGAACACCTCGGCGAAGCCTGTCTCGCCATCCAGCTGCGCGATCGGGCGCACAGTAACGCCGGGCGCGTTGAGCGGCACAAGGATGAAGGTCAGGCCCTTATGGCGCTTCTCATTCGGGTCGGAACGGAACAGGCCGAAAAGCCAGTCGGCGAAG
>Ga0116227_10013971_pt1 | contig 12416 bp, 8 predicted proteins | sample S1TSphgellanicum_FD_89693 | JGI IMG/M metagenome (GOLD analysis project Ga0116227, IMG submission 89693) | Host-associated microbial communities from peat moss isolated from Minnesota, USA - S1T2_Fb - Sphagnum magellanicum MG | ecosystem: Host-associated > Plants > Peat moss > Unclassified... | reverse complement strand
TGTTGGCCGATTTGATATCGATCAGGTGTTCATTAAATAATTTATTATATCCCCAGCCGTGTTTTTTGCCATCGTTATTGATGTTCATTAAAGAATCGTAACGTGATTTCAGCAGCGAATCATCCACAAAAAATGGCCTGATCGAAGTGTGCTCACGGGTAGAGGTGGAATAGGCTACACCATCAAGCTTCTGATAAAAATCGTAGGAATAGGGTTGGTATTGGGATTGAGCAAAAGCGATATCCACCTGAATCAGATATAAGAATAGTAATAGGACAAATGACTTATACTTTTTTAACAGGTAAACATGCTTCATAGTTGTAGGTTAAGTTTTACCGCTATGTATTCTTACTTATTGCATCCGGCGGTGCAAAAAATGCACCGCCTTCAACAAACTCAATAGAAACTAGGGGTATTAAGTATTTTATATATTATCTTGTTGTATCATCAACTTTGCGATAGGCCCAACCAAAAATTAAAGGGAAAACCCAAAGACTAAATATCATGGCGCAGAGTATACCGCCGATAACCACCCTTGCCAAAGGCCTTGAACTTTCAGAACCGATACCATGCGAAAGCGCGGCAGGGCAAAGGCCAATAGCAGCCATCAACGCCGTCATCATTACCGGCCTGATCCGGGAGTTTACACCTAGTTTTATGGCCGTATACAGGGTGAGGCGTTCGCCATGGATCGTCTCCAGATTTTGTTTGAATACGGTGATGAGTAATACACCATCTTGTATACAAATACCAAACAGTGCTATAAAACCAATACCTGCCGAGATACTGAAATTGGTGCCCGTGATCAATAAAGCGGCAATGCCGCCAACTATGGCAAATGGTACGTTCAGGAATACCAACGCGGCATCTTTAAAATTGCCGAACATCACAAATAGCAATAAAAATATCAGTGCTAAACTTACCGGTACAACCTGGGTTAAGCGTTTTTCGGCGCGTTGCTGGTTTTCAAAGTCGCCTTGCCAGGCCATATGATAGCCTCGTTTCAACTTAACTTTGGCATTAACTTTTTGCTGTGCTTCTTTAATGGTGCTGCCCATATCCCTGCCACGGATAGAGAATTTCAAAGTTGCAAAGCGCTCATTCTCATCCCTGAAAATGAGGCAGGGCCCGGTTTTTTGTGTGATACTGGAAATCTCCTTGATCGGTACTTTTGCACCGCTTTGGGTAGGCACCAGCAGGTTACCAATATCATCAGGCGTGCCACGAAATGCAGCAGGGAAACGTACCCTGATATCAAAAGTTCTGACACCCTCATATAAGGTTGATGCTGCTGTACCGCCAATAGCCATAGCTATAACAGCATTCGCATCTGAAGTTGATACGCCATACTGCGCCATTTTTTGCTGATCAAGGTTGATATCCAGTTCGGGCAGACCGATACTTTTCAGTACGCCCAGGTCTTCAATCCCCTTAACCCCTTTTAGTATATTGTAAATCTCATTGGTTTTTCCTTCCATATAATTGAGGGAATCGCCATATACCTTTACCACTATAGAGCCCTTCACACCAGATACTGCTTCTTCCACGTTATCGCTGATAGGCTGGGAGAAGTTTAGATCAGCACCAGGCAGTATGGATAGTTTTTTATTCATCTGGGCTATCAGTTCTTCCTTGGTTACTTTCGGTTTCCAGTCATCTTCGGGATACATCAGCACATCAAATTCGTTGTTGTAAAAACCCGCCACATCGGTGCCATCGTCGGGCCTGCCTGTTTGCGAAACCACGTATTGAATCTGTGGAAAGGTCATTAAAATGGATCGTACCTGTTTTGATGTTTCTACTGATTTATCTAATGATACGCTGTAAGGCAACTGTACTCGCAGCCATATGGCACCCTCATCTAGTTCGGGCAAAAACTCGCTGCCCAGAAATTTGAAGGAGAATAACCCAGTCGCCATAACTATAAGCGAGGTAACTACAACAAGCGTTTTATATCTGAAAGCCTTGGTAAAACCAAAAAGCATAAAGCCTGATAGGGCGTGCACAAAGGGATTATGCTTTTCATGCACGTTCTTTTTAAGCAGCATGCTGATAAGCACTGGCACCAGTGTAAGCGTGGTTATTAATGCACCCAGCAGCGCAAAACCCAAAGTATAAGCAAGTGGTGAAAATAATTTGCCCTCTACCTTTTGGAAAGCGAATACAGGGAGTAAACCAGTAATGATGATGAGTTTTGCAAAGAAGATGGCCTTGCCCAATACGGCTCCATTGTTTTTGATGATGCCAAGCTTAGCCACTTTGTTAAAACGATCCATACCCATTTGCATGGCTTTGTGATCGAGTATTACAAACATGCCCTCAACCATAACTACCGCACCGTCTATGATGATCCCAAAATCTACCGCGCCCAAGGAGAGTAAATTGGCCGACATGCCCATCAGGTGGAGACAGATGAAGGCAAACAGCAAAGCCAGTGGTATGATAATGGAAACGATAAGCGTTGTGCGCCAATTGAACATGAATAAGGATACCAGGAAGGTTACCAGCAATATCCCTTCAATAAGGTTATGCAACACCGTGTGGGTGGCGTAACCGATCAGGTCCGAGCGGTCATAATAAGGTACTATCTTGGTATCAGCAGGCAGCACATCATTATTTAGCTTGTTGATCTCGGCTTTTAAGGCACTTACCACTTCGGTAGGGTTGCTGCCTTTACGCATAACAATGATAGCTTCTACAGCATCTTCATCATCTTTTACCTGCCTTTTGCCATCTTTATCAATAATGGCATCACTACGGCCAACCCATCCCAAACGTGGGACATTAGAAATATCAACACTTGCCACATCCCTCACCAAAACAGGCACGCCATTGTTGTTGCTGATAACTATGTTTTTTATCTGATTAACATCTTTTATCAACCCCAACCCCCTCACAGCGAAGGCTTGATTATTCTGCGTGATCATGTCGCCGCCTACGTTGATGTTGGTTTTTTGTACAGCCGCGTAAACATCCAGAGGAGTAATACCCAACGTGGCAAGCTTGCGGGGATCGACTGTTATTTCGTAGGTCTTGGTTTTGCCGCCAAAACTGTTAATATCGCCAATGCCGGGAATGGCACGTAAACGACGGTCGATCACCCAATCCTGTATGGTTTTTAATTCCCTTACATCCCTGAAGGTGCTTTTTAACGTGTACCTGAAGATTTCACCTGTGGGGCCAGTTGGTGGCTGTACCGATGGTGTAATACCTGTAGGTAATGCAGCATTCCCCAGTAAAAACATCACCTGCTGCCTTGCTTCCTGGTCTTCAACATGGTCATCAAAAATCACTTTTACATAGCTTAAGCCAAATATGGTGGTTGAGCGTAGACTTACTTTTTTCTGAACAGGATTTAAAGCGATCTCTATCGGTATGGTAACCAGCTTTTCAACCTCTTCGGCGCTTTGACCGGGCCATTGGGTGATTATATCAATCTCAGTATTGGTTACATCGGGGAATGCCTCTATCGGCATTTGCATAAAGGTGATGATACCGGCTACAACAAGCAGCCCGGCCAAAAATAAAATGAAGTATTTATTTTTTAGCGAGAACCCGATGATGCCTTTAAGAACTTTTATCATTATTTATATATTTTAATAATGTTTAGTTTAATTGTTTAGCGAACCATAAATGAGTATAGCATTCGATGCTATTACCCTTTCGCCGGGTTTAAGACCGCTTTGTATATAGGCAGTGGTTCCGTTATTGCTGATCACCTGTACGGGCCTTATCTGTACATCTTTTTTACCGGTTACCACAATTACATAGTACTGGCTATTATCAAAAACCAATGCCTTTGCCGATACGGATATGGCCTGCTTGTCCTCATGATCATTAAGGGTTACGGTGGCAAACATCTGCGGTTTTAGTAAGTAACCGGGGTTTGGCATTACTACGCGCATTTTCATGGTTTTACTGGTAGGGTCGAGCACATTCATCAGTTTATCAACCTTACCGGTAAAAACCTTGTCAGGATAAGCAATGGTGGTAACCTGTACCGTGTCGCCCTGGCGTACCTTGCCTATATTGGCCTCATAAACATTAGCTTCGATCCAAACATTTTTAAGATCGGATATCGTGAAAAGGCCACCATTATTATCCGTACGGATAGCGGTACCATTTGAGATATTCATTTGGACAATGAAACCATCAATAGGCGATTTTATAGCAAACTCACCGTTTTTATTATTCCCATTAATGCTCAGTACTTTTTCGGCTGCAACTTTGGCTGCAACAGCTTGCTGGTAATTAACCTGCGCGTTGGTAATATCAACCTGTGATGCCAGTCCGCTGCTGTATAATGATTTTTGCTGTTCCAGCTGCCTCGCAGTAAGCTGTACATTGGTTTCGGCATTAACCAGTGCGGCATTGTAGTTGGCTACCTCGGCACTTTTTACCAGGCCAAGTACCTGTCCTACTTTTACAAAATCGCCGGGGGCTACATTAATATTCTGCACGTTCCCACTAATCAGTGGGAATACGTTTACTACCTTATCGGTATTAAAATTTACAAGGCCATTAAATTTTATAGCATCTGTAATACCCGTGGTTTTTACGGTATCAACCTTTAGTGTATTCATTAAAGAATCAGGCACAACATAGGGTGCTCTCGTATCTTCATCGGTTGCAGTATGGCAGGAGCAAATACTCCATAGTAACGCAAGCGACATGATGATGGTTATATTAGATTTTATAGTTGATCTCTTCATGAGGAAACTTGAATTTTATTTATTGAAAAAAGGTGTACCCGTAACGTAATTGAGTTGTTCAAGCGCTGTAATTCTGCTTAATAGCAAGTTGTTCATAAGCAGGGTGTTGGTTTTATAGATGTCGTAATAATCCAGGAATTCAAGCAAGCCCATATTCCTGTTCTCATAATTTTTGTATACCTCACCAATCAGGTGCGAAAACTCTGGTTTAAACTTTGGGTCGAGGCTGTTATACAATTTCTCCTGTACAAGGGCTATCTTATAGTTGGTGGCTACATCACTTTCTACCTGGTCGTGGTGGCTTTGCAGCTGTACCTTGCTTTGATCAATGGCGATACGGGCCTGCTTTATACTGCCCTGGTTACGGTTGAAAAAGGGCAGGTTAAATTCAATGCCACCGCCTAAATAATTATTACCGTAACCACCCAGCTTATCATAATTAAGCGATAGCGAAACGTCTGGTATCGCGGTAGCTTTCTGCAGTTGCAGGTTGATGTTATTATAATCAACAGTAACCTTTGCCAGCCTTAGGTCGTAGCGGTTAACATAAGCCGAATCCAATAATTGCTGGTAGGGTACATTGGCTACAGTAGTTGCGCTGCTTAAATCATCGGCAACGATAGGGGCAATGGTAGTCCCCGGCGGGATCCTTAACAGTAATTTAAGCTGACTTTCAGTGGTATCTATGCCCGTAATTAAACCGGTGTACTCCACTTGTAACGAGTACAACTGCGCCTGTATGCGCAATAACTCTTTTTCGGCTATATTACCCTTGGCATATTGGTCCTTATAGGCTGTAAGCGTTTTACTGAGTGAACCTATCTCCTCATCGTAAACTTTGGCGGATTGCCGCTGGTAGTATACGGTATAAAAATCACTTCGGAGTGCAAACTTTAATGTACGGAGCAGATCAAAAAACTGGTATCTGGATTGTTCAACACCGATTTTTGCCAGTTGTATATTCTTATTGCGTTTACCGGCTGTAGTAAACAGCTGCGAAATGCCAAAAGCTTGTTCTTTATAAGCAGGCCCCTGACTTACATCGCTCGCGTAAATACCATTTGAGAAATTAAAATCAGGATTATTAAATAAGCGGGCCGTTATTACCTGCGCATCGGCATTGGCAATATTATAATGTTGTATAATTAAACTGAGGTTGTTTTTAACAAACTGATCTTCGGCTTGCTGTATGGTAATCTTAAGCGTGTCATTGCCGGGTGACTGCGCAAATGAACCGGCCGGTAAAATGAGGCCGATAGTTATACATAAAAAAGCTTTAACAATTCTTGAGCACATAACGCTATATCAGCCTGTAAAAAATGATCTTAACTGATATGGCCAAAAGTAATCTTACGCTATTAGTATATACTTAATCTCACATTAGGCAGTGATTAGATTGTTATTAAAATTTCTTAATGTGGATTAAAAACCGATTAGTTATTGAGGGAAAATGACATGAAAGGTAGTGCCTTTATGAAGCGTTGAGGTAACATTGATGGTGCCATTATGCAACTTTACTATGTTATGGGTAAGTGACAGGCCAATGCCATACCCCGAGAAATTTAAAGCATTGGAAGCCCGGTAAAAAGGCTGAAATATCTGGCTCATATCTTTTGGCTCAATACCTATGCCTTCATCACGTATAGTTATGTTTACGCCTTGTTCATCACAAAATAATGCGCAGTAAACCTTTTGTTTGCCTGAAAATTTAATGGCGTTTTTGATGATATTATTAATGCCGATAAAAAGCAGTTGCCTGTTACCCTGCAAGGTATATTTGGCACGATTTGCCGGCAGGTTATATTGGATATCTACATTTTCATCGCTTAACTCATCTATTATCTCCCATAACAGTTCATCCATGCTGATACTATGGAATTCATAACTGGCAGTATCAGTTTGTACTAGTTCGGTAAGGCTGTTAATGATCTGGTTAAGTCTTTCTGTTTCCCGTATAATGTTGATAAGTGAAAACTGGTATTCGTTTTTTTGCCTGTCCATCACCAGCGTGGTTTCGGCTTCGCCAAGTATAGTGGTTATGGGCGTACGCAACTCATGTGAGGCATGGGCGATAAATGACCGCTGGCTCTCAAACGATTGCTCCAAATGTTCAAGCAGCTGATTAATGGTTACTGATAATGTGTCAATTTCATCCGTCTTTTTATGCGCAATGGGTAACCTTAAATCAAGGCTTGAAGACCTGATCCTTTTTAAATTACGGGTGATATTTACAATTGGAAATAAAGCGACTTTTGAAAACACGCTGCCCATTACATAAGTTATAACTAATGCTACCAGGAAAAAGAAAAGCATGATAAGGCGCAGATCACTCAAATAATGGTAACCGGAGTCATCCAGAGCAGCCACCATAATAATATAGTTGCCGGAGTTATCTTTATAATAAATTCCGGTTACCTGCCGGTCGCCCTGAAAAAACTGAACTTTTCTTTGATTTTCAACCTGTTTGAGAATGTCGGTATCCCAATGCACATCGCCGCCGGGGATAAATTGCGACTGGTAATGATCATTATAGATCCGTATGGTTTCGCCGGATAGTGACTGGGGGAACTTCCGGAGCACATCCTTAAAGTTCTCTTTGGATAGATTATCCTGAGCCAGATAAAATTGGGCGACGGTTATGGCACGGTCATCCAGTTTTTCATAAAAAGTATTAACCCGGTTGTGTGCTGCAAACAAGTATATCCCCGTTAATACTACCAGCATTAACACGGCAAACATTAAAGTAAATTGTATAGATAACCGGCTTCTAACCTTCAATACAGCCTCTCTTTCTGGTTAAATTAATCGCGGATCATATAACCCATCCCGATGATTGTTTGAATTAATTGCTTGTCATATCCCTTATCAATTTTGATACGGAGGTAATTAATATACACATCGATGAGATTTGTGCCACGGTTAAAATTGATGCCCCAAACAGATTCAGCAATATAAGTTCGCGACAGCACGCGGTTCTTGTTATACATCAGCACCTCAAGCAATGTAAATTCCTTTACCGTTAAAATGATCATGTTGCCGGCCCTGGTAATGGTTTTTCTATAACAATCCATTTGGAGGTCAGCAACTTCATATACAGTTCCCGGCAGCACAATTGTGCGCCGCCTGTCTAACGCTTTAATGCGGGCCAGTAATTCTTCGAAATGAAAGGGTTTGGTAAGGTAATCATCGGCACCGCTTTCCAGGCCATTAACCTTATCGTTAACAGTTCCCAGCGCGCTGAGCATTAGTATAGGCAGTTCTTTTTTAAACTTTCTTATCTGCTTGCAAACTTCAAAGCCATTTAATTCGGGCAGTACGGCATCCAGCACAACCAGTTCAAAATCCTCTTCTAATGCCAACTTGCGGCCCATGTTGCCATCATAGGCCAGTTTAACCTGGTGAAATTGTTCTTCCAGGCCTTTTTTTATAAAAGCGGCCACTTTTGGCTCGTCTTCAACTAATAAAATATTCATAGTGGGGTTTGCTATAAATTATTTCCAAAGGTACCGGCTTTTTAACCGAATACTTAATGTATTAGAAAATTCTAATGGAGATTAGAGGAATTCTAATGCCTGCGGATCGCATTTAAAATTGTTCTGAAGTGAATTGGTTGTTGTGTTATTATGTCTCGGATAACTGATTGTATGTTATTGATTATTATTTAGTTGTATTTGGTGTGTAGATGTGAGTAGTATGATTTTATTGAAAACAAAGACTTAAGTATTTATTTGCATCACAATTAAAAAAATCAACTATTAAAGTAGTATGAAAAAACTCCCTGTCCTTTTATTGCTCTCGCTCATATGTTTTGGCGCGATGGATTCTTATGCAGCACCTGTAAAGCATCACTATAAACATCATCGTAAGAAGCACGTCGTTCATAGGGCACATGAAAAACGGTAACCTTAGAAAGGCAGCAAGTTGTGTTAATGATAAGAGCGGCCTCAGGGCCGCTCTTTTTGAGAGATAATAATTATATGAACAAATTAAACAAAGGGTTGTTATGTCAATCTGTTTGCGAGAATATTAAGGTTTTGCGTCTTCATTACCGTTGGAGCCAACGGTATGTTGCCGCTGAGTTGGGAATTTCTACTTCAGCATTTTCAAATATTGAAAATGGGTTTACTGATATTAACCTATCCAGACTGGAACAAGTTGCAAAAGTCTTAAAAGTAAGACTGGTTGAATTGGTGGCAATTGATGACCCTGATGCAGAACCTGAATACAGCCCGGCAAATACGCTTTTAAAAAGCCTGGCTGATCGTAATACAGAGGTTGAAGAATTGCAATTTAAAATATATAAGCTTCGTGAGGAACTTAAAAAAAGAACACATCGGGTAGAGGTTTAAATAAGAGCGAACCGAAACAATTACTTTTTTTAATAGGAAGCAGATAGAGAAAGAAGACAATGGAAAACAATACATCCACACGAAAGATATATTATTGCCCCAAGTGTGGAGCATCGTTTCACTGGCAAATGCACCGGCCATGGATCGTGAAAAATCTCCTGTTTTTTTTACCATTGGAAAAACACTACTGTGCCAAATGTAAAAAAGGCTATTATATAAATACATCGAAAAACGGATAGTTAAATTATGCCCAGCTAACCCGCAGGTTGGCTGGGCAGATCTTTATAGATTTATCATCCATATGGTGATGTCCTGATCGGAGGGGATGTTAAGTTTTCTTCTGATCCTGTATTTTTTCCCTTCAACCGCCCGAACAGAACTTTTAGTATACCGTGCTATTTCTTTGGTTTCGAAATTAAGCCGCAGCAGAATGCAGAATTCTATTTCAGTAGCAACAAGGTTTGGGGCAGCTACCAGTAATTTCTGGCAAAAATCGGGATCTAATTCATTGAACTTTGTTAAAAAAGCCGGGTTATTGCTGATGACCAGTTGCACCACTTCTTTTAATTCCTCAATTTTTGATGAGGTGATTGTTTTTTCACTGCTTTCTATTTTCGACACCAATTCATTTATTTTCTGTTGTGCCCTGGTTATAGAGCGGCTGTTCTCGTGCCTCAATAATAATTCGGCGTTGTTGAGTTGAAGGATGAAGATGATAAGTAAAACTGCAAATATCAATACCAAAAACAAAGCGACTAAATAAAATCTATTCAGTAATGAGGTTGTTTCCTGGTAATTTTTAAATGCTGTTTCCCTGAATTCATCGGCGATATGATAGTTTATCTCTTTTGATTCATTAACGATATGTTCGAGTTCATTATTGATATATGTATTCAGCGTGATCAGCTTCCGTTGCATATCGAGCAGCTTTACATTTTGTTGTTGCAGTTGCTGAAGTTTTTTAACATATGCCTTTTTATCCTGCGCCAGTATCTTTTGCGAACTGACATCGGTAACCCCGGTATTTTTAGTGTGATTTATTTCTACTACTGTGTTGCTGTTCTTATTGGCAATGGCATCTTTTATCCTTCCAAAAAGCCCTTTCTTACTCCCCGTGTCTGCTTTACGTACGGTATTAACATTTTCTTTAACGTTTTGCCTGGTATGGTGCAGGTTTTCAATTTGAGGTGTATTGTCGTTTAATGAACTGTTAAAGCCCGCATAAAATGTAAGCAGGGTATCAAAATTATATTTTAGTACCCTGAGGTCATCCGATAGCTTTAATTTTTTCAGGTACCAGAATTTTACATCTTTTCGTTGCTGGCCGTTTAGCTTCGAAGTATCGTATTCAGCTTTTAAAAGCGTATCAATGCGGTTAAACGCTAACGATAGGTGTGTTTTATAATCTATACTTTTTTTGCTGTTTGCATTTAGTAATGATTCCTGAAAATCGTTCTCCGCCTGGTGGAGCAGCATGAGTATTTGTTCAGCATCAGATTCGTCCTGACCGGCGGGTTTTGCCAGCCTTGTCAGGTCTACTAATTTTTGTGTGATACTGTTACGGATCAAAAAGGCCGCTATTGAAGAAACAATAGTTAATGTAAGAAATACGATCAGGATTTTTCTGGCCAGGGCCCAGGTGTAAGAGATATTCATGTGTAAGTTTACGCTGATTTAACCAACATGCTTTTTATAACATGTTCAAGGTGCAAAAAAACATCTTCCGAAAGAAACATTCGTGATAATTATCTACTCACATCTACTCACCGCATTGTAGCGCCTGAAATTCAGTAAGTAAGTTTCTGTGATTTTACTTATGATGGTCTTTAAAAGTGCTTCCGATATTAAAACGAGGCGGTTAATCAGTAATCGTTTTTGCTGCTTTTTCAAGTGGCCTATCTGCTAAAATTATTATAAATACTTACCGGTAACTAATTAAATACCCGCGTGTAGATATGAGTATTCTAATATTTCTGTTGATGAATGTTAAGCCATTTCTTTGTGTCAATTGATAATAATGCTATAGGATAGGCGCTCAATTTGTCTATTTAAAAACATCCATTATTGACCATTAATTACAAGAAACCCCTAATTGCTAAACTAATATAACTAACCCATAATTACAATGAAAGTGAAAGAACTGAATGAACGAGACCATTTCAGTAATACGTTGATTTCTATCCTTGCGCATGACCTGAGACAACCATTTGCGACATTTATTTCGTTTATGGATATGATAAAACATACCAATCAAAAACTATCGGAAAAAGAAACACTGATGATTCTTGATGATATGCGGTATACTGCGGCAAAAAGTATTGAACTGCTGGACGGGCTGCTGCAGTGGAGAAAATCACAGGATTCCGGGTTTATTTATCAAACCCAGCCTTTGTACTTAAGTAAACTGGTAGATGAAGCCAATAGTTTATATCTGTACGATCAGATAGGTAAAACTGTTAATTTGGTCAATTATATTCCCCAGGGCCAGCTTATTTGCGCACATAAGGAAATGCTGCAGTTTATTAACCGGAATATTTTAAATAATGCCACCAGGTATTCAATGCCCGGTGGTGTAATAAGTATAAGTAGCAGTGTGGATGAAAATACCATCACTGTTGCTTTTACCGATCAGGGCAAGGGGATGACTTCAGAACAACTTAGAAAAATATTCAATAACCAGGGATTTAGCGAAAGCGAAGATAGCGATGTGAAGGGAGCTGGTATAGCTTTGAGTATTTGCCGTGAAATGATCCAGATAATGGATGGAAAAATATGGGCCGAATCTGCCCCGGGCGTTGGTACAACCTTTTATTATACGTTACCATTAAGCAATATCGGTGACAGGTAAAAGTTGGAGTTTAATAAAAGGGTTTCCCTGTTCGTTAGTAGAATAAGTATTCTATGTGTCCTTAACGTCAACAGGCTACTCGGTGTGCGTTAAGCTTTTACTTATTTATCAAACGAAAAGTAAATTTAACATCGATTTAGCAAAACTTTTTTAGCAACTTGCGGAACCAATTTGCTAATTATGATCAAAGTAACCTTAGCCGTACTAGTACTGTTATTTACTATTGCGGCTGCCAAAGCGCAGGACTGGCCGAATTTAAACAAATACCGGGATGCAAACGGTAAAGTACCGCCAGCTGCAGCCGGTGAGAAAAGAGTAGTATATATGGGCGACTCCATCACGGAGTTCTGGATGAACAACGACTCTGCATTTTTCGCAGCCCATTCGTATATCAACCGCGGCATCAGCGGGCAAACAACCGGGCAAATGCTGCTGCGTTTCCAGCAGGATGTGGTCAGTTTAAAACCGGACGTGGTCGTAATCTTAGCCGGTATAAATGATATCGCC
>Ga0116227_10013969_pt1 | contig 12419 bp, 11 predicted proteins | sample S1TSphgellanicum_FD_89693 | JGI IMG/M metagenome (GOLD analysis project Ga0116227, IMG submission 89693) | Host-associated microbial communities from peat moss isolated from Minnesota, USA - S1T2_Fb - Sphagnum magellanicum MG | ecosystem: Host-associated > Plants > Peat moss > Unclassified... | reverse complement strand
ATAGATCAATAAGTTATGAATTTTTATTGTTAAAACAAAATTTAAAAAATCAAAACACAAGAACAACTCTTTGAGTTTTAATATTAATCAAGAATTATAAGCTAGAGAATAGGCGGTAATGAACAGTATAATTTATTCTCGTTTTTACCTTTATAAAAAATCAGGAACTAAATGAAGACGGAAATCACTATCTGATTTTTCACGCAATCTGTAACATAGAAAAGAGATTTTGAAGAGCATTTGATTTAATGCATTGATTAATAAAATTTTAAACAAATGTTAATTAATGTGGCTTATTTTTAAAAATAATTAAATGAGCATTCATCTTACCATAAAAATTCACTACATTTGCACGCGTAAAAAATAGATATGCAAAATATTAGAAATATAGCGATTATCGCACACGTTGACCACGGAAAAACAACTTTGGTTGACAAAATTATCCACGCTACAAACATCTTCCGTGAAAATCAGGAGAGTGGCGATTTGATCATGGATAACAACGATCTTGAAAGAGAAAGAGGGATTACGATTTTATCAAAAAACATCTCTGTAACTTATAAAGACGTAAAGATCAACGTTATCGATACTCCTGGTCACGCCGATTTTGGTGGTGAAGTAGAGAGAGTATTGAAAATGGCTGACGGTGTTGTTTTGTTGGTAGATGCCTTTGAAGGACCAATGCCACAGACTAGATTCGTACTTCAGAAAGCGTTGGAACTTGGATTGAGACCTTTGGTGGTTATCAATAAAGTAGATAAGCCAAACTGTCGTCCGGATGAAGTTCACGATCAGGTTTTTGATTTATTCTTCAACTTGGATGCAACTGAGGAGCAATTGGATTTCCCAACGTTCTACGGTTCTTCTAAACAAGGTTGGTTCAACACTTCATTAGAACAAACTGACAATATCTTCCCTTTATTAGACGGGATTTTACAATATGTTCCAGAACCGAAAGTAGAAGAAGGTAATCTTCAGATGCAGATCGTTTCTCTTGATTTCTCTTCTTTCTTAGGAAGAATTGCAATCGGAAAAGTGATAAGAGGTGAGATCAAAGAATCTCAGTGGATCGGATTGGCGCAAGCTGACGGAAAAGTATTGAAAGGAAAAGTAAAAGAACTTTACGTTTTTGAAGGTCTTGGAAAGAAAAAAGTAACTGAAGTAAAAGCTGGAGATATCTGTGCTGTTGTAGGTTTCGATGCTTTCCAGATTGGAGATTCTTTCGTAGATATTGAAAACCCAGAACCATTGCCAAGAACTGCAATTGATGAGCCTACGTTGAATATGACGTTCTCTATCAACAACTCGCCTTTCTTTGGAAAAGATGGTAAATATGTAACTTCTAACCACCTAAAAGAAAGATTAACCAAAGAATTAGAGAAAAACTTGGCATTGAGAGTTCAGCAAACTGACGATGCAAATACTTTTCTGGTTTTTGGTAGAGGTATTCTTCACTTGTCAGTTTTGATTGAAACGATGAGAAGAGAAGGTTACGAAATGACAATTGGTCAGCCACAGGTTATCTTGAGAGAAATCGACGGAGAAAAATGTGAGCCTTACGAATCTTTGGTAGTTGACGTTCCTGAAGAATTTGCTTCAAGAGTTATTGATTTGGCAACTCAGAGAAAAGGAGATCTTCACATTATGGAAACTAAAGGTGAAATGCAACATATGGAATTTGAGATTCCTTCAAGAGGATTGATCGGATTACGTTCTCAGATGTTGACTGCTACAGCAGGTGAAGCTATTATGGCACACCGTTTCACAGAATACAAACCTTTCAAAGGTGCGATTCCAGGAAGAAGTAATGGTGTATTGATTTCTAAAACTCAAGGTCCGGCAACTGAATATTCTATCGCGAAACTACAAGATAGAGGTAAGTTCTATGTTGATCCAGGCGAGGAAATCTACGCTGGTATGGTTATCGGTGAGCAAAACAAGCCAGGTGACTTGGTTGTGAACATCGTTGAAGCTAAACAGTTGAACAACATGCGTGCTTCTGGAAAAGATAAAGATACTGGAGTTGCTCCAAAAATCTTGTTCTCTCTTGAAGAGTGTATGGAATATATCCAAGCTGATGAAGCAATTGAGGTAACGCCTAACTTCATCCGTATGAGAAAGAAAATCCTTTCTGAAGAAGAAAGAAAAAGAGTGGAAAGAGGCGCTAAGTCTTAATCTAATCCTAAATAAATATTAAAGTCCTCAGAAATGGGGACTTTTTTATTATATTCGGTTTTCAAATTTCAAAAGTCATTTTTAGATTTCATTTTATGAATCATAAACGCCAGTTCCAATTTTTTTGGTTGATATTAATTTCAGTTGTAATGTACAATTGTTCTCCTCAGAAGAAACAAACGACAAAAATTAAAACACTTCCTTCCAAACCAATTATAAAATCTGTTCCTCCAGCAAAAGTTGAAGATTTCCGAGTAGATTTACCTTCAATTAATAGAGAATTTCGTGGTGCCTGGATTGCATCGGTTGCGAATATCAATTGGCCTTCAAAGACAAATCTTTCATCAGACCAACAAAAAGCAGAAGCAATTGAAATGCTGAATATGCTTCAGAATAATAATTTCAATGCGGTGATTTTGCAAGTAAGACCTTCTGGCGATGCATTGTATAAAAGCTCACTCGAACCTTGGTCGTATTTTCTTACTGGCGAAATTGGAAAAGAACCAGTTCCATATTACGACCCTTTAGAATTTTGGATTGAAGAAGCGCACAAACGTGGAATTGAATTACATGTTTGGCTCAATCCTTACAGATCACATCATTCCAACGGTGGAAAAGTGACATCGCAATCTTTGGCTAACAAATTTTCAGATGTAACTTACAGATTAAGAAATGGAATGTATTGGTTCGATCCAGGAAGTCCAATTATTCAAGATCACGTTTCGAAAGTTGTAAAAGAGCTTGTGAAAAAGTATGATATTGATGCTGTTCATTTTGATGACTATTTTTATCCTTATGCGACTTACAATGGCGGTGCAGATTTTCCGGATTCTAAAACTTGGAATGCTTACAAAAATTCTGGCGGAAATCTTTCCAGAGCTGACTGGAGAAGAGATAACGTCAATCGATTTGTAGAAAGAATTTATAAAGAAATCAAAACGGAAAAGAATTATGTGAAATTTGGAATCAGTCCGTTTGGGATTTGGAAACCGGATTATCCCGTAGGAATCAAAGGTTCTTCTCAGTACGATGAACTTTACGCTGATGCAAAACTTTGGCTGAATAAAGGTTGGGTAGATTATTTTTCACCACAATTGTATTGGCCAATCAATCCTGAAAAACAAAGTTTTCCGAAACTACTGGAATGGTGGAAATCCGAAAATAATTTCAACCGACATCTTTGGCCAGGGCTCAATACAGTTGAAATTAAATCTTCTGACAGACCGACAGAAATCGTCAATCAAATAGATTTGAGCAGGCAAATTCTAAAAGATGATACAGGCGAAATCCATTGGAGTATTGCGGGACTTACCAAAAATTGGAGTATGCAAAATGCTTTGAAAACAAGAGTTTATCAGGACAAAGTTTTGATTCCAAGAAGTCCGTGGTTGAAAACGGATAAGGAACTTTCACAACCAAAATTGCATTTGAAAAGTAATGGAAGTAATATTTCCGCAAGTTGGAATTTATCAAATCAAGAAAAAGCTTTTCAATGGGTTCTGTTTACAAAATATGGTAATGAATGGCGAACTCAGATTTTGAATTCTGATATTCAGAATATGGAAATTATTAAATTTTATAATAACAAAACACTCAACACAGTTGCCATAAAAGCGATTGACAGATTAGGAAATGAAAGTGATTACAAAGCAGAGAAAGTAAAATAATTGCTCTTAGATTCTCATTGATCTACGAGAAATATTATTTACGATTCTTAATATTAAAATCGATTGTAAAGCCTTTTTATTTCTAAATTTGATAAAAACAAAACGATGAATTTCACCTTCAAAATTACCTGTACAGACGAAAAAGGCTTAGTTTACAGAATCTCTGAGGTCCTTTTGGAAAATGGTCTCAATATCATCAAAAATGACGAATTTGTTGACAGTGAAAAATCGTTGTTCTTTATGAGAACAGAAGTTGCAGGCATTGCTGATTCTCAAAAAGTAATCGCCCAACTAAGAGATCAATTGGGAGATTGTGATATCGAATTAAGCATTACCAAACCAAAAGATGTAGTTGTTTTCGTAACCAAAGAACATCATTGTTTATCAGATTTACTCATTAGAAATCAGTTCAAAGATCTTAATTTTAATATTCTGGCAGTTGTTGGAAATTATGAAAATCTGAGAGAATTGACAGAGAAATTTGATATTCCTTTCCATTATATTTCGACAGAAAATATCACAAGAGAAGAATACGAAAATCAAATCAAAGAAAGGCTTAAAGATTACGATTTTAATTATTTGGTTTTGGCCAAGTTTATGAGAATTCTTACACCTGAATTTATCAAAGATTTTGAAGGAAAGATCATCAATATCCATCATTCATTTTTGCCTGCTTTCATTGGTGCGAATCCTTACAAACAGGCTTTCAAGCGAGGCGTGAAGATCATCGGAGCAACAGCGCATTTTGTAACAAACGATCTGGATGAAGGTCCGATTATTTATCAGGATATTATCAAAGTCACACATTCCAAAACGGCAAAAGATCTGGCAAAACTAGGAAGAGATGTGGAGAAAAATGTTCTCGCGAATGCGTTGAAATTGGTTTTCGAAGACAAGGTTTTTATTGATGGGAATAAGACGATTATTTTTGAATAGCAATCTGAATTTTAAAATATTAAAAATAATTTTACTTATTATTCTGATTAATTAATTCCTGAATTTTTTCTTTATTATAGTCAAAATTAAAATCTTGTTTCATTATTTCTGTAGAATGATTTTCTATATCTTTTATCTTACCATAAGTTTTAATGTCACTATTGATTTTTCCTATTCTTATATATTTATTTTCTTTCCAATTTAAAATGTAAAACATTCCCATTATATAGGTCATTGATGTTCCTGTTGTGAAGTCAGTATATTCATAATTTGTTACATCATTTTTTTCTCGAATAATTAATATGGGAATATTTTTTTGAGTATATATTGTTAAATTTTCAAACGAACCATTCCTATTTTCCCCCAAGCTTTCAATTTTTATAACTTTTGAAGTTGTCAATATATTATTAATTTTTTCAATGAATTTTCGTTCAGATTTAGTTTGTGAAAATCCTAAAAGAGAAAGAAATAAAAATAAAGATAATATCAAATTCCGCATCGTTTTAGGTTTTTGTTGTTTCTTATAACGTAAACTTACCAAAAAATCACCTAATCCCCAACAACTGAAACAATTCCTCTTTCTTATTCAGCGCAATCGAAATACCTTTTCCATTAATCAATTCAACCATATTTCCGTTGACACTACGAGTGGCTTCCAGATTGATGATGAACGAACGCTGAACTCGGAAAAACTTTGGCAAAGTCAGAACTTCATCCATAGATTTTAAAGTGGCGAGGGTAGTGTAAGTTTCATTATTAATCACAATTTTCAGGTAATCGCCTTGTGCTTCTACATACAGGATTTCGTCCAAAAGAATCTTCGTAAGCTTTCCATCAGATTTAATGAAAATCCGGTCAGAATTGACTTGATGAACGGTTGAGTTTTGTTTTAAGATGAGATAATCTTTTGCTTTATTAACAGCTTTCAGAAAGCGATCGAATCTGACTGGTTTTACCAAGTAATCCGTTGCTCCGGTCTCAAAACCGTCCAAAGCAAAATCCCTGTGGGCTGTTATAAAAATAATAACCGGCGGATTTTCCAAACTTTTTACAAGATCCAAACCGCTGATCTTTGGCATCTGAATATCACTGAAAATCAAATCAATTTTCTTATTTTCCAAAAACATCAAAGCTTTCACAGGATCTTCAAAAGAATCTATAAGTTCCAGAAAATCAATTTCCTTTACGAAGTTTTCTATGATTTCTCTTCCTATTGGTTCGTCGTCCAAAACGATGCAACGTAGTTTTTCCATTGGTTATAAATTGATTTTCAGTTCGATTTTAAAACTGCTTTCTAATGTTGTAATTTTCAAATCGTGCTGATTTGGATATAACAATTGAAGTCTCTTTTTGATATTTTCCAATCCAATTCCACCAAATTCTTTTTTGATCTCAGTTTTATCAAAATCGTTTTCCAAGACAAAATTAAAAGCATCATTTTTAATATTGATTCTTTGCTTTATAAATTGATTTTCAGAATTTTTCAGTCCATATTTGAAAGCATTTTCTATAAAGGTGAACGTCAAAAGTGGCGCGATATAAAGTCCGGAAATTTGATCTTCTCCAGCAATTTCCAACTGGATGTTTTTATCTTTCGGATAACGCATTTTTTCCAATTCAAAATAGTTTCGGATAAAGTCTAACTCCTTTTCCAAAGGCACTTTTTCAGAATTAGATTCGTAAAGTGTATAACTCATTATATCGGAAAGATTCAGAATCACTTCTGGTGCAGAATCATCCTTTTTGACACTCAGACCATAAAGGTTATTCAGTGTATTGAACAGGAAATGCGGATTAAGCTGAGATTTCAGAAAGTCTTTTTCTATGTTGATATTCTGGATTTCAACTTCCAGTTTTTGCTGTTGCAATTCTGTAGTTCTGTTATATATTTTAATGATTTCAAACAAAATCTTAATAAAGAAAAAAGGTAACATCGTAAAAATAACAAGAACTGCATTTCCAATAACAGCCTTGAAAGGTATTGCTTCTATCAAGCTTATGGAGCCATTTTTTTTAATGATGTCTTTATAAACCGGAACGTTGATTTCGTAGCCTAAATGGTAATAAATCACATACATAAAATGGTTGACAATCATCCAGATGTAAACCAAAACAGGAATACTCAGAATCAATAATATGATTGACGTTTTTCTCTTTAGCAAGAATATTTTCGGAACTAATAAATAGAAGAAAATATAGAAAACAACCATATTGTTCACCGCATTCCTTAGAGTTAAAATTAGACCTTCAAAAACCGTGAGTTTAAGTTCGATATAATAATTAAGAAATAGCAAGGCTGAAAATACAAACCACATCAAAAAATGGAAAATTATTTTCGGGCTTTTGTTATAGAATTTTTCAAATTCTACTAAGATATTTTGACTGGATTGAAGTTCTGCTGTCGTCTGTTCTATCTGCATTTTGCTAGTGTAAAAAGGCATTTCAAAAATAAGCTTTTGAGATTTTTTAAAAGAAATAAATTGTGTAGTTTTTATCACAAAGTTGTAAATATTAAATTAGGCTTGATTTTTCTCGCAGATTTTGTAAATTATTTAGATTTGTTTTCACATATTTAATCTGCTATATCAGTAAAATCTGCGAGATGAACTTTGTGTAATTTTATTTACAAAATTTTATCAATATCTATTAAATTAAAATTCTCATCATTTTCAAAAAACTCTTTTAGCATTGCAGCATGTCCTGTTCCAACCAAGACAAAAATATTTTTCGATTGAGAATCCAATTGGTTTTGAATATTAGCATACATAATCAGGTTTCTTTTGTACCAATCTGCAACCAAGTTGGAACCAAAATATTTGCCGTCAGTATTGATTTTGTTAGCGATAGAGATATAAAAACCTTTGTTTGCATCAAGGTCTGACTTTTCATTTAAGCAAATAAAAACATCTTTCAGCAATGTCTTTCCCAGGCATTTGTTGCTTGCTTGACTCATAATGGATGCTTTTTCTTCGAAAAGTTTTTTCGTTTTTGGATTGGAATTCATTTCTTTTTGAAGAATGTCAAATCTCATTTCTATAAGACTATCAATTGGAAAAATCTGTCTAATATTTGCTTTTTTAGCTAATCTGAAAGCTAACTGAAAGGTTTCTCCTTCTGTGTAAAACCGCTTCATTCTTGGCTTTTTGATTGTATCAGCAAACTGATTATACTGGTTTTTTAGATACAATTGATATTTATTATTTAAGTCTTCTTTTTTATTAAAATTGCTTTCGACAAAAATCTGGTCTGGTTTAAATTTAGAAATAATTGAATTCGTGATTTGATCAAGGCCTATTTGACTTTCTTCCGTTAAAATGTTTCGTTCAATATTTTTTACGGCATCATTTCCAGGATTGTTAAAATGGTAAGTTCCGAGAAGTATAACATTAATTTTTTTCTGAGCATTAAAAAAGCTAAAGAATAATAGAGCGAAAAGAGCCAAGGTTTTTATAAAGTTGGTTTTCATAATATAAGATTTAAAATTTATAGAATTCTGATAATTGCGTTCATCACATTGATCACATTATGACCAACAATAGAATAGATAAGGTTTCCTGAAAACTTCCTTAGAATTCCCAAACTTAAGGAAGATATCAAAGTCAGATAAACGATTGTAATAATGTCAAATTTGAATTGATAATCTGATGTTAAAACTACCCCATGAGCCACCCCGAAAAGCAATGTCACAATAATGAACGACCAGCCGAATTGAATTCCCCTGTAATTCCAATTGGGTAGAAATACTTTGTCAAAAATCCAAAGATAAATTCCGCGGAAAAGAATTTCTTCTGTCAAACCTGGCATTGTTGCCTGAAATGCAAATGTTTCCAAATCGAAAGTTTCACCTTTTGGAAACAGAATGAATTTGAAAACAAAATCAAAAAGTAAAAACCCAAGAAATACCAGAATTCCAAATTTCACCTGATTTTTTGTGTTTGTAGAAGTTGTAAATCCAATTTCCTTTCTATCATTTTTACCGGCAAAATAAATAACCGATAATGAAATTGCTAAACTTAGAAATTTTCCCAACCAGGCGAATTTAAGTCCAAAGTCAGGTAATAATTGTTTGTTTAAAAGCTGAATGTAATTGTCAGCTAAAAAAATGATGAGGAATAAAAAAAGATATTTTAAATTTCCTTTTTTTGATCCAAGGAGAGCAATGATGAAGATTGGCGACATTACCAAAAGCCAGATAAGTGGAGTAAGTAGAGACATTTTTTATTGTTTTAAATTTCTGATTCAAAAGTAGATTTCTGAAAAATAAATCTCAATCAAAATCGGTGAAATCAACTTTTTATCGGTCAGAATTTTATTTTTTATCGATGAAAGAATTTGATAACAGAAAATCATTATTTTTATGGGAAATAAATCCAATACTATGTCGATCAACAGAAGAGACTGGCTAAAAACCGCTTTCCTGGGAGGTGTAGCACTCACACTTTCTCCAGTTGAATTCCTGGCGAAAAACACCCCAAATTTTCGCGAACTGAAAAATGATGATAAAACCATCCGGCTTTGTTTCAACGAAAATCCGTTTGGCGTTTCCCCGAAAGCTTTAGAAGCGATGCAGAAAAGTCTCGGTTTATCTTCCATGTATGATTTTAAATTTGCAAATGTTTTGTCTGATAAATTGGCTGAGAAAAATCAGTTGAAGCAAGAAAATATTTTGGTTTCTGCAGGTTCGTCTTTTCTCTTGGAGTTGATTATCAAATATGCGTCGTTGGACAAAGGTCATTTCATTATTCCAGATCCGTCTTTTACGATTTTTGAACCAATTGGCGAATTTCTGGGGATGTCAAAAACTGTAGTTCCCTTGAATGAACAGAAAAGAATTAACCTTGATAAAATGAAAAATGCTACCAGAAAAGACACGAAACTGATTTATATCTGCAACCCAAATAATCCAACAGGAGATCTTTTATCAAGACTGGAAATTGAAAATTTCATCAAAACTGTTCCTGACAATATTATGATTTTGGTGGATGAGGCTTATATCGAGTTTACGAATCAAAAGTCATTAAGTGATCTTGTGAATACTTATAAAAACCTTCTTATTACGAGAACATTTTCCAAACTTTACGGATTTGCGGGTGCAAGATTAGGATATGCAATAGGAAATCCAAAATTAATTACTGAATTAAAAAAACTTCAAAGCTGGAGTGGTGCGGAAATAAGTGTGACAACTATGGCCGGCGCAATTGCTGCGATGGAAGATCAGGAATTCATCTCCAAAGTTTTGGATAACAATCAAAAAGTGAAGGACTTTACTGTTTCTGAATTTCAAAAAAGAGGAATCAAAACCATTCCCTCTTCTGCTAATTTCGTTTATTTTTCTTTGGATAATTATAAATGTGATTATTTCAAAAAACTGAAAGATGCTAAAATCCTTGGCGGAAAAACCTATGAGCAAAAAGGAAAATGGACAAGGATCAGCCTTGGAACAATGGAGGAAATGAAGGTTTATTTTGGGTCGATTTCTTAAGTTAAGCCAAAATATTACTAAACTCCTTTCTATATTGTGACGGACTTTTCTGCATATGTTCTTTGAAGGTCTTGTTAAAATAACTAAAATTATTGAAACCACTATCAATGCAGATTTCTGAAATGCTCAATGGTTGCTCTGCCAAAAGTTTCAGTGAATGTGTGATGCGATATTCGTTCACAAATTGAGTGAAAGTTTTATTAGTAATTTTCTTAAAATATCTACAAAACGAAGGAACCGTCATCGTTGCCAAGCCTGCGACTTTTTCCAAACTAATTTGGTTTTTAAAATTATCTTTCACGTGATTGAAAATCAGATTGATTCTGTCGTTATCTTCTTTTTGTGTCTGCAGGTAATACTTTCCGGCATTTAGAATTTTGAAATCGTTGGAGTGAGCGAGTTCGTCCAGAATATCAATCAGTTTGACCAATTTGTCCAAAGAGGAAGATTTTACCAACGCATCCATTTTACTTGCCAGCGCTTTCTTTACCTTTTCGCCAAATACAATTCCACTTTTTGCCGTTTCCAACATTTGGAAAATTCTGTTCATTTCTGGAGCGTTCCAAAATTCGGTTCCTAGAAAATCTTGAGAAAATTGAATGACGATTTCGTAATCGTTTTTAGTGTTTTCATTCGTCATTCCGCAATGTGGTAAGTTGCTACCAATCAGAATCAGATCGCCTTCCGTGAAATAAGAAATATTACTTCCAATTTGTCTTTTTCCCGAACCGCCACACACGAAAATGATTTCAATTTCCGGATGATAATGCCAGATATGTGATTTTATATTCTCGTTTTTAGGAAAATGAAGACACGTAAAACTACTGCCAATATTAGGATTTATCGCTTCGAAGGAAGGATTGTAATGTTTCATTAAACAAAAATACAAAAATTAAATTTTATATTCAATATTGTCTGTTATGGTTTAATTAATATTTAGTTTATGTTAATATAGGACATATTTGTGAAAATCGGATGGTATCAATTAAGTAATATCAATGATACATTTGTATTGTAAAACAATCGAAAAGAAATATTATGAAAAATTTTATGAAATTAAGTTTTCTTGCAATGTTGATGTTTATCTCTGCAAGTGTTATGGGAAAAGATAGAGATTTTTCACTTTCTATTGGAGAGGTAAAACAAAAGACTGTACATTTTGAGGTTTCTAATGCAAAAAATGTTTTTCTATACGTTTACAATGCTAATAAAGGTGAAGTATATTCTGAAAAAATCATTAATAATGATAATGTGGAAAAATCTTATAATATGAGTAATATGGCTGTCGGAACTTATTATCTGGTGGCAGAATCTGACTCTAAAATTGAAAAATATAAAATTAAAGTAGATGAAAATCAGGTCGTTGTAGATCAATCTCCGGTTTCTGCAATTACAAAACCAGAATATACGATCAACAAAAATATTGTGAAACTACAGATGGCTAATGTAGTCGGGGATGTAAAAGTTTCTATCTATGATACAGCGAACAATACTTATTATAGCAAAAATAATCTTGCAAAGGACGGACTTATCAATCTTACTTTTGATCTGAATCCTGAAAACCCTGAAACGTATATCATCAATGTTGAAAAAGACGGTGATAGTTTTAATAAAATGATCTCAATGAAATAGTTTCTCGAAACTAAGGTTATATATATTATTTTCTAAAAGCTTCATATTTTGTGGAGCTTTTTTGTTTGTTATGTAATTGATTAAAAAATTAAAAAGCCCAATGCTGAATTGGGCTTTTGCTTGTTTTAAAGAACTTCCTTAATATGTTTATAATTACTGGCAATAGTCTCTGCAACTTCTTTAAAATTCCCATCCAGCATCATTCTCGTCATCGCAATACCCATTCCTTTCATCTGATTCCAGCCAACTTTTGGTGGCATTGCTAATGCATTTGGATCAGTGAAAATATTGACCAAAACCGGACCTTCTGTTTGTAAAGCATCATTAATAGCTTCTTCTACTTTTTCCGGATCGGTAACATTGATTCCTTTGATTCCAAAAGCTTGAGCCAATAATCCGAAATCCGGATTAATCATATCAGTTTCATTGTCCGGAATGCCATTTACTTCCATTTCAAGTTTTACCATTCCCAGAGATCTATTGTTGAAAACGATGATTTTGATTGGTAGATCATATTGTTTAATGGT
>Ga0116227_10013968_pt1 | contig 12419 bp, 14 predicted proteins | sample S1TSphgellanicum_FD_89693 | JGI IMG/M metagenome (GOLD analysis project Ga0116227, IMG submission 89693) | Host-associated microbial communities from peat moss isolated from Minnesota, USA - S1T2_Fb - Sphagnum magellanicum MG | ecosystem: Host-associated > Plants > Peat moss > Unclassified... | reverse complement strand
GCCAGCTTTACCCCGGCCTTGCGGAACTGGGCGCCTCGCTTGTCGCGATCAGCCCGCAAGTGCCGGAACGGCTGGTTGAGATAAAAGAGCGCCACAAGCTAAGCTTTTTCGTGGCATCCGACAAGGATAATCAACTGGGCCAAAAATTTGGCATCGTCTTCACCGCCGATGCGGCCTCGCAAAATGCGTTGCAGGCGAAGGGTACCAATCTTGGCGAAATCACCGGTACGGGCACATGGGATTTGCCGATGCCGAGTGTCATCGTCATCGGCCAGGACCGCGTGGTGCGCTTTGCCGAGGTTAGTCCGGACTGGCTGGTGCGAACCGAAGCGCCGGAGATTTTGGCGGCCGTGCGATCAGCGGGGGCAAAAGACTCTATCGCGGCTTGATGAATTTCAACGTCCAGCGATCGCTCTCACCTATGGCGAGGTATTTGGCGCGGTCTACCGCGCCCATCGCCAAGGTGGGTGGCAGGGTCCACACGCCTTTCGGATAGGTTTTGGTATCGCGCGGATTGTCGCCAATTGGTGATTCGCCGGCTAGCTTAAAGCCGGCCTGAGTGATCATCGCCTTCGCATAATCTTCCCGCACATAGCCGCTCTTGGCGTGGATATCCTGCGGCGCGGTCATCAGCCCGCGATGATCCTCAATCCCGAACACGCCGCCGGGTTTTAGCGCGGCGTGGATGAGGGCGAGTTTTTGCGCCGCCGTGCCATCCGCCATCCAGTCATGCAGATTGCGGAAGGAGAGGATAAGGTCCGCCGAATTTGCCGGCGCGATGGCAGACCCATCGGTCAGCCCGGAAACCATTACCTGGCCATAATCCGCCGGGTCATTCTCCAATTTTTGCAGGTACCGGCTATTGGCAAGTGCGGCGCGCGGCGCGCCCGCCGGTGGTGGCGGAATGGCAACGGTGTAGGTTCCGCGCGCCTTCAAATACGGCGCCAGAATCTCGGTCCAATATCCCGCCCCTGGCTGGATTTCGATAACCGAAATTTTTGGCCGCAAGCCGAAGAATGTGAGTGCCGCTGCGGGATGGCGATATTTGTCACGCGCGACATTCGCCGGCGAACGGATGGGGCTGGCAATGGCCGCCGCCAGCGCGGCATCCGCCGCGAACGCGTTGCGTGACAGGGCCAGGGCCGCGCTTGCGGCGAGCGTGGTGGTGAATAAGCGGCGGGAGATGAGGCGTGGCATTGGTTGGTTCCTTGTTTGCCAATTCTCCACCCCGCCATGCGTGTTGTAAAGCAGCCCTTTGGCGACTCGTTTCTGCTTCCAGGCAGCTTTGGCCGCGGCGCATCAAAGTGTTATTTGGATAGGTTAGGCGCCAGCGAAACGCTTTGTGGAGACAGAAAGAAAAGTGATGGGTTTCGTTCATTCAACCCATCGTGCTTTTTGCTTTACGAGCACCTTATCCTCTTCAACATCGTCAAACGGATTATATTTTGCCAGTTTAATTTATTGCCTGGAGCGGTGAAGCAACAGTGATGCGCCACAAATTTTTCTAATAGCTATATTTCAAGCGATCATAAAAGCTCCATAACAGGGTCGACCAAACCGACTAAATTTCTGAAAAGTAAGTAGAAATATGATGCAGGTCCAACATGTCGCCCGATAAGGCCAGAGGGCAATTGGGACAAATTAAATCTATTAAACCGATAGACAAAAAATTCACAGCATCGTAAGTTCCGACCATCCGGCATCACCCACGATGCCCGGGCGGAGACAACATTGCACGAGGCTGACGAGATTTTTTCACCGCGCCGGATTGGCGGCATTGCTTTTGTGGCGTTGCTGCATGTTGCGATTATTTATGCGCTGGTGAATGGGTTGGGCGCGCAGATGGTGCAGGTGTTGCGGCAGCCTTTGGAAGCAAAAATTATAGAGCCGGCGAAGCTGCCGCCGCCAGAGGCGCCGCCACCGCCGCCGCCCCAACTTGTCACGCCGCCGCCGGTGTTTATTCCGCCGCCGGTCATCCAGATTGCCCAACCGCCGCCGCCCGTGCCGGTGATTGCGGCGGTGACGGCGGTAAAACCAACCGCGCCGCCGCCGGCACCCGTGCCCGCGCCGGCCGTGCAAAAAACGGCGGCCGGGCTGGACCCGAACCAAAGCTGCGCGCCGCCGGAATATCCAGAGGAAGCCGAGGATATGGAGCAGACCGGCGTTTCGGTTCTGCAATTTCTTGTCGACACAAACGGCCATGTCGCCGGCAGCCGGATTGAAACGTCGAGCGGCCATGCCGCGCTGGATGACGCGGCGCTGCGGGCACTTTCGCAATGTAAATTCAAGCCGGCCATCGGCGCCGATGGCAATCCGCGGGAATCCTGGACCAGCATTCGGTACGTCTGGCAACTCAATTAGCTTTTGGTGGAGCAAAAAATGAAGATTTTATCGAAACTTTCGGGTCTTGCCGTGGTGGCGGTCATCGGCCTGGCCCTCGGCGCCACGTCGGCGCTTGCGCAGAGTGCCGCACCCCCGGCAGCGCCTGCTGGCGCTGCAACCGCACCGACAGCGGCCGCACCGGCAACACCGGTTGACAACGCGCCCGTCACCGCCGCCCCAGCCCTGGTCAGCCCCGTGCCGCTGGCGCCCGTTGCCAATCCGTACGGCCTCGGCTCGCTCTGGAATAATGGCGATTATATTGCCCGCGGCACGCTGGTGATCCTCGCCATTTTCTCCGCCAGCACCTGGTATATTCTGGTGACCAAACTCATTGAGCAAACCCAGCTTTTTGGCCAGGCCAAAAAAGCCAACAAAACATTTTGGAAAGCCGGTTCGGTGCAGGACGGGCTTGAAACGCTGGCCGCCAAAAGCCCGTTCCGCGCGGTCGCCAAAACCGGCATTGATGCGTTGGAGCATCACGAAGGTTCGTTGGTGGAAAGCATCGATTTGAATACCTGGGTGACGCTTTCCATCAGCCGCGTGGTGGAACGCATTGTCAGCCGTCTGCAGGGCGGCCTGGCGGTGCTGGCGACGGTTGGGTCAACGGCGCCCTTCATTGGCCTGTTCGGCACGGTGTGGGGCATTTATCATGCGCTGGTTGCCATCGGCATTGCCGGCCAGGCGAGCATCGACAAGGTGGCCGGCCCGGTGGGCGAGGCGCTCATCATGACGGCGCTGGGCTTGGCCACGGCGGTGCCGGCGGTGCTGGGCTATAACTGGCTGGTCCGCCGCAACAAGGTGGCGGTGGAAGCGGTGCGCGGTTTTGCCAACGACCTGCATTCCATCCTCGTCAGCGGCAAATTTTTGGGCCGCCCCGCCGCGCCTGCGCCACGGGTGGAACAACTCGCCCGGGCCGCCTGACCATGGCAATCTCGTTCGGCCCTGCCTCGGGGGAAGATGATCTTCTGTCCAGCATTAACACCACGCCACTGGTGGATGTGATGCTGGTGCTGCTCATCATTTTTCTCATCACCGTGCCGGTTGTCACGCATACCGTGCCGGTCTCCCTGCCGCGCGAGACCAACCAGCCAACGCAAACCCGCCCGCAAAACATCAACATCTCGGTTGACGCCAACGGGACGGTTTACTGGAACCAGCAGAAACTTTCCGGCTTGCCGGAATTGCAGGTGAAAATGAACGCGGTTGCGGTGCAAAACCCGCAGCCGGAAATCCATATCTGGGGCGACCAGAGCGCGCATTATGAGAGTGTGGGGCAAGTGCTGCTGGCAAGCCAGCGCGCCGGCATCATGACAGTCGGCTTTATTACCCAGCCGCCTGCACCGGGCGCGGAGAACTAACATGGCGATGAATATCGGCCCCGCGATTGGCGGAGACGAACCGGACGTGTTGATCGACATCAACACCACGCCGTTGATCGACGTGCTGCTGGTTCTGCTGGTGATGCTGATCATCACCATCCCGATGCAGACCCATGCGGTCAAACTCAACCTGCCTCAGGCCAACCAGCCGCCGGCCGCCGTGCAGCCGCAAGTGGTGGAGGTGGATATAGACTTTGACGGCACGATTCTGTGGAACGGCACGGTGCTGCCGGACCGCCAAAGCCTGGAGGCGCAGCTTACCGCCATCGCCGCCGAACCCACCCAGCCGGAACTGCATGTGCGGCCGGACCGGCTGACGGATTATAAATACGTTGCCGAGGTTTTGGCCGCCGCCCAACGCCTTGGCGTGCAGAAGATTGGGATTGTGGGCTTTGAGCAATTTGCGAATTGATATGAAATTTTTGCGCCTCGCGGCGGCGTTGTTGGTTGTTCCGCTTGCCGCGCGCGCCGACACGGTGCGCCCTGCCGTCGGCAAACCCCTGCAACAGGCATCCGCGTTGATCCAGGAGAAAAATTACCAGGCCGCATTGCTAAAAATCCATCGCGCCGCCGCCGTGCCGCATCTCTCGGCTTATGAATCGCTCGTTATCGCCGAGGTTGGTGGCGCCGCCGCAACCGGCGCTGGCGACTACCGGCAGGCGGTCACGGATTACCAGCAAGTGCTCGCCTCCGGCATGCTGCCGCCGGGCCAGCAGGTGCAGCTTATTCAGGCCATTGCCGGTTTTTACTATCAGCTGGCTGACTACCCCAGCACAATCACCTGGGTTAACCGCTACATCGCCGCCCAGGGCCAGGATTCCCGCACGCGCTTGCTGCTCGCGCAAGCCTATTACCAGTCCGGCGACTACCCCCATGCCGAGCAAGCCGCCGCGCGGGGCGTGCAGGCCGCCAAAATCACCGGCCAGCCCGCGCCGCAGTCCGAGCTGCAACTCTTCGCCAGCGCCGCCCAAAAAGCCGGCGACAAGCCGGGCTACCAAACCGCCCTCCTGGCCTTGCTCGCCGCCTATCCAACCCCGCAATCCTGGCAGGCCGCCATTGACGGCCTGGTGGCCATGCCGGGCTTTCCTGACCGGCTGGCGCTGGATGTCTACCGCCTGCGCCGCGCAACCGGCACGCTCACAGCACCGGGTGACTACGAAGACTACGCCGAACGCGCCGTGCTGGCCGGCCACCGCGCGGAGGCCCGCGCCGTCATCACCGAGGGTTTTTCCGCCCAAATTCTCACCGCGCAAACCGATGAAGGCCATGCCGAGCGCCTGCGCACTTTGCTGGCTGCGGCCCAGCCGGACAGCGCTGGCCCGCTGGCGCGGCGCCCGCAATCGCCGCTGGATGCCGCCATTGCCGCATTCGAGGCCGGCAACACCACCGCCGCCAGCGCCGCCTTCAACCAAATCGCCGGCCCCCAAAATGCCCCGCCCGCCTCGCCAGATGCCGACCTCGCCCGCCTCTGGGCCATCCGCGCCACCCGCCCGGTTTCTGGCTAACCACCAACCATACGCCGCAGAAACGCGGCAGGCGCATCGCCTGCGGTGGTTAAAAAGCATTGACGGACGCTGAAAAGATCCGGCAGCCCGCCGCCCGTATCAACCGCGACCGCGGGCCCACCCGCCACCACCATCACCCGCTCAGCCAGCAAAATCGCCTCGTAAACATCCTGGGAAACGGTGATGACGGGGGTACAAGGCGCGTTGACCATGATCGGCTCTCATGCGGGGTTGCGGAGTGCACGTATAATACGATAAAACCCATAGACAATGTATGAATCGTATCCTTTAGTAAATTTCATAAGGGCGCCTCACCGATGGCCGTGAACATCCCTACCGAGCTGCTTCGCAGTTTCGTCGCGATCATCGATAGCGGCTCGATGCTGCAGGCGACCGAACGTGTGTTCGTCACCCAATCCGCGCTTAGCCTGCAAATGCGCCGGCTGGAGGAAATCGTCCGCCAGCCTTTGTTCAACCGCCAGGGCCGCAAGCTGCGCTTAACCGCCGCGGGGGAGCACCTGGCGGCGAAGGCGCGGGATATTCTGGCTCTCAATGATCGGCTGTTCGCCGCCTTGCAGGGCCAGGCCCTCTCTGGCACCGCGCGCATCGGCCTCAACCAAGACTTCGCGGAAGTCTTTCTGCCCGGGGTGCTGCGTGAATTCGCCATCACCCACCCGGAAATCCAGCTGCAAGTGCGCGTGGCCGGCTCGCAGGAATTGCTGGACGCGCTGCGCGCCGACGCGCTCGACATCGTCCTCTGCGTCCGCCCCGCCGGCGACGCGAACGCGCTTAAATCCGAGCCGATGCAATGGATCGGCCAGCCCCACCTGCTTGCCCGCGACACGCTGCCGCTCGCCCTGCTGGAAGAACCCTGCCTGTACCGCGCCACGGCCCTGCAGGCGCTTCAGGCGGCAAACCAGCCCTTCCGCATTGTCGTTGAAACCGCCAGCCTTTCCGGCCTGCGCGCCGCCTTGCAGGCGGGCCTCGGCATCACCTGCCGCACCACCTTGTTCCTCGGTGGCGATAGCCCGGAGCTTGGTGCTCACACACTGCCTGCCGTCCCCGCCGTCAGCTACGCGCTATTTACAGCGGAAGCCCTTTCTCCCGCCGCAAAGTTTTTGGCGGGGGTGATCCGCGACAATGTTTCCGAGTTGAGCGGGATATGAGGCGCGGCATTCAGATGAATGACAATATGTGCGGCGGATCAATTCGAATCAGACCCGCATGGCGTGTGCCCTTATGAGTTGAGCAATGTCGCCACCAGCTGCAATCTCGCCGGCAGGCCGCTGGCTGGTGCCTCCAAATGGGCCGGCTCGCTCGGCGGCGAATATGACCAGCCCTATTATCTTCAAGGTGCCCACGTAGCTGAAACGCAACCATCTGCATAAACCGAGTAAAATCATGCTATTTTGCACGCAACATACCAGCAATACGCCGCGCGGAAATTTGGGTCTCCCGATACGGGAAAACCGTCCCACGCTGGCGCGGCGCACCGCAGGCTATTGCCGCAGAATAAAAGGAAGCGGTGGCTCGTTAAGCCATTTTGCGTGGCCTGATCGGACTTCGCGCCGCTCAGTCATCGCGGCGCGAGCTCCGCAAAAACTTTTGGTCCCGGGGGACGTTGAAAGGTCCCGTAAAGGTCACGAACGGTCCATAGGCCCACGAAATATTACTGCTTCACCAGCCGGGCGATGAAGAAACCGTCCAGGCCACCGCGCCCGGGCCACATTCCAGGATGGGTGCGGATATTGCCCTCGCGGGTCACCGCCTCGGGCAAGGCGGGCAGGTTAAGGCGGTCATGCCGCAGCCCCTGGCGGGCGCAGGCGGCCTGCACCCGGCCCTCGCCCTCCTCTGGCTGCAGGGAGCAGACGGCATAGATAATCCGCCCGCCTGGTGCAAGCATCTTCGCCGCGGCATCCAGCAGCCGGTCCTGAATTTGCGTCAGAGGCCCCAGATCGCGCGGCTTGCGAATGTGCAGCAATTCCGGATGCCGGCGTATGGTGCCCGTGGCGCTGCATGGCGCGTCCAGCAGGATGGCCGGAAATTTGTCGGCCGGGCGCCAGGTGGTGGCGTCCGCCAGCACGGTTTGCGCCTGCAGCCCCAGCCGGGCGAGGTTATGCCTCAGCCGTTCAAGGCGCGCGGGATCACGCTCCACCGCCGTGACGACGCCGCCAGCCGCGGCCAGCTGGGCGGTTTTGCCGCCGGGGGCGGCGCATAAATCCAGCACGCGCTCGCCAGGCCGGACGTTGAGGAGCTGAGCGGGCAGGGCGGCCGCGGCGTCCTGCACCCATAACTGCCCGTCCGCGAAACCGGGAATTTCGGTCACCGCCGTGCCGGCGGGGAACCGGTAGGAGCCGGTGGGTAGCGCCTCGCCAGTGGAGGAGAAGAAGCGCGGCTTGAGCGTGATGTCCAGCGGCGCCTCGCGCTGGTGGGCGGTAGCGATGGCGCGCGCATTCACGCCCCAGCTGGTCCAGGCCCAGGCCGGCGTGTCCAGCCGCGGCATGTCCACCGCGTCCAGCAGGGCCTTGCCGCCGGAGGCGACTCGGCGCAGCACTGCGTTGATGAGTCCGCTGAATGGGGCGAGCTTGTTGGCGCGGGCGAGGTTAACGGCGGTGCCGACAGCGGCGTGCGGCGGGGTGGCCAGGAACAGCATGGCCGCCGCCCCCAGCCACAGCACATAGCGCACCGGCTGTGGCGGGGCGCGGACCAGAAATTCCTCCAGCACCGCGTTCAGCGTGCCAGTATGGCGAAGCACCGTGGCGGCCAGCCGGTGCGCCGCCGCCTTATTGCGGGACTCCATTTTCGGCAGCGCGTCGAGAGCGGTATCCAGCGTCTGCCCGCGTGTCAGTACCGCGTTCAAAAGTTCGAAGGCGGCCTCACGCGTTGGATCAATCATGGAACCAGATGAAACCTTCCCACGCGTGTAAGACGTTGCCCCTTTTGAGCATAGCACGGCCCGCCTGGCCGCCGCAAAAACATGGTGGAGCTGTGGGGAATCGAACCCCAGACCTCGTCATTGCGAACGACGCGCTCTACCAACTGAGCTACAGCCCCGATTTGTCTTCCGGCTAGCGGACCATGCCCGCGCGGCTTCGCGCATCGGTGCCTCCAAGTCAAGTTGGCAAACCAGCGCCACCGTTTGAACAGGCCGGAAAGGCGGTGATGGCATGGGATGGCGAAGAAAGTAAGGCCAGGGGCTTTGCCCCCTGGACCCCCACCAAAGGCTGAGCCTTTGGAATCCATTTATAAGGTTTGAAAAAGGCGCTCGCCCGCAAGGGCTTTTCAACACCTTGGGCGAGCGCCTTTTTCAAACCTTAAGGGTTCTAAGGGCGGAGGGCGAAAGGTTCCGGCGGTGCGAAGCACCGTTGGAAACGCCCGGAGGGTGTGCCCTTAGTGGGGGTTCTAGGGGACAAAGCCCCCTAGCCTTGCTTGCTTTGGGCCAACCCGTGCCCGTCATCATCCTTTTGGCTTGTTCACCTGGTGGCTCTGGTTTGCCATCGTAATTTCGGGCCTGTAGTAGCAGGGCGGAAATGGGGGATGTCTATGGTTAATGCGATATTCTGGCTGCTGGGGGAGCTGATTCATTTGTACACGCTTGCCATCATCGCGGCGGTGGTGGTTTCCATGTTGATTTCGTTTGGCGTCATCAATGCGCGCAGCCAGTTCGTTTATACGATCGCTGATTTTCTCAACCGGCTGACCAACCCGTTCCTCAACCAGATAAGGCGGGTTCTGCCGGATTTGGGCGGGATTGATATCAGTCCGGTGATCGGGATTTTGCTCCTGGAGGCGCTGCAATTCGTGCTGGCGGATATTTATGGGCGGCTGGTGATTGCCGGGCTAGCCTTTTGATTGCGGCACGTGGCCCCTATGTGAGCAGCGCGATTTAGAAGGGTTTATTGGTTGTCAGGCTTGATTGTGCGGATCGCCGGGGCGTCGGAGCGGCGGGCCGGCTGGGTTGTGGCGGGGGCTTTGCTGCTGGCGGCACTTGGGTTGTGGTATGCGGCGCTGCATCTGGGGGTCGATACCGATACCAATGACCTGTTCGCGAAGGCATTGCCCTGGAGGCAGGCGCAGATTGCCGAGAGCAAGAATTTTCCGCAATTCGACAAGCTGATCGTGGCCGTGGTGCGGGCGGCAACACCGGAGGAGGCCGATGAGACGGCGGCGGCGCTGAATGTGGCGCTGAACACGGACAAGGCGGATTTTCACGATTCGCAATTTCCTGGCGGGGAAAAATTTTATGCCGATGAGGGGCTGCTGCTGCTGCCGCCAGCGCAATTGGCGAAATTGCTGAATCAGATTATCGCGGCGCAGCCGTTTTTGGGGCAGTTGGCGGCGGACCCGTCTTCCCGCGGGCTTTTTACGGGCCTGGGTTTAATTGCCCAAGGGGCGCAATATGGGCAGAATTTAACGCCGTATAATGGCGCGCTGGGGGCGGTGGCGGATTCACTGCGCGCGGCGGCGGATGGCCATCCAGAACCGCTTTCCTGGCAGGCGCTGATCGGCGCCAATATTGGCGGGAATGTCGATTTTGTGTTGGCGCATCCGGTGCTGAATCAGGCGAGCCTGGAGCCGGGCGGGGCCGCGACGGCGGCACTTATGCGAATCGCGGCGGGGCTGCCGGATGTCGCAATGGGGCGCGCCACGGTGAATTATACCGGGCAAATTCCGCTTTCGGATGAAGAATTTGCCTCGCTCACGCAAGGCCTGGTGGCGGGCGGGATTGCCAGCGTGGTGTTGATTGCGCTGTGGCTGTTTCTGGCGCTGCGCAGCTGGCGGCTGATTTTGCCAATTCTGGCGACTTTGATTTTGGGGCTCGCGCTGACCATTAGCTTTGCGGCGCTGACCATTGGCACGCTGAATTTGATTTCGGTGGCGTTTGCCATTCTGTTCATCGGCCTGGCGGTGGATTTCGCGATTCAGTTCTGCGTGCGGCTGCGCGATGTGCGGCATGGCGTGCCGGCGCTGGCAGGCGCGATTGAGGAGACGGCGCGCCAGGCGGGTGGGCAGATAGCGCTGGCCGCGGCGGCAACCGCGTGCGGGTTTCTGGCCTTTGCGCCGACCGATTTTGTGGGGGTGGCGGAGCTGGGGATTATCGCCGGCGCCGGCATGGGCATCGCGTTTGTGTGCACCATCACCTTTCTGCCGGCGCTGCTGCGGCTAACGGGGCCGCGTGCGGAATCGGCCGCTATCGGGCTGCCGATGGGTGCCAGGGGTGATTTTTTTCTCAAGCGGCATCACCGGGGCGTGCTGGCCGCGTTTGGGATTCTGGCGCTGGCCGGGCTTTACGCGGCGGCGACGATTGGGTTTGACGCCAACCCGCTGGACACCAAGGACCCGGCATCCGAGAGCATGCGCACCCTGAACAAGCTGCTGGATAACCCGCAAACAAACCCGTTTTACGCGGATGTGCTGACCCCCGGCCTGCCGGCGGCTTCGGCAGTTTCGGCAAAATTATCGGCGCTGCCTGAGGTGGCGGGGGTAATTTCCGGCGCCACCTTTGTGCCGGCGGAACAGGCGCAAAAACTGGGAATGCTGACCCAGGCGCAGTCCATTCTGGCGCCAACTCTGGCGGCGACGAGCATTTCCGGCGGCGGCGCGACGGTGACGCCGCAGGATATTCGTGCCGCCATGAAGCTGGCGCGGGACGGCATACTTAAAGCGCGGGGCCAGTTGCCGAAAAATTCGCCGCTGCTGGTGATCGCCGGGGCGATGACGCGGCTGATGGGCGAGAGCGATTCGCAGGTGATGGCGATGAATGGCGCCATTACGCGGTTTCTGCCGGCGGAGTTGGCCCGGCTGAGTGCCTCGCTAAACGCGCAGCCGATTACGGTGCAAAACCTGCCGCCGGCGATCGCGCAAGATTGGTTTTTGCCGGATGGCCGGGTGCGGGTGGAGGCGCTGCCGACGGGTGCCGCGCAGACCACGGCGGGGTTGAAGATATTCGCGAATGCGGTGCTTTCCGTAGCACCTGATGCCGGCGGCCCAGCAATTTCAACCATTGCGACGGCGCGGACGATTCTCGATTCCTTCCGGGAGGCGGCGATTCTGGCCACCATTGCGATTGCCGTGATTTTGTTTTTGGTTTTCCGCAATTTGCGGGATATGGCGTTGGTGCTAGCCACGCTGGCGCTCTCGGCCCTGCTGACCGCTTTGTTCGCCAAGCTGGCGGGGTTGCAGATAAATTATGCGAATATCATCGCCCTGCCGCTGCTGCTGGGGGTCGGGGTTTCCTTCAATGTCTATTTTGTCATGAATTTTCGCGCGGGCATGCGGCGGTTTTTGGCCTCCGCCACCGCCCATGCGGTGCTGTTCTCGGCACTCACCACCGGCACGGCGTTTGGAACGCTGGCCGCCTCGCATGACCGGGGAACGGCGAGCATGGGGTTTTTGCTGCTGTTGAGCCTGCTGGCCGTGCTTATTTCTACCTTCGTGTTTTTGCCGGCCCTGTTATACGCGCTGCCGGAGCAAAAAATTGTTGGAAAAGCATAGCATCAGCCTGTCCGGGCACCGCACGAGCATTGCGCTGGAGCCGGAGTTTTGGGACGCTCTGCGGGAGATTGCGGGGCGTGAAGGGCTGGCGCTGGCGGCGTTGATCGCGCGGGTGGATTCGGGGCGGCTGCCGGCGCAGCCCCTGGCCTCGGCATTGCGCGTGTTTGTGCTGCGGGCGCGGTGAATTGTGAGAAAGTAGTAATTAAATAGAAAACTCCGATCAAAATTTTTTTGAATCATGGCTTATGATCTTGAATTTTATAAGGCCGTCGTAAAATTAATGTTTATTTCGTGCTTAATCTAAAATAATTTCATTCTAACATATTTTTCACTGTCAGTCTCCCTGTGACTTCTGTTATATAGTCGTCCAAGGAGTGATATCATGACACCCGTAACGCCAGCGGCTTCCGCCGAAATTTCGCCGATTGATGTTCAGTCTTACGTAACGACAACTGTACCCGTGGTCGCCGGGACGAAAGATATACCGCCGGGCGCAAACGGCACGGTTGTCGCGGTCCTTGGCGCGGGCTCCACGTACGAAATTGCCTTTGGGCCGCCGGTTTCCACAACTGAGACCGTCCCGCAGAATTTGCTGGCGGTTGCCTGAGGATTGTTGCGCGCGTCTAGCGCTTGACCAGATAGCCGACGATCCCACTTG
>Ga0116227_10013967_pt1 | contig 12421 bp, 12 predicted proteins | sample S1TSphgellanicum_FD_89693 | JGI IMG/M metagenome (GOLD analysis project Ga0116227, IMG submission 89693) | Host-associated microbial communities from peat moss isolated from Minnesota, USA - S1T2_Fb - Sphagnum magellanicum MG | ecosystem: Host-associated > Plants > Peat moss > Unclassified... | reverse complement strand
TGCCCGTGCCCGCCCAGTAGCTGTTCCACCACGCGATATGCGCGGCGCTCAACGAGGTGGAAGTTGCTGTCGCATCCCCACCGAGAAGAGTGGATGCCGTGGTTGCGGCATTGCCCCCTGTCCAGGTGGGCGCACCGACCACGACGCGAAACGAGCCGTCCGTGTTCGGATTGAAGGCAACCTCGATCCCGGTGCCGCTGGTGACCGAGGCCACGACATTGCGACCACCGGCGGTGACTGCCGCGAGCGAACCGAAGGTCTGACCTCCGCCCGTCGTCGGAGCGTTGTCGACCCAGGTCTCCGCCAGTGTTCCGACCGAAGCGGATGCGGCAGCCTTTGGTGAGCGGCCAGACCAGAGATTGACGGCAGCGGTTTGCGTCGAACTTGGGCTGGCGCCCGTCACATCGACGACGAGTTCGTCTTTGTCTGCCCGCAGGTAGATCGTGGCGGTCATTCCCCCGCCCGATTCATGCAGAGTGGCGTTGTAAACGTCCAGATAGGCAGAGAAATCCGCGGCATTCGTCATCGCTGCGAGTCCCGGGATCGTGACCCAACCCGGAGACTTTCGACCCGGAAGTGTGTCCACCCGGTTGAGCTGAGCGGTAAAGCCGTTTGCCGCCCAGACAGCAGCACCGAGTTTTCCGTTGCCGAGGCCAATGGATTGGATGGCGGCGGTATTGGGTTGGCCGAGCACGATGTCGGCCTGCTGTATCAGGTTCGGCGTGTTGACGTTGAAGGCGCCCGATTGCCAGGCCGTGGTAACGGTCGCCGCGCTCACCGTCTCCGCTCCGAAGTCAGCCGTGGCCGCACCGATGGTTATCGCTATCGCCAGAATCGAGACAACGATATTATTTTTCGACATAGAGTTGCTCGTTCTAGCAGCAACATTGCCGATGAGCAAGGTCGTCTGAGGCGTTAAGTCAAGTAGCTGCGATCACGCGCGGGAAATCGTTTCCCTCAGTGCTCGGTCTTGAGCTCTGTATAGAGCCAGGTCACGAATCGATCCGCGGACGCCGCGCCTTGAGGTACCTGGGCGTCGAATTCGGCCGTCGGCTTGGCGGCAATCACCTGTTCGAGCGTCTCATCCTTCGCCACCAGTGCCGCGACCTTGTCGCGCACGGCGAGAATGAGGTCGCGCTGAGCGATCAGATCGTTGCGGTCCGACACCGGGCCGTGACCAGGGATGATCCGGGTATGCGGTCCGGCGCGTCCGATGGTCGCTCCCAGCCCATCCAATAGTCCCTGCAGGCTGCCGCCGTTTTTGAGGTCGGCGAACGGATAGCCGACACTGCGGTAATAGTCTCCTGTCGCCAGAATGTCTTCGCGGGGAAAGCTGACCAGAGTGTCGCCGTCGGTGTGTGCATTGCGGATCGGCAGCAGCCGCACGTTCTCGCCATTGACATGGATCGAGACCGGCCCGTCATAGGTGACCACCGGCAGAGCCGCCGCGGGGGCGGGTTTGCCGGGCGTTCCATCTGCAGCGGGATTCGGGTGCTCCAATCGGTTCCGCAGTTGGTCACGACTGAAGATGAGGGCACCCTGTTTGGCGAAATTCTCGTTCCCGCCGGTGTGGTCGCCGTGAACGTGGGTATTGATCAAAAAGCGAATCGGCTTGTTGGAGATTTTCCTGATTGCTGCGATCAATTTGTCGGTCAGCGGGGCGAACTGGGAGTCGACCAGCAGCACCCCGTCCGGGCCCGTCAGCACGCTGATGGTGCCACCCTGGCCCTCGAGCGTATAGAAATTATCCGCGAGTTGCGTGGTCTTGATTTCCACCTTGCTGAAATCGGGGGGCTGCTGTGCTTGGGCTATCGCTGCAACGCAGGTCGCGACAGTCGTGAGGAGGAACTTGATGGATGAATGCGTCATTGTGAGTATTCCGTTAACGTGATCGCCACATAGCTCGCCATTATGGACCACTCCGGTCATCGTTGCACCATCCCGCAAAGTACGAATCACCTCTCCGGTCAAACACCCCGGCGCCGCGAAAAAATGTCACACGATTGTGCAATCGTTAAGCGGTGTCCAGTTCTGACCCTATCGGTGCATCCATGCGTCTGCGCTGCCTTCAACTCGTGCTAATGGCATCACTGTCGGCGGGCTGCGTCCGCCCATGCGAGGTAAAGACCGTCGAGATGCTGGACGAAAGGACCGCTATTACCGTCGGGGCACTATTGCAGCCGATGCCGTTCGTCGAGACCGGAATCTACGACCTGCTGGCTCCTGACAAGCAACCAAGTGTCGTGTATGTGGGACCTGTGGAGTGGGATCGTAGCGGTGCTTCCACCTACCTGCTGTGGGTTCAGGTAGCACCGGGCGTCGATGGTCATAAAATCGATGACATCCGCGCTCGCGGCGCCTTCAATGTGACGCTCGACGACGGCCAGGTGGCGCTCACCGCCCTGGAGACTCCGCCCGCGGCCAGCCCGCCGTATCGACCCGTGCCACCGGTGGGACAGACAGCCTACTTCTCAGTCGATGTCCCGCTGCTGAAGCGCATGGCGGCCAGCCGGCGGCTGGTTCTGAACCTGCGGGCGGCGGATCTGACGACGATCGATTTCACACCCACGCAGGCGACGAGCGCTGCGCTGACACAATTCGTGCTCGACCGAGCCACGGTCGACTGACCCGCTCGAGTCAGTTCACGTGCTTGCTGCGTCTCAGCATGTAAATCGAAAGTACCATGATGAGGATCAATCCGCCGAGCACGATCAATTCCAGCATGGTGGAATGCAGCAGTGACTGGGACTCGTACGTCGATTTGCCCAATTGGTTGGCCTGGGACGATTCCAGCGTGATGACGAGCACGCGCCGTATCGAGGCGATCAATCCCACGATCAAGAACGGCTCGGCGACCAGGGTACCCTCACGAAACGAGACACGCACTGTATGCAGTATTTCAACCACCATGAGGACGAACAAGAGACGGTCGATCGCGACAACCAGAGTGTCCGTATCGGCGGTCGCCTGCAAAGAGTGCATGAGCAGGATCGCCGTACCGCCCATGCCGACGACGGCCGCCACCGCGAGCAGCAATCCGAGCAAGATATAGGCAATGATCTCGACTTGATGAAAAAAGCGGTCGGCGGCCACCCCTAGCCGCGTTACCTCTTGCTCAGTCTTTGCATTACGTTCCATTGTTTCCCCGCACGGCACGACTCAAGTTCAAAAAGTAACTCACCCAGCATTGTGATCTCAAATGGTGGCGGGTCGCTAGCTTACAGCATACTCAATGCGGCCACGCTCGCACCTCGTCCGGCGGGGAGTGCATCGAACTGCGGCCATTCGTCAATTGGTCGATTCTGTTCGCGAAGTGATTGCCCCGAAGCCGTATGAGGTCATGGGAATCTTCATGACGGTCTCGGTAAAGAGCACCTGTCCCGTGTCGCCTCCCGCTGCTCCCGCGGCGACCAGCAGCGGCATGAGATGATCTTCGCGTGGGTGGGCGCTTCGCGCCCGAGGCGCGCTTTCCCAGTGGAGTAGTTTTTCGTCACGCTCGTGCCCGTCCTCGAGCGCGATCGTCTCGTTCAAGTAGCGCGTGAACGCATTCGCATCCTCGGTGGAGTTCTCTTGATTGAAGCCTCGCATATTGTGATACGTAAGCCCGCTACCGACGATCAGCGCACCGCGGTCACGCAATGGCGCAAGCGCTCGACCCAGCGCGAGATGCTCCTTTGGATCGTAACCTGACTTGATGGAAATCATGACGATGGGCATGTCTGCCTGCGGGTAGATCAGGCTCAGCGGAACGAAGACGCCGTGGTCGAAGCCCTGATTGGCATTGGCGATGACTTTGAGACCGGCACCGGCGATCAACTCGCGCGCATATTCGGCGAACGCGGGTTCGCCGGGCGCGGCATAGAGGATTTGATAGGTGTGGGCGGGAAAGCCACCGTAGTCGTACACCATGGACGGCCGGGCGCCGGTCGCCACTGAGAAGTCCGGCGCTTCCCAGTGAGCGGAAATCACCAGCGCCGCTTGCGGACGCGCGGGAAGACGATCTGCGAGCCGCCGCAATTCCCGCTCGGTGCGCGTGTACATCTGCTTGAGCGAATCCACATAAGGCCAGGGGCCGCCGCCGTGGGAGATGAAGAATACCGGAAGTCGCGAAGGTGTCATGGAAACAAACCTGTCTCATTTTGGCTTCGGAGCAAATGTCTCCGGTGGCGCGTTGCCTTAGTCGGCCTTGATGGCCTCGACCTGGATGCGCATGGCTACTTCCTGGCTGAAGCCATACTGCTGACCGTAGTTCACGCCAAAGTCGGCACGATTGAAGGTTCCCGTAGCATCTGCGCCGCAGACATCCTTCTTGCTCATCGGATTCTGCATGCACTTGAAAGAGTCTATCTTCAAAGTCAACGGCTTGGTCACACCATGCAGCGTCAAGGTGCCGGTTGCGAGTGTGGGTGCCCCGTTCTTGAAGCCGCCGAGTGTCGCCTTATAGGTTGCGGTCGGAAACCGCGCCGCGTCCAGTATTTCTGCGCTCGATGCATGCTCGTTCAGTTTGTCGTGCGCCAGGTCGATACTCGCCGTGTCGACGTTGATTTCGACGGAACCGGTCTGTGCGGTCGCATCGAGCACCACCTTGCCGGCGGACTTTTTGAAGGTCCCTCGCCAGACCGACAGACCCCCGAAATGGTCAACTTCGAAGCTCGGATGCGTGTGGTCGGGATCGACCGTGTAGTTCGTGGGAGCGGAGCTGGTCGCAGTGGCGACCGTGGCCAGGGCTAAAGCGACGACGATGCGATTCATGGTGATCCTTGGGCTGTTGAGAAGTTATTCGTCAACTCACTTTAATGATTCCCTAATCGGTGATAAACGATCTATAGGTGTATGCAATGTGTCCTATTAGGGGATGATCAGTGGACCAATTAGTCGGCATCAAGGTGTTTTGCACCGTAGTGGAGCTAAAAAGCTTTACTGCCGCCGCGGAACGGCTCGATATCTCGCCGACCATGACCAGCAAGCATGTCATGCAGCTCGAACGCCGGCTGGGCACGCGGCTGCTCAACCGGACCAGCCGTCATCTCAGCCTCACCGAGGCGGGTAGCGCCTATTTCGAGCATTCGCGCCGCATGCTCGAAGATCTCGAGGGAGTCGAGGCACTCGTTTCCAATGCGGCAGTTATTCCACGCGGCCTCCTCAGAATGACGGGGCCAGTGTGGCTGGGCACACCCGCATTCGTCAGCCTGCTCGCGGACTACCGCAGCCGATATCCTGAAGTTCGCTTGGAAGTCGACCTATCGGGACGCATGGTCAATTTGGTCGACGAAGGATTTGACCTGGCACTGCGCGTATCCGCAAATTTGAGCCCGTCATTGATTGCGCGTCCAATCGCCGCCGTACGATTTCAACTCGTTGCAAGTCCTGACTATTTGAAAAGGGCCGGGCGGCCACGCAGTGCAGCGCAGCTATCCGAATTCGCGACGATGTCATACACCCTGTCGGCGTTCACCAATACACTGCATGTGCATGGGCCCCAAGGCGCTGAGACGATCAAGATCACCCCTATCCTTCAGAGCAATAGCGAAACGCTACTGCATCACGCGGCACTCGCGGGAATGGGCTTGGTGTTCCTGCCGCAATTGATGATTCGCGACGACGTTTTGTCAGGGCGGCTCGAGGTTCTACTTCCGGACTACGAGTTGGGCAACGCAGAATTGTGCGGTGTCTACCAAAGCCGCAGCTACCTCTCCTCCAAGGTGCGAACCTTTCTCGACTTTGTGAGCGCCGACTCGCGGATGAAATAGACTCGGGAGCTGCGGTCAATCGTGGCCTGCGGTTCCCTCTCATAGGAGACCATGATGCCATTTCCGGCTCAATCGACTTTTCTTGCGGCGGCAATTCTGCTTATCTTGGCGAGCTGTTCAACGCGGCGTTCCCCGGAACACGCGACGACGCATGACCTCATTCTTCGCAACGGCATGGTCTACGACGGTTCCGGTGAAAAGCCGTACCGGGGAGACGTTGCAATCGACGGCGACCGCATCACTTACGCCGGACCGCATATCGCGGACGCCGGCCGTTCGGAAATAGATGTAAAAGGATGGGCAATCGCGCCGGGCTTCATCAACATGCTGGCGCATCCGGAGGAGTCGTTCTTCGCCGACGGGCGCGCACTCAGCGACCTCACTCAAGGCGTCACTCTGGAGGTGCTCGGCGAGGATTCGATGGGTCCGCTCAATTCCACGATGAGGAAGCTCGCCGTCGAACGCCAGTCCGACATCCATTACGACGTCACCTGGACCACGCTGGGCGGCTATCTAGAGACCATCCAGAATCGGGGAATTGCACCGAATGTGGCCTCTTTTGTGGGCGCGCCCAGCGTGCGCACCTACGTACTGGGTGAATCCGACGTTCAACCGACCGCCGACCAACTCCGCCAGATGCGCGTCCTCGTCCACCAAGCGATGGAGGAAGGCGCGCTAGGCGTGACCACGGCACTGATCTATTCGCCGGCGACCTATGCGAAAACGCCCGAACTGATTGCTCTGGCTCAAGAATCGGCCCGCTGCGGTGGAATCTACACGGCGCACATGCGCAGCGAGGGCGACCGCATCGAGGCTGCGCTCGAGGAGACGATTGACATCGCACAGGCGAGTGGCGCGCCGGCAGAGATCTACCACCTGAAAGTCTCGGGGCACGATAATTGGGGCAAGCTCGACGGCGTCGTCGCACGCATCGAGAAGGCGCGTTCCGAGGGTGTGCGCATTTCCGCGAACATGTACACCTACACGGCGGGTGCTACGGGACTCGACGCGGCGATGCCAAGTTGGGTGCAGAGCGGCGGCCTGGAGGCCTGGATTGAACACCTGCGCGACCCATCCACCCGGGCCAAGGTGCTAATCGAGATGCGCAACCCGCATCCGGCAACCTGGGAAAATCTCTACGCCGCTGCGGGCGCGGATGGCACCATCTTGCTCGCATTCAAGAACCCGAAGCTCAAACCCCTCACCGGCAAGACACTCGCCGAGGTTGCCCAGGCACGGGGAGTGTCACCCGAGGATGCGGCAATCGACCTCGTCATCGAGGACGGGTCTCGCGTGGGCGTCGCCTATTTCCTCATGAGCGAGGACAACGTTCGGCGCGAAGTCGCGTTGCCGTGGGTGAGCTTCGGCTCCGACGAAGCCGGCGATGCCCCGGAAGGCGTCTTTCTGCTGTCGGCCGCTCATCCGCGGGCCTATGGAAATTTCGCGCGTGTATTTGCCAAATACGTCCGCGAGGATCGCGTACTGACCGTCGAGCAAGCGGTCCGCAAGCTCAGCTCTCTGCCCGCCGAAAATCTGTCGCTGAAGGATCGCGGCCACCTGCGCCCCGGCGACTTTGCCGATATCGTCGTCTTCGATCCCCAGACCATCCAGGATCACGCAACGTATGACAAACCTCACCAGCTCAGCACCGGCGTCAGCTACGTCCTGGTGAACGGACGGTTCGCTCTGAAAGAAGGACGTCCCACCGGGGAGGCCACGGGGCGCGTCGTCAGGGGGCGGGCCTATACCGGCACCGCAGGTGGAGGATGCCGTGATTCCGCCCGCGACTGGACTTGGTCGAGATAATTTCGAATTCTCGTCAGTCGACGCCGATCATCACATTTAGTCGACACCGATCATCACATTGGATGCTTTGACAATCGCATACGCCTTCGAACCGGGCTTGAGACCGAGTTTTTCCGCGGACTTTTTGGTGATGATCGATACCACCTCGATGCCGGGTGCCAACTCAACCACGACCTCGGTATCGACCGCTCCCGGCGTTACCGCTTTGACTGTGGCCGGCAGGACATTGCGTGCGCTCAATTTCATTGCGTGTCTTCCTTCATTTGGTGGACATTTTGCGAGGTCTGGTGAGCCGCGCGAAGAGCAGGCCTGCAACCGCGCCACCTGCCATCTGCGCCGCCAGGCCGGCCGGTCCGCGAGCGCCAAAAATACCCACCGTTCCCAGCAGAATCCTCATAGCTGTGAAGACGGTGAACAGCGCCATCGCGCCCGCGAGGCCGAACACGATCAGCCGAGAGCCGGTGAAATGGGCCATTCCGCCTGCAATCAAAAATGCGATGAACAATGCGATCGAAGTCACCGCGCAGTAGGGCAGGAACATGCCGACGAGATCGTGCGCGGCCCAGGAAACGCGATCGACGAATGGAATGGCGGCCGGCGCCGTGCCGTACGCCAGGCCCGCCGCGCTGGACCATGCCTGTTGAACGAAATACGAATGGGCGGCTGAACCCAACAGCACCATCGCCGCGGCTGCGACGACAAACGCGACTACCCGGCGTAGCATCCAAAGTTTCCATGACACTGTCACGCCTAAGTTCTTCCTCTATGGTGCGATCCATCATATCGGATGATCGTTCCCTGCAGGAGATCGGCACGCGGTCAGCAGTTCTTTTGCTCGCGCCAGTTCTTATCCTCGCGACCGCGCTCTGCGCAACGGCATCCGCCGGCGTACCTCTGGAGCCTTTGCGCGGCCCACCGCCCCCGCCGCAGCCGGCCAAAGTGATCAAGACAGGATATAGAGTCACAGAGATCGCCAAGGGGCTTGATCATCCGTGGTCGATGGCTTTTTTGCCCGATGGTTCCATATTGGTTACAGAGCGTGTCGGTCGTTTGCGTTTGATTCAAGGCGGATCATTACGGCCGGAGCCGATCGGTGGAGTTCCCGCGGTTCACACCGGCAGCCAAGCAGGGCTGTTCGATATCGTTCTGCATCCACAATTCGCGCAGAACCATGTCGTCTATTTGACCTATGCCGCGGGAAGCAAGGCGGCCAATGGTACGCAAGTGGCACGCGCGCGCTTCGACGGCAGCACGCTCCAAGATTTGCAAGTGATCTTCAAAGCAATGCCCTTGAAGGATACGGACAACCATTACGGTGGTCGAATGGCCTTCCTCCCCGACGGCACCTTCGCACTCACCATCGGCGAAGGATTCGAATATCGGGAGAGAGCTCAGGACCTGACGTCCGATCTCGGTAAGATTATCCGCCTGAACGAAGACGGCAGCGTGCCGCAGGATAATCCATTCATCGGCCGGTCTTCCGTGCGCCCGGAAATCTACACTTGGGGCCATCGCAACGAGCAGGGCTTGATCTTTGATTCAGCAAGCGGACGGCTGTACGAAACGGAGCATGGTCCGCGCGGTGGCGATGAACTGAACATCATCGTTGCAGGCAGGAACTATGGTTGGCCGGTGATCACCTATGGCATGGACTATTCGGGTGCCTATGTTTCTCCTTATACGCAGCGCCCGGGGCTCGAGCAGCCTGTGATCTATTGGACGCCGTCGATCGCGCCGTCGGGACTCGCGATATATCGCGGTGATAAGTTTCCAAAATGGCAAGGCGATCTTTTTGTCGGGGCGTTGGCGTTCAAGCATTTGCGCCGCGTACATCTGGATGGGGGCGGAAACGTGGTCGATCAAGAACAATTGCTGAACGATCTACATTGGCGTATCCGCGACGTACGGTCCGCGCCGGACGGATACATTTATGTCTGCACGGACGATACCAACGGGCGCGTGCTGCGACTCGAACCATCGAACTGAGGTCGCCAACACACCCCTAGGTTTCGTGTGATGCTGCGTGCGACGTCACGGCGACGGGGTTGAGGCTAACTCGTTGCGTGCCCTTCGAATCGCGGCAGATCATCGGCAATCTCAAACCACGGCGCCTTGGAGCCTACGAAGATGTGCTTCGTCGGGCGAATGGTTGGATCATCGACCAGCGTCCCCAAAGGTACGTGAACGTATGTTCCAGCCCGAACGACCGAGAACAGCAGGGAGCCACAGAATTTGCAATGAGTGTCGTTGCCGTCCACTTCACCGTAGACCAGGAGGTCGGCGTCACCGCGGGTGAGGTTGAACTTGGCGCGTCCAATGCCGGCGAACGGCTTGAATGCGGAACCCGTTGTCCGGCGGCAGTCCGAGCAGTGGCAGTAAGCGGAATATTCGAACTCATCAGCCACCTCGTATTCCACCGCGCCGCACAGGCATCTGCCCGATAGTCGTCGTGACATGATGGTCTTCGATTTCCCGATGCTGGTCTTCCAAAGGCGCCTCTCACAAGTCTATGGGATCCAGCGCCTTGGTGTCGATTGGCAGCCTGGGGCACGCTAATTCAGCAGGCTGACCGACTTGCATAATGGCAGAATGCTGCCGGCAGACATCCTATACGCTACGAGCGAGGAGTCGCATGGGGTGATTGCACCAGTGAGCGAATCGAACGCCGTTTTCCTGAGTTACGCATCAGAGGATGCGGAGCCCGCGCGGCGGATCTGCCTCGCTTTGCGAGCGGCGGGCATCGACGTGTGGTTCGATCAAAGCGAACTGCATGGCGGTGACATCTGGGATGCCGCCATCCGTGCGCAAGTCAAGGCATGCGCACTCTTCCTGCCTGTGATTTCCGCGAATTCAGATCGCCGATCCGAGGGCTATTTTCGTTTGGAATGGAAACTGGCGGTGGATCGCTCGCATCTGATGGCCGCGGACAGGGCCTTCCTCGTGCCGGTCGTGATCGACGACACCAGAGAGGCCCAAGCGCGCGTGCCCGATGGATTCCGGACGGTGCAGTGGACTTCATTGCCTGGCGGCGCTGTGCCCACATCGTTCGTCGAGCGCCTGGTGCGCTTGTTGGCGGCGGAGACGCGAACGGCGCCGTCGACGGGTTTGTCCCTGCCCAATGCGCCCGACTCTGCCGCCGGCGACGCGATCGCTAGGCGCCCAATGCCCGCTGCGGAGAAATCCATCGCAGTCCTGCCGTTTACCGACATGAGTGCGCAGCAGGATCAGGAGTACTTCTCGGACGGGCTCGCCGAGGCGCTGATCGACCTGCTCGCTCAGGTGCGTGACCTGCACGTACCAGCCCGAACTTCGTCGTTCTCGTTCAAGGGTAAGAACGCCGACATTGCGACGATCGCAGCGATACTGCGTGTCACTCACGTGCTGGAGGGTAGCGTGCGCAAAGCGGGCAATACAATCCGAGTGTCGGTGCGATTGATCCAAGCGCATGATGGGTATCACGTTTGGTCCAAACGGTACGATCGAAGCGTCGAGGATATTTTCGAGGTGCAGGATGAGATAGCGGCGCTGGTCGTTGAGGCGCTCAGAGCCCAACTCCTGCCCGCCGGCGGAGTCGTCAATGCGCACCGTACCGTCAACACCGAAGCCTATGAGCAGTACCTGCTCGCCAGGCAGCTCCACGGGTCGCGTACGGTCGATGACATGAAGAGTTCCGTCGCGGCACTCAAGCGGGCTATCTCCCTTGATCCGGATTATGGGGCGGCGTATGCCCTTTTGGGTGGCATCGAAGGCGCCCTCGCCAGTGAGGGAGGGGATGTGGCCCCCGCGATCAGCGCGGCGGATAAGGCCGTTCAGCTGGCTCCGGGATTGGCGGAAGCCTACTCCTCGCGCAGTTACCTGCGTGCGCAACTTCAATGGGATTGGGCCGGCGCGCTCTCGGATATCGAGGCGGCACTGCAACTGGACGCCCGATCGTTCGGCGCCCAGCGCCGCAACGCGATGGTAATGATCATGATCGGCCGGTTCGAAGCGGCGATGGCTCCTGCAATAATGGCTGTTGACCTTGAGCCGCTCGATGCAATCTCGTGGCAGGTACTTTCCCTGACATACATTGTGAACGAACAAGTTGCCGCGGCCATTGCAGCGGTGCGCCGCTCGCTTGCGATCAGCCCGCACTCACCATGGGCAATAGAGATCCTCGCGCTGGCGCTGAGCTTTTCAGGCCAAACCGAAGAGGCTCTCGCGGTCTGCCGCGACTTGCCCATCGCATGGAAATTATGGGTGAATGCGATTACGCAGCACAGGCTGGGTCACGACGCGGAATCCCGGCTGGCATTGCAGGAGTTGGATCGCGACCACGCACATCAGCATTGCTTCAGAGCCGGTCTTGCCCATGCGGTGTGCGGAGAGATGGACGAAGCCTTCCTCTGGCTGGAACGTGCCTACCAGCAACATGATTGGTATCTGCCGTGGATTCAGTACTTCGCGTTTTATGCGCCGTCCCTGCGGGCCGATCCTCGATACGCGGCGCTACTTGCGAAGATGGGTCTGCAGTCCCCGCTCGCGCGGTGACTACTCCTACACCGGCATTCGATCCAACTGAGCATTGCGCAAACTGGTGAGACGCGCGAGCAGCGCATCCCGACTCGTGCGTGGGGACGCGGCGGCGGCAAAGCGCACGAATGCATCCCTATAGACGAGCCACGCGCGCTGCGCCTTACGAATTGCATCCGGATGGATGGTTGACAAGTTGTCGCTGCTGTCGGCCCAAGCCAGAGTCTTCCGATAACTGGCATTTAGGCGAGCATCCGCGTCACGCGCAGACGTGGCACTGGCGACCGGCCATTTGCCGGTCAACAAAAGCTCGAGATCGATCACGAACTGATCGCGCACCGCATCCTGCTCCT
>Ga0116227_10013965_pt1 | contig 12422 bp, 9 predicted proteins | sample S1TSphgellanicum_FD_89693 | JGI IMG/M metagenome (GOLD analysis project Ga0116227, IMG submission 89693) | Host-associated microbial communities from peat moss isolated from Minnesota, USA - S1T2_Fb - Sphagnum magellanicum MG | ecosystem: Host-associated > Plants > Peat moss > Unclassified... | reverse complement strand
GAATTTTTTCTTTTCAAAAAAAAAACATTTCCAAAAAGTTTTAACCCCAAAAAAAAAAAAAAAAAATTTAAAAACCATATAAACTTTTCCAACCATCCTAGAGTCTTTTGGTTTACAAAATTTGTTGCATGGCTAAACAAATTTGGAAAAATATGTTGCACATACAATTAAAATCAAGATTATTAATGTTTATTGAATCATTTCCATTGCAATAAATGTTGATGTAGTTTTTTTTTAAATGACATAGGGTTTGGGAAAAGAAATTAAAATGAAAAAAACTTAACTATAGGTTTGATGTAGGTTTTTTTATTAAATGATGTATGTTTTGGAGGGTAATGAAAAAAAAATTAGGAAAAAAATGCTTAACTTTTCTTTTTTTTTAAACCTATGTCAACTTAAGTTTTTTTTTACATGACATAGGTTTTGAAAAAAAAAAAAAAACTAAAAAACAAAATTAACTGATTTTTTTTATTTTTAAAACCTACATTATGTCAAAAAAATTTATGGGATTTTTTTTTAACATTGTATTTGGGGGTGGGGACCAGGGTTCCCATGTGGGAACACGTGTTCCCAACAAGTTTCCAGATGCCATGCCACCACCACATAAGTGCCGCATAGGTGCCACATCAGCATCACATAGGTGTCATGTCATGTAAACCTATTACGTATCATTCATCAAATAAATGTCTAATATCACATGTTTCATCCATGCATTATATTCATGAATTTATTTTTTTTAACTTTAATTTAATAAATTAGCTACTCTTAGTAATCATTTGCCATATAATTAAAGACCTTCACAAATTGTACATCCTCCTAAAAATATTATACATGTAAAATGAATTATCTTTTTAAATCATTAATTATTTCTCTAGGTTTTTTTATTATTATTATTTGTAAAATTCTCATATTTTTAGTATTAAGTTTCACAAACATCCATATCAAATTGACATTAATTATCATTATGGGTTCAAAATTGTGAGGGTCCTTTTAAGGCATCAGGTTCAACTATCAATATCCTTTAGTGGTATAAGTTTTCTTTTTATGGAAGATTGTGCCCTATCTACTTTTCTAAGGAGTTGGGCTTTAGTGGTTCTATATTTGTGTTTTAGGTTTTGTATTTTCGATAGACTCATTTTAGAAAAGTATTTTTTCATGTTGAAAGGGGCCCACACCTATTTTAGTCATGTTTATGTGCAACATAAGATAATTTTCTTCATGCAGCTAGGGAGATGCATCCTTCTTTTGAGAGTCTAACAATTATTGGCACCTCATGTTTACAAATATTCTTGATGGACATCCACCACAGCACAAGTTTATTTTAGAGGATGATTTCATTTCCTTAGCATTTCGAGGCCGCATTCGTTCTTGTTCAAGCAAGGGGGTAAGGCTATGGTTGGTTATTAGGCCATCTATCTGTTCGTTTTGCATCGCACATTTTACTTTCACCTCAATGTTACATTTTTATTTTGGTTTGATTCAATCCTCGACATCTAGTCTTTTCACGTGTGAGTGTGAACATGGGTTAGACACATCTGGCACGCACTTAGTTAATTGTCAATTTAGAGGTTAATGAATAGCCACACATCATGCCATTTGAGATGTCATGTATGCCCTTGCTTGAGAAAATGGGCATGTTGTATGGAAAGAGCAGTGGTATGTCCTTACATCAAGAGTTTCATTACAAGTCAATCTTTACATGACCTAAAAGGACCAAGTTTTCATTACTGATGTGGCATTAGAGTTGCACGACACACTTGGGCATGATATGGATTGTTTCATCAAGGCATGTGCCCATCTTTTCCACAATAAACTATTGGGAGGTCATTTATCTTTGTCTTTTCACATTCAATTTTTCAGGAAAAAAATTTTGAAGCATTTTTTGTAGTTTTTATTAGGAATTACATTGAAGTGGCAAAAAAAAATGTCAAGACTTTCAAGTTGTACTTTGAAAAATGGAACATTTAAAACATGGCTTTGAACCTTCATAATTCAAAGAAAACATAAGAAATCAAAAACTACCACATCATTTTTTTATAACCTTCGTCAAAAGCTTTCTCACATACTGTCAAATTTTCCATATATATGTGATTACCTTTTCCATATTAAACTTTGAATTGACGAGACCCTTTTTGTCAATTTCTATTTCAACCCTCATTTCATAACTATTGGGAAACAAACTTTTTTTGGGGGAATGCAAGTTCAATTGTTTGTAAATTTCATTGAAATCTTTTCAAATACCCCAAAAACTAAAGCAAGGGTTTTTATTTTAAAGTCTTGAAACAAAAATAATAAACTCAACTAATAAGTTGTTTGCAATGCCCCAAAATCAAGCCTAATGAAAAGATACAACATGGCTTTCACTTGCTCACCAATGGCTTTGAATCCAAGATTTTTGTTGTATCAAATATGGGTTGTACCATTTAGCCATCACCCCTAGGGTTAATTAAACCAAGGTTTAAACCTAAATCCCTACTTCTCTCATTTTCCTAAAATAAGGATTCACATTGGGAATTTTTTAAATGTTTTCCTTATCATTTTTTTCCGTTATCCAAATGAAAATCCAACTTTCTTTGGCCTTTGGCATGGTCAAACTTGTGTTTACTGATAAACTACCTTGAAAGTGATTATTTTGTCATTATTTTACAATGAAATGATATCACATTTTTAACCAACAAACTAATAACAAGAAATAACATAATATAATACAATTGAAGACATTCAATCAACTTTCAACCCCATGATGTCATCATGTTTAATGCATTTAATAATTGTTAAAAAAATTATCAAACAGTTTGAATATTATACAATTAGGTAACAATTTATGTTTAATATATCTTATATGAAATTTGGGTATTACATGTTTGAATTTTTCTTTATCAAGTTTATAAAACACAAAAATTGAATTATGAAAATAATAAAAAAATACAATATTAACAATCCTTGATTCCTAATCCCTCATCTTAAATTAACCCCTAAATGCTTATAAAACCAAATATGGATTTTAAAAAGAAATTTACACAAGTCCAGGATAACACAAAATTTAATTGTTTTTTTTGGTACGGTTTGATGCACAAGAACAAAATCTTTCCAATTGTGTGTCTAAATAACACAAAATTTAAATGTTTTTTTTGGTATTGTTGGATGCACAAGAATAAACTCTTTCTAATTGTGTGTTAATTGAGCACCTCCAACCTAGCCTCAAACATCAAACCCCCCTCAATTAGCCTTTCCAAACTAGCCCTCCTAGTGTATTGAAATAGGTGGTGTTAGTCAATCTTGTTTGCTAATTAGTAATGGGCTAGGTGTTGTTAACTAGGCAATGTTTGGCAAGTGTTGCCAAACATGGATTTTTTTTTTGTTAAGTGCTAGATGACATGACTATTTATTCATTGGAAATGTCAAATTCAATTCACTTTGTCTCATGTGAATTGAAATTTAGGCATGGCATATCTAAGATGAAATCCTTTGTTACAAGGCTCGGTTGCATGGGTAGTGCCTCATTATTTTTTTATTTCAAAGTTTTGTTATAGTTTTGAGCATGAGCTCCCGCTTAGATCGGTGCATTTTGGATGGCTTGATCTTGGTCATATGTTTATCAAATGCATTGAATTGTTATAACTTGTTCTTTACACTAAGTTTTTCAAATTCAATAATGCATTTTATTTTTTTCACATGTGCATAGATCCACATTAGGACATATGTTTGTGACTCTTTTTGGTAAATTACTTCCAAAGGGGCTTTGACTTGGTAGAGTTGTAAGGACATTCATGCTAAATCTTTTGATAAAATAAAATTAGAATTTGGTTAAGAAATGGAAAATCTCCACTTTTGAAACTACAAATTCCACTAATTATAACAAATTTCAAATTTTAATATTTTTGAAAATTTTAATCAAACTACCATGCTTCATTGATGGTAAAACTTCTAAAGTAAATAATTAACATCCATATGAGAGTTGTTTAAAAAAAAATTAATTTAAAAAATTAAAAAAATCAATTGAACTTTGGATGAAAGAGAAATGGATGGTCAAATATGCACATCCAATGAGCATCTAGGCAATTTTGGTGACAATTGAAACAAGATGTTTCAATCATCTTGTATAAACTCAGGCCCTCCCACACTCCACAATTTGTGGGCACATAGCAAAAAAATTCAGATTAGAAGTTGGAGTTGCTAGATGCTGCCCAAGCTCCAATGTAAGTTGAGAAACACTAGGAGAAGCCTTGGGGCAGCGGTCAGCTCTGATAATTAGGGTTGTTTTAAGGGCGAGGTTTTTATGACTTGCTTGAAGATTAAACGAGTTAAACCCTAAAACCCCGAACCCTAAGAATTCACTTCTTTCTTGTATGCAGAGTGCAGTTTTGCACACCAGAGGCGATTGCTTGCTTCCGTTTTTCTCTGCAGTTTTGCGAACCTGTGATAAATTTTCAGCGGAATTCTGGGTTCTCAATCATGAGTGTTGTGGGACGCCTGATGTGTGCAACAGGTGCGCAATGGCGATCCACTGCTGTTTTCTCCACGCAAGCGCGCGGTGGCGAGCCTGGAGTGGCGGCTGCAATAGCGGTGAGAGCTAGCAAATCGGCGGGCAAAGGAAGAAGAAGAAGATCTAACGTAATTACACCCAAGCGCAAGTAAAGCTCTGGTTTCTGTAACTTGAGGTTGAAAGTCGCCGTCCTATATGACGTTGCTTTTGTTTTGCATTTCTTTTTCCTTTCTTGCAATTAGGTTCAGTTCGTCAAAATATGGAACTCCAACTTTTGTTGTCTCTCTTTCTTTGTTGCGTCGCAAATGTGCTATGTCTTTCATCTGGAATCCATGGTGGTTTTGTTTTTTGTCGTCACATGGTCGTCACATATCGAATTGTTGGTAAAGAGGACATGGCAGTGTAGAGACGAGAGGAGGAGAGATGGTAGGCATCATGAAGCTTTTGAAGAAACTGGTTGTGACTTGATTTCTTCAACCAACGATGGTGGATTCACAATGCTGCATCATCTTCTAGGGTTTTTTGGGTTTCTAGAGTGTAGGTGTAAAGGGCTGCAGGCCAGTGAAATTCTTTGTTTTAGTTGTGGCAGATAGATGATGCTGTCGTCTTGGTCAGTAGTTTGATTTTTGTCAGATTCATCCATTTCTTTGAATTCATCAGCAGGAAAGCTTGAAAAAGGTGAATAGTTCAGAAGATGATGCAGACAGCATATGGACAGCCCGCCATGCTTGGGCGTGTGTGAAGGGCTGTGGGGCATGCTGTGTGCTTGACAAAGGACCTGACTATCCACCTGTTGAAGAAATTCTCACCGACCCTGATGAAGTTGCTGTGAGTTTCCCTCCCTTTCCAGATATTGACAGATTCCATTCCTCAACACTGATCTATTCATTCTTGTGAAATCAGCTTCACAAGAACTGGTAAGTATAATACCAAGCAGTGTATGGTTTCCCAAACAGCAGGAGTCTTTGCTCAGTGACGGGAACAAACTCATGTTCTACTCTTGCTTCCAGCATTGGAATTTCATTGTAAGTAGAGTGTATGCTCCATTGCTGATAGGGGAGAAAATGAGCAATCGAGAATGAACAAGTTTTTTCTTTGTTGGACTTTTCTGAGCAAAGAAGCTAAGTTGGTACATGGACATTCTACGGCAGTTGTTTCGGAGCATGGTAGGGGCTGATGGATGGTGTATTCATTATGACAAACCATCTCGCTCGTGCACCATTCACAATGGTATGCTAACTTTCTCACTTTGTTATGGCTGATGTTAGTACCAAGAAACTCATTAGTTGTGCTTGTTGCTCTCCATGTTTGGATTGAGAGGAGAGAGGTAAGTGCTGAAGTTAACAAATGTGTCATATTCGTAGCATTCTTGACAAGACCTGATGTGAACTGGAGCAATGATAGATAGGAGAGTGCATGTACTGAACATGCAAATCGGGTTGTGGGGGCATAGAGAGACCTCGTTTTTGTCGGGTGGAACCTGAAACCTTCAAGGATCTGTATGGTATTGAGGAAAAGGACATGGACAAAGCTGCCTGTGGGTGGGTTACTGTTCCCTTTGCTGTTTCACACTTCACAGGACAAGAACAAGATTCAAACTGTCAATATATATTGCTCTTACCCTGTCCATGTGCGCTCTTCCTAGAAGTATTGACACCCAATCTGATGAACTTGCACACATGGTTATCATTTTGTTTCTGTTCTGGTCACAGGTTCTGTCAAGATCAAATTAGAAGTGTGTATGGAGGTCGATCAAAGGAGCTGAAAACTTTCCAACGTGTCATTAGAAACCTTGAGAAGGGTTAGTTTTGCAAAGACTCTCATTGACTAGTGGCTTGAAGTTGTTTTCCTCCATCTTACAGCACATAACTGTAATGTATTCATATACAATTTTGCTGAGCTATTAGTAGTCTCATCATGGGATACACAATCATTTTTAGGTAATTTTTCATGATTGCACTAGATGTTGCTGTATAGTAATGTATGCTGTGTCTACAATTGCCTGTGGTTTTGGGAGAGAAAAGGCTAAAATTCTGAGGTTTGGGAAAAAAACCTGAGTTGTGGAGGCCAGAATCTGCACAGCTGAATAAAGCCCTCAAGGTCTAGCAAAACATTTGATTGAGAACTTCAGGCTGAGAGTGTCACACCAGAGCTTGGTAATGACAGAAATAAACACATGCAATGTAAGTCCAAAGACATTCAAGTGAGTTGAAGGAAAAACCTTTGCAAAGGTGCCAATTAAGACAAGTGTGGGATCAATCAAGTAATTTCTCACTGTTCCAGTATTGCAGCCCTCAAGGTGCAAAGACCTTTCCCAAAGAAGAGCATTTCATTAACTGTTGGTAATTTGAAAAGCCCTTTCCTGGAAGTACCAACTGGTAATTGACAAAGAGCTAGCAATACAACAATGTGGACTATGTGCTACAACTTTCAATTTGTCTCCAGTATTGGGAGATATATTTATGTCAAGAGCAGATCTGCTTCTGCAAATTGAATGAAGGAGAGTAAGGGTAGGGGTGCAAAGATCCCAAATATGTGGATTTATGTCGAACAGATCTGACTGCAAATTGAATGAAGGGAAGTAAAGGGTAAGGGTGCAAAAGTCCGAATTATGGCTGCCTCATTCTGAAGGATGCGTTTACTGTTGTCAATCACTTCTTCAAAGCAGCCCTAAATGCTTCTTTTTCAGCGGCTGTCATCCCTTCAAGTGAACAATCACCAACACCCCATTCTGCACCTCGCGCACAGTACTTGTCTTGAATCTCTTGCTTGTGCCTGCAAAAACATAAGCTGGGTCTTCACCACAAAGCAAGTCATAACAAAGCTCTATCATATGAACTAACTTTCAACACCTTCAAACATGCATACAAATTGCAGGTAAATCTCCACAGCAACATTGTCATTCAACAACCTGTTGTTGAAATACAATTAGTGTGGTCATAACATCATGAGAGCTTCTCACAAAGTTTTGAACCATCACAAATACCAGTGACCAGCTGCCATGACTACCCACTGAGTTCAACAGCCCCCAACAGTGGTGAAGTACATACTAATCTGCAGAAAACTTCAGGCAGATTGTCCTGCTTCTGCAGACTTATCAAACCCTTGAATTTGTATCAGAGAAGGATATTCAAGACTACCATACCTACCTGAAGATGAATTGCATCAGTATGAGCAAAATTGCATTATGAGCAATGCAAGATTGCCATTGACAGTAGAGAGGTGAGGAGAGAACTTTACAACTCTGCATTGTCCTTGCTTTTCTTCAGTAGCTCTTGCAGTAAAGGAGATGCTTTGAAGTTGGCATCAAATGCTTCATACTTCTTCTTGTTTGCCTCTGTTCATGATTGCCAATGGGGTATGATCAGTTGCATTACATCCAGACTGCCATCAAAACAAGACTCTCCCAGAAGAGTTCGCATGCATCCTGCCAACAACAACAAGACTTGCAGGACTTGCTGCTGGCTTCTTCAACAAGTACAAAGGTGAATGAATCATCAAGGAAGTACTGTGTTTGGTAGAGAGAGGTGAGAGAGGAGGTGGCATGACTACTGCTGCAACAACAACAACACACCTTGGATCTTCTTGAGAAAATCAGGCTCTGGCAAAGGAGGTAATTGTATAGACTCAATGCCTGCAGATCCTGACAGCAATCCAGCTTCAGCTGCAAAATGGAATGCACATTCTTATCCAGACTGCCAAGATTTCTCTTTACTAGACATCTCCCACCAGAAGAACAAGAACAAGACGAAGCTGGAGAGAACAAGAACGAGGAGAAGGAAATGTAGATGACGGTTTAGAATATATCTGTTTTACCGGGAGCAGGGAAGACGGCGAGCAGAGAGCAGGCAGCAAGAGGCAGGATCACCGCCATGGTGACGCTCCTGTTCTGTACACTGGTGGAGCTCTCATAGCAGCAGCACATGACACTACGACTATTGCCGCTGCCTCTAGTCTCCGCAATCCCGCTCCCCAAGCTTGATGCTGACCAGCTTTCTTGCTGCTGCCTCCTCCGCAATCCCCAATTCCTGGTCGAGGAAGGCCGAGTCGGAGTCCACATGGAGGCGAGCATCATGGCCGCCATGTCTTCTGCTGTGCAGAAAACAACGAGACGAGAAAAATCGGTGCGCGTGTGCTGGAGCTTTCTGAGTCCAGCAACGAGCAAACGCGATGATCCCAACCTCAGACGCACTACGACGCTCTTCGCGATTGCTTTTAGGGTTGCAGAATTCCTGCAAAAAGCTCCGCAGTTTCTTCATCAGATAGTCAAACAGGATTTGCTCGAAGATTTCTCGAGCAAAGCTCCGCCTGCTTCTGCTCCTGTTGCTGCAGCGGCTTAGGTCTCCATCTCCAGGAGTCGCAATGTTGTTGCAGGTATCCGGAGGTCAGCCGCGGGCCGGAGCTCCATGTACGGCGGCGCCATCTCTTTTAGGCTCAAGGAGCATGCGCAGCAAGCTTCTGTTGCCGATGGAAACTGCAAGAAAAACAAGTGTGCAGAACTCCAGGAGAATGGTTTCTTGTTTGCAGATCGAAGCTTCTGAGGGGAATGTGAGACTTGTGGAGCTTGGCACGCCGCCGCTGGTGAAGATGTGCGGGATCACCAGTCCTGAGGATGCAGCTATGGCGGCAAAAGCTGGAGCCAACTATGTAGGCATGATTGTGTGGCCGAAGTCCAAGAGATCCGTGTGTTTGAGCCTTGCGAGGGAGATCGCAGCTGCTGCAAGAGAGTGGGGAGCGGAACCTGTCGGAGTCTTTGTCGATGAGAATGCTGCGGAGATCGAAGATATGTGCATCGCTGCCGGCCTAGGCATCGCTCAGGTACTTGAGATCCATTGCAAAACCAAGAGCTCCGACAATCTTTTACAAAAGCTTGGCACGGACAAAGCACCTGTCCATGAAAGGTTTGCTGGTTTTGGGGTAAGGAGACTGATGTCTAGAGTTGGATTGCAGCTTCATGGAGATGGTGCAAGATCAGCTTGGATGCAAGGATTGCCTGAGACATTGAAGCTTATTTATGTTGTACATGCCAACAAGAATGGAGTGATCCAGACTCCCTTACCTGAAGACAAGAGCAACCACCACCAGCGGATTGTAGACTGGCTGTTGGTTGACAGCATGCAAGGTGGAAGGTAAGGAAAGAAGCTTTCTTTGGTTCAATCCTGTTCAGAGATCCAGAGCTTCAAGTTATGAAGCAGCCTATGGGCTTGTTGAGTTGTTCCAGTTCTTTCTTTTCATGCCTTAGGGTTTTGCACAATGCATGCAGTGGGGAGAAATTTGAGTGGAGCAATTTTCATGCACCAGCAAAATGCAGTAAAGAAGGATGGCTTCTGGCAGGAGGACTGACACCACAGAATGTGGGAGTTGCAGTCTCTCTTGTCAGACCAAGTGCTGTAGATGTGTCCAGTGGCATCGCTGGTGCAGATGGGATTCGCAAGGATCCTGCACTGATACAAGCGTTCATGGACGCTGTACACAACAGCAGTTTGACTAATCTTCCTCATCAGCAAATTGTTCATTGAACCTCCCAGGTATTTTTTGATTACTCCTTGGTGTGTGCATCTTGCTCTAGGGTTTGTGCTGCAGGGTTTAGCTGCAAGCATGACAATGTCAGACCCATATCAGATATGATGGAATTTGATTCTTGCTGAATTAAGAATTATGGTTATGAATCCTGGAAGTCACGATGTCTTCACAAAGGAATTAGGGTTTGAATTGCGGTTTCTGCTCTTGCTTCAATGCTGAGTAGTGTTTGGATTTAGTCTCCTGGAGGACTTTTACAGGTATTGAGGCTTGGTTAAGCCTAATACAAATCTGCGAGCTGTGCTTTGCTAGTCTGTTCAAGATTTTTGACAAAGAAGAGCTTGCAGATCTTCAGTGTTAGTTAAGGAGTCTTCTGTATGCAGGGGGTAAAGTTTAGGTTCCATGGTTACACCATGTGTGTTCACAGATGAGGACACCAGTTGATGGTGTAGGATTTATGAAACAAGTGTGCAGGCTGGTAGCTATGTTGAAGGAGACACTTTTTGTTGTTGTTGTCATTGGGACAGGGAGAAGCTTATAACTGGGGAGGATGATGTGCCAACAAAGTTCTCGAGAAAACTTTCTGGAAGGACATGTATGTTTTTCTTCTCTTTGTCCAATTTGTGCCATGTGTTATGTCTGCCAATGTTTTGAAATTTCGTTAGAAGGCACAGTTACATCTCCTGTTTGCTTTGGATTACTATTTGGACAGTTATCCTAGGATAATGATTTCACAGTTGTGGAGTGCATACCATGCATGTTGTCTTCAGTCTGTGACCTTGATATCAGTGATGCTTCTTTCTCTCTTATTACAGTTTATGATCTCTCAGCTCATGAAACTCAGGATGCAGATTGTGTAATGCTGTGCATGAATTTTGGGTGGATTGGTACATCCTATCTATACCTACTGTTGGGAGCTGATGAAGTTAGTGGATAGCCATGGCAGATGGTCATTGCCATTCGTGATGTAGGTGATTGTTGGACACTTTGTGAGTGACTCTCACAAGGTTATGACTGCACTCATTCTCATGTTACCTTCACTCCTCAGTTGTCAGTGTTCTTGTGGAGATTTCTCTGCCAATCTCATAGATATATACATATGGTCTTTTTCTCCATCTCTTATCATCAATGCTCTTTGCCTCTTGAGACTGATTTGTATCAGTTCCTGTCGCTCATAGTTTCTCAATTCCATCTGCATGCAATTTTGCTTGAGATTGAGTTGCTGATGTCAGTTGTTAAGGACGGTGTGTTGATGCAGTGGATGTACACATGGTCCACTTGGTGTCGTTTTGATCAATGCTATCTCATCAATTGTTGAACTTGCCAGATGAACCAACAAGCTGAATGGGTGATCAAGGAGGAGCTGTTTCTGCAAGTGGTGCCTTGAGAAACCAAGACACATCTAGCAAAAGTGTTGCCAAATGTAGGAGGGACATCATCCGATGCGAATTGCCAAATGTTCATAAACAGACCCTTCGGGCATTGAGTAAGAATATGGCCCTAAATTTGATGTGATACTTGAAGTTGTACATATTTGCATCACTTTGGCAGGAGTTTTTTGCAAGAGTGAAAATTATGCATTTCCACAACAAATCATTAATGTCTTTGGCTCTTAATAGTTGTGGTTCTCTTAGGTTTCTAGGTTTAGGGTTTAGCAATGCTTACTCTGAGTGAGAAAGTCTGCATTTTGAAGACAAAAAATCAAAGCCTCCAGCTCTTGATAGCTGTGGTTCTCCTTAGGTTTTTAGGTTTATGGTTTTCAATAGGTATGTGGCCTGAACACATAAGGGTTGCCTTTAATGTGTAAACCAAGGAGATGTAATTGTGTCTGAAAGCAATTTGAAACTAGAAAGTTGCAGGTATATTTTGTGCATCCATTTCTCAAGCCAGTTTTGGTTCTGGTTGTATGAGGCTTGTGCTGAAACTGGACTTGAAATGGATATTGTGTCCTATTCAGGCACTATTGCAGCCTTTTTCCTAGGCAGGACAAGGCAGCTATCTGCTGGCTCCAGTTTTGTTCTGGTGGGCTGTTGGTGTTAGTTTTAATGAATCAATTAGTAAGAAGATATATGCCTGAAATTTGAATCATTGGCCTAAAAACCAATTATGTTGTGGTACAGGCCCTGGCAGAAAACATTACCACCTAACAGAATGGTGGGAAGCCTGATGTTCTGGATGGAATGGCCCCTACTAGGTGGGCCTGTTTGATACCAGTTACCACATGGTGGCATGGCTACTTGCCCTACCGGGATTGCCACATTCCTGGCAGATCAGGCCCTACCATTCCTGGTACACAAAACTGGACTGTTTGTCTCTTGCTGAAACTGGAACTTGAATTGGGTTTGTTGCAATCTCTCTGGGCTGTACCATTCCTGGTACAAAACTGGACTGTTTGTCTCTTGCTGAAACTGGAACT
>Ga0116227_10013964_pt1 | contig 12423 bp, 11 predicted proteins | sample S1TSphgellanicum_FD_89693 | JGI IMG/M metagenome (GOLD analysis project Ga0116227, IMG submission 89693) | Host-associated microbial communities from peat moss isolated from Minnesota, USA - S1T2_Fb - Sphagnum magellanicum MG | ecosystem: Host-associated > Plants > Peat moss > Unclassified... | reverse complement strand
GGAAGCTCCAGTGAACAGATTTATGTATCTTATATAACACTAACTTGTAACTCAGAAGGTACATGGATGTTAATGATTGTCAGCAATTTTTTCTTACTGAAATTTGAGTGTTTGATCCAAAATCGTGGGAAGTGTTAGGCCAACACTAGTGCAAAATTGTGCTGTCATTCTCTCTTAGATGTTCTGCAAATGTACACTGCAATTCACAGGATATACTGCAAAAGGCTTTATTTCAACTTATGTTTTGAAAGATTTGTTCTGTGTAATAAAGTCTTTTGCAAAGCTGTAAAATCCATTGAACATGTATCATGTAAGCTGTGGAAATAGATGCAATTTTTAGATTTCCTGTGTTTTATACCTCTTTGTGATGGTGCTCAAAGACTTGGTATTGTTTAACAAGTGCTTAAGAAAATAAACTTTTGTTAAGTCACCTACATGTATTTAGAATATTGAGTTGTTTCTTGCCAAATGAGAAGATAGTTCATTAACCACCTAATTCCCCCATCTTATTTGATGTATATCTGCAAAGACAGGATTAGGAACAGTGAAAACTCTGAGCTTTGCTTTCATTACAATGCATCGCACTCCAACACCCATGACACTTGCAGATGCAAAAATCATCAATTCAGTGAGAAAAACTATCTGCAACTCCAGGTGCTCATCATGAACACAGAACTGAATAATAACTCTTATCAGTTGGCCCTCCTCAAGGTGAAAGGCCAACACTGTCAAGAAAGCTGTTACAATGATAACTTATTTGGGTGTTTCAAAATGTTGGTTCATTTTTTAACCATTAGTGGTGGTGTTTACAGAGTTAGCTTTATTACTAAATCAAAGTTACCGGGGTTTATGATCATCTTCCCGAGTAGCAGGAGGGAGGGGTTTCCAATTGGGTTTATGATCCCAGTAAATGTCATAGTAAATATGACCTGGGGTTTTATCCATCACACAGCACCAAATCCCTGGATATGTCTTGATTCGTTGTTTGAATTTTGCTTCTTGCACCTGGCCCACAGCAAATGCTCTTTGAAGGTTAGAAAGAAATTGCAACCATTTTTAACTACCCATCAACCTCCAAATGAAAACAGCAACAAATCACACCACATGACACAACATCACTTTTGTTGTTGTCACTGCTACACTATGCCCAACAACTAAACTCCTCATATTCATAACAGTGCTGTGTGAGTTTATAGATATCGTACAATGTCAGAAAATCCTCCAAATGCCTCCTCTGTTGTAGAGAATTGAAATATTTTGAAGTGTTCATAACCATCAAATGCTTTGACAAGCTGCACAGAGACCCACCATACGTCACATTCACCTCTCAATCAGCATACAAGACCAAATACAAAAGCCAAAATATCAATTTCCTGCAGATATCCATTGAATTCTACATGTAATTAATTTTCCTATTGCAAGAGTTAAATCAAATCCCAATCAAAACATGCAGTCCTAAATTTAAGGAGAGGGACCAGAGAATCTAAAGGATATATAAATGGGACTAGAATGCATGGGTTTCTTCCCAATTGTCCTCATCAGCACCATGGATGTGTAGTGGCAAGACTTGCTTACCTGGTCCTCTGTCTTGTTCTTGGGTAGTTTGAGAACTCCCAATGAAATACTCGCCTTTTCACTACTACAATCCTTGTTTTCATTGCATAACTCAACCTTCAAAATTGATGTCTTTACCTGAAAGCATGAAAGGAAAGACAACACACTGTGACAGGACACAAGTCATCTGTTATACACATTTTTCTCTACTGTTTGGGTGAAGGAAAACCCAACCAATGTACAGTTCAAAAAGATCAGAACTCTTGATTTTTGTACCACAGAAAGTTATATCTGCATATCTTCATATGTACATCAAATAATACTGCAAAGACCATACCTCATGAGGTACACGAGGATTCTCCAGAAAGGAATACTCCCGGAAGCCAATACCTGGACCAAACTCCAACTCATCTAGGTCTGCTAACATCTGATTGATCTGCAGTGAAATCAATCTGATCAGATCAGCCCCAGGAGATGTTGGAAAGTCAGTTTAAGCCTGGCCATTATGATTCAATTTGTCTCAAGTGTTTCAAGAGGGTTCAGGGAGACATTTTGGAATGAGAGACTTGTTTGTTGCTATGGCAGATCAGAGTATTTATCAAAGAACACATTTCATTCACTACTCAGGGAGAGTAAGAGGATTTGTACATCAAAAACATGGTCGAGAGGACATAAAAATGGTTGACTGGTTTTGGTGCCATCCAGTATGCCCTTGTGACCATACCACATACGGTCAAATCTGCACCACATGGATGGCATAATCTGCAGGAACAGGAAAAAACCCCATGCCCTCAGTTTTTCTTGGGAAGAACACCAAGATCTGCAATCAATCCTAGCAGAATTACAGAATTTGAAAATGTGGACATAAACGAATGTCAGATGTATATTGAGCTCAACCTACCAGTGTGCGATTCAAAAGCAACGCAATGGCAAATGCAGTTCGAATTTGAACTAACTGCAAATCAGCAAGCATATTTTTTTGTCAGGATCAGGTGGTCACAGTAATTTTCAGAGAAGTCAAGTTGGTTTGCAACGAAATAGAACTCTTCTTAAAGCAATGCAGAATGTTTGATCACAAAGAAAAACTGTTATGAAATCTGAGATCTCAAGTACCCATGAGTTCAGGAGACAGGTGCAGTGAAAGAATCCACATGACATTCCATTACCTGATAATTTACCAATTTAAAGTGGCTCGCTACAGTGTGTGATCCACCATTCAGAAGCTCCTTGGGAATCGATGAGTTGAACACTATGTAGCCACCTAAATTGCAGCATAAGATATCTATGAGAGAGCTCCACAATAACACTTTGAAAGGCAATGATCCTGTTAGTTCCAGCAAACAAAACTAACATGACACAACTTAGGGTTTAGGGTTTCACTCCGAAGAAAACTGAAGAGAATAAAAGACGTAAATCGACATCAGGAATAACATGGTTAGAATTTGAACTTGGGGTTTGAACATGATTGAAAACCAAGACCTTATATAAGCACTAAAGAAAAAGGACCTTCCACTGATAACTCAAACATCTGTTAGTTGGAACCTGCTTGAAAGGGGACCAGAGATATATACAAGAATGGAAAAAAATTGTACCTACCAGGTGTGTCATAATACTCAGGTAAGTCATAAAAGTGTTTGGCTTCCCGAAGACGATGGCGTTTGCCTTCAGTTCCTCCAAACTGAAAAGTGGTATGGACAGCATATGGTTGCAGGCTAAGCTTCTTGTACAACTCCTGCACTTTCCACATGTGTCATCCATCATCACCAACAAAAAAACCATTGGTCTTGTATCCTAAACCCTAAACCTTAATCCATCACCAACAAATTTGTTTGTCTCTTACCTCGAGAAACAGTGCAGTTCTTGCTTCGACATCTCCAGCAGAAGTATCATTGAGAGAGTTAAAAGTGCCACTGTTGTCCAACAGTACTAACCTGTACAAAGAAGGTATGACCACTGCAGAAGAGACTGACAGGTAGAATGCCAAGCTTCAACTCCCCATGGCGAGCATAAAACAGACCACTGGTGTTGTCAACAGCAGGTCCAGTCTTGTTGCTGCGTAGAAGCTCATTGAATCCATTTTGATCCCAAATCCTGTCATCTCCTAAGAGGAGTTTCAACCACTCCTTTGCGAGTATCTTGGCTGGAAATGTTGGGCGCCAGTACACTATGCCAATGTTGTATGCTCCCCATGCTGCACCACGACATATGGAGTCAATAGTTTGCACCTTTTGACTTGCTGAGAAGGAACTTCTTACAGAGGCTAGCTACTCTAAGATGTCCAACAGTTTCATAGAGGCTTTGAGAGCTGCAACCGGAAGGAAATCTTTTTCATGATTTGACACAATTTCAACTAGCCATACCAACAGACCTTCTTCATTGGGTCAAACTTGAGACTTGCTTCTACTGTTTGGGATGTGGATGAGAGTCACACAAAAGAGCTTACAGAAGATAAGCAAAGCACTGTGAGGCCTATGACCAAATCTGATGGCTGAAGAGTAGGGCATGCTTACTGCGATCCCAGATTTCCAGACTGTCATCATCCACAGAGTTCACCACCTCGTCACTGGAGGTCAGGACATCAGCAGATGGAAACCGCTCGAAATAGGGCAATGGATTCTGTTGCAATAGTAGAGCAGCAAAATCAAAAAGCCAGTTCTTCTTTAGAAAACAGATTGCTCTTTATCTGGTTGTTATGGTTTATTTGAAGAGGGACTTTTTGTGACTTAAATACATAGCATACCTGTAAGAAGACCATGTCCGTGTCGCACATGAGGAGCTCATATCCAAAGGACAGAAATGCATTCACCAATATGACTTTCTCCCGACCCATTTTGTGGAATATTGGTGTGCCCCAGCCGACATCAATCATGCTCATGTTACTCCGCATGTCAAAAACAGGCACACCTTTCCAGAACAGCGCTTCAAGAAGCTTCAAATCCATCGCCCCTTCAAAACAAACAACCCCCAAGTTCATTGCTTTTAGTCTCTTCATCCTGACCATCACAAGCAGCCTCAATCAACCCTTCATGCCTCAAGACTTGATACAAGAGATGCAAATCAAACAGTTAAAATCTCTTCCCCTTGCAGAGGCTCAAAAAAATGCAAACAGTATGCAACCAATAGGCAACTCAGACCCATCAAACAACTGCCAGTTTCCAAAAGGCAAAAAAAATAGACAACTTGGATATGAACATCACCACATGTAGTGCTCACTCAGGTTCAGTAAGAATATGTTACCGACAAGAATGTTGGAGACTTCATATTCTGTCAGATGCTTCACCCAGTTGAGCACAAAATCCATAAATGCAAAGTTTGCAAAGGTGACGACAATGACATTCTTCTTTGCACGGACTTCAATCATTGCTTTCGAGAGAATGAATGCATCAAGAGGTGGCATTTTGGTTCCCAGCTCTGCTGGCACACTCCATATGGGCTGCTTGAGTACTGGATATTGATCAAAATGAGACTCTCCATTCTCTCCTGGTTTTGAGCGTTGGTCAGCATCCTTCTCCACTGCTGCTGCTGCTGCAAATGCTTCTTCTTCTTCCTCTTCTTCTTCACGCTGTGCAAGTTCAATTGTATGAGCAATTGAGTCTGTGATACTGCTGCCCTCTTTCTCATGTGCTGCTGCTTCCACCTGTTGAAAGTGGTGGGGGTTTAGGGTTTTGGACCAAACTAAATACGAGACTGGCAACAAGAAAGCAGGAGTGAAAGATGAGAAAAACACTTTAGGCATACCCAAACAAGTTCCATTTTTCTGAAACCTAGTTTCCAAGACAATAAGTACCTACCTTCCCGTTATTGTCAAGCTCCTTCCGATCATCATTTTGCTTGGATTCAGATGATGCTGGTGATGTTTCCTTTTGCACATCATCATCATCATCTCCAGACGCCTGTTTCAGATTCTGCTCCTTCTGCTCCTTCTGCTTCTTTTTCTTCTTCACATTCTCCTCTTCATCATCTTGCACATCTTGATCATTGACCTCCTGCTTTTCTCCTATGGATTGTGGTAGTGGCAGTGAAGCTCCATGTTGTTTCTGACCCAATTCTGCATCAGCAGTAGTCATCCTGTTGGGCATCAAGACTTTACATACTTTTGTCCTCAATTCGACCTGTCCATGCATCTAGACTCCATGTGCACCCTAAGTCTGTGCTCAAGTCTCAAGTCAAGAAGAACTCCTGTTACTGTCTTGCTTTATCGCTTGCTTGCAGCTTGAATGAAAGGAAAGGAGGTCAGGAAAAAAAGGGGTCTGGTAAACTGCCCAGATCAAAGGAAACTCTAGTGCGCAGCAAGAAAATGAAATGGAGTTGATGGGTCTGATTGCAGCGACAGGCACAACATTCCCGAAAGCTGGAATTCTTGCAACAAAAAAGCACAGGGATGATGATGGGTCATACATACGTACCAGTCCGATCGCTGTTTCCTACAATTGGGTGTGCAGAAGAAGACACGGAGACTTGAGCAGCTGCATCCTGGGCCTGGATCACGCTGTCCCAGTAGCTGGGTTGCCCTAGATAATATGAGAACACCAATGCAACTACCAGCAGACTCAGCAGCACGCACACACGAAGGGGCTTCATCTCTCCTCCTTGTTCCCCTCCTCCTCCTCCTCCTCCTCCTCTTTCTCCCCCTCCCTAATTGTTCCTCCTCCGCATCCTTCCAGCATTTGGATCACGGACCCTTGTTGGGTCACAAAAAAAAACCCACCTAACTACGATCGGCACTACATTTGCATCCTCTGCCTTTGCAAACATCAGATCTGCAATCGAGGACACACCGATTGCCGGGCGGACGGAAGAAGAGCGAAGAAAAGAGTGTACTATGAGGAGGGCAGCAGAAAGAAGATATGCATCTTACGTCTCTTAGCAAAATTTGCGACGGAAAGTTGAGCACAAACTTGGAATTTGGATCGAGCTGCAAGGCAGACGTGGGGCGTGGGGACCGACGACGCTAGCCAGCCAGCCAGGTCGTGCGCGCCGGCAACAGAGGTGCCGCGCGACGCGCGGTCCTCCACGAAACTCGTCGCCATCGCTGCTGCACTCTGCCTCCCGCACCTACGTACATGTACAAAATACATACATGTACGCGTATATATTATCTATGTATATGTACTTATACGTACATGTACGTGTGTATGTGTGTATGTTATGTATGTTCACATTGCCCTCTGTTTTCTATCTTAATATTTACATACATTTTGTACATGTAGATTGTAAGCTCCAATTTATATTCATGATGAGTATTTTTGAGGTTTTGTTTTTTTTGGGGTTTATGACTTATGAAAACTAATTCTAAGTTGGCTATTGACAATGGTTAATAGGCTAATAGATGGATAATTAATAAATTTACTCCATATTCATTATTATCTCTTTTTGTTAAATGTTTTTTAAAAAAATTATGTGTGACAACGAAGTCTTCTAATAAGTTGGCTAATGATGATGGTTAATAGGTTATGGATAAATTGATTAATATATCCATGCAAGGAAATTTTATGTGCAATGTTAATGAATGTGTTAGTACTAAATGTGTAGTGATGGTTCTTGAGATGAAGGCATTGGGTTTTTAATTTCTTTTGGTTCAATTTTTTTAAAAATTTCACCAAAGTGATAATCTTTCTACTAAAAAACACATTTTACTTTGAGAAAACATGATTATTTCCAACTTCATCTTATAAAAACATCAAATATTCATCACCAAAAAAATCACTAGATCCTCATGTAGATTCATCAAATACTTTTTCAAGCCATCCCATCATTCATTTGATTTGAAATTGATGAAACATGATTTTTTAGACATCCCACATAGATATAACATTTCAACACTAGATTTGTTCTTATATGGTGACAACTTAAGGAACACCATTCAAACATGCACACATACATGTATCATATGTGCAAGTAAGGGGTCAAGGACATTCCACTAACAAGATATGTAATTGATCCATCCAAAGGATCTTGCTATTTAAACCCAAAGGTGAAAACTAAAGCAAACACCCTTCAAGTTTATGGAGGTTTTGTCATGAATCATTAGATGATTCTCACTTAAGGTTTAGTGCATGATTTGGCATCAAAGTTTCGAGTTGCAATTTTGATGGATGAACAATTGACATGTGAATATTGTGGCAAACAAGGGAAACAATTGAATTCAACAAGAGAAATCGCCTCCACAAAAGAAGAGTAAGTCATGTGCTCTAAAAGATAAGAAGCTCTAAATATAAGTTATGGGGAGATTGTCTTCCCCCCTTCAATGACTCCCTCGAAACACAAATCTTGAATCATGTGTGAAAATGTCAAGTTCAATTTTACCTTGACATGTTTATTATGATGTTGAAAATTTTTCATGAGACCTTTCTACACCCCAAGTGGCAAAACAAAAAGGCCTTTCCACATCCAATCAAAAAAGTCCTAAGTTGAGGCAAGATCCATTTGGTTGAGTTTTTGAGTTGAAAATTTGTCCACTTTGATGCACAAAGAGCTACAACTTTGCATAAGTAAATGAAATAATAAGACTTTCATAAGAGAGTCATAAGCTCACATTTGTGATGAATATAATTATATTTTACAATTGAAGAACCGATCTATGACAAACTTCAATCACAATTTAGGATGGTTAACAATAAGTTATAGAATTGGTAGGTGAAGGGGTCAAAGGATTCTTGATAGCAATTTGAGTTGGTTAACAAATAAGTTCTAGAAATGGCAAGTGCAAGGGTCAAAGGATTTTTCATAGTGAAGTAGTGAGCCATTGACACATCCTATAGATTTCAACTATTTGGATCACATGGTGAAAAGACTAAGAGCATCTTATTGACAAATCACTACCAATACCATGTGACAAACTTAAAAGGTTGGTAATTTCTCTTTATTAGGAGAAATATTTTAGATTAGCAAATTGTTTGTCTATTTTAATTCTAATGGGAAAAAAAAAGAATTGCAAAAAAATCCCCCCTTCCTCCCCCCTCATTCCTTTAACTTTGGTTACATATTTATGCCCAATCTTGTGAAATAAAGGAATTTGTGGCATTCTCAAATAAATAAAAAGAAAGAAAACAAATTTCAATTTCTCATGATACTTGCAATAGGTCAATGAGACCCCATGAATAGAATTTTTGAAACTTTCATTCATATTTATTGGGATACTTGTGGTTTTCTTAATGTTACAATGGGTCATAGAAAAAAAAATGAGGAGAAAAAAAAAATCATTGCATTTGAGTATACTAAATGTATAAAATTTTCTTAGAGAAAGATTCATGGGTAACATTGAAAATATTAAATAGTATGTAGAAAAAAGTTAAAAATTGAAGTTAATTATTTTTGAAGTTTAAATTGGAGGCAAGGATATTGGCTTATAAATGGGAAAAAGGTAAAGGGAAAAATAAAAATACAATTCAAATTGTCAAAATTCATCCATATAGTCTCATTTCATCCATGGTTAATTGATATTTTTTTGGTGATTTAAAAGAGATATCCATAAAATGAAAGAAACATAGTATCAATATTTTGAGTTTGGTTATTAAGGGTGAGATTTTTAAAAATAAAAAAAATACATTGCATTTAAACAAGGAATGAAGAAAAGGTGAAACTCATATTATCACAAAAATAATATGAGTTTCACCTTGTTTCTCTTTTTTTCCTTGAGCCTTTTCACTATTGTTGGGCTTATCATTGCCATAATAATTTATGATGCAACCATGCATAAAATTTTCACCCACAATTCAACAAAAAAAAGCTCACTTTGCAAAATAGCAAGGTTTGAGATAAAAATAAGGAGTGCCCAAAGGGATTTCTCTAAAATCAATTAAAATTTAATGAATTCTTGATGAAAACTTCTAAGATTAGGGGTAGGAACTTGGAAGACCTCTTCTTTCAAACACTCCCCTCATGCTTAAGTCTATAATATGGGCATTAACATGTTCCATATCTAAAATCAAACATACATACATGATATTTTCACATACATGCATCTACATGTGTGATAGGGATATGAATTAGCTACACATGTGTTAAATACAATGCTACCAATGATGGGTGTACCATTTATGTGTATTGAAACAAAAAAGACCCAAAAAAAAAACAAAACCCTAGACTCAACTTAGCAATTCTATTTTTAAAAAGTATATGATATCTATTTTCCTACCAAGTTGCTCACCAAAGTGAATGGTAGGGTTTCAAGAAGGACCTTAGGGTTTTAAAAGTCAAAACCCTAGGTCCTTCTCTATCAAAACCTATCTATTATATGTGAACTTTTGGACTCTAGTTTCAAGTCCATTGAACTAAAATATTGGGCTTGTTGACTCATAGATTGTGAATGTTAATTTTAGAGGGTGGACTAACTAACAAAAGCCTCACTCCAGTTGGTTTTCCATATTTTAGGTTAAGAGAGAGGGGGAAAAGCCTGAATTTAATGCACACATGACATGCTTTGGGTGGGCCATAGGACCCTCCCACCCACTAAATTCTTCCCCCCTTGTTTGCTTTAGCCATATAGCCTATTTGTCTTTGTATAGGCAAACTATTGTCATTTACCAAATTAGTTATACCCTCAATCCCACAAAAATCCAAGGCATCCAAATCTTATGGGGATGATTGGGGTCTAAGTTCCTATAATAATAATCATGGACTCTAAGGGACTACATAACCAACAAGAGGCCACAAGTTACCAAGCATAAAACTTGATCATAATGAGAATTGAAATGAGATGACATATTTTCATCCATAATAAAAGTGACTATTACATTTTTCATCCAAAAAGTGATAGGGTTACCAAAAATCATTGGGCCAATGAGAGCCCACATTGGTACCTTGTGGTTACCTAGTAGTAGTAGTAGGTTGCTAATGAAAGGAAGGTTGGGGGTTATTGAGTGTCATTATTGAGCTAGTAGCCAATCAAGGCCTCATTTCGGTCGGTTATGGGAATGATCATAAATGGTTCCAAATCAAAAAAGTTGCTTTCAATTGATCATCTTGCACACAAGGGATTTCACAACAGCCTAGTGGTTTCACAAAACCCTAACTAAACCCACATTGTCACATGAAGCACACATTATTATTATTATTATCATAGGCCTTCTTTTCTTTTATAAATATAAATATAATTTACATCCAATATGGAGATTGGAGATTTTTAAATGATGTCTTCTTTGGTGACTTGTAAATTGTTAAATTGCTTGTGCAAAGTGAGCAAAATAGAATAATATTTTGTCAGAAAACTATCCTTCAAATTTGCCTTCCAAAGGGCTTTTTTTTTTTTTTCCTTGGGTGGTATGGGAAAGGGGTCGGTTTGTTTGTTTTTAAGTGGGGAGGAAAGATGGGCCAAGGTCTTTCAAAATATGTTAAATTATTATTAAGGAAATAAGCTTAGTCTTTTTGAAGGGCAAACAAAAAGCCATTAAATTTTATGCAATTCGTGTTCAAGATCAATTTGGTATAATTTTGTAACAATTTTTTTTTTTCCCTTGGTTAGCACCTCCTTCTTGTAAAGCTAATGGACTTTAAATCCATTAAGTTATTGAATTTTTTTAAAATCATAATTAAAATTTCACTAAAAATTACATTTTGAAGTTTTAGGGAAATTAGGGGTGCACTCTTGATACCATTAGAAAGCCCTCAACGAGTACATGTGCACTAGTTTCGTCTTTTTTAGACATATGGTTTGAGGGTTATTGAAATTTGAGTAATAATATGTTATAATAGGAATTCAATTACATAGGTCACACTAGTACTTCTCAGTTTTTATTTGTCTGGGGCAATTTTTGCACTATAAGAACCAAAGTTTTTGGAAATTTTTGGAAAACTATGTTCCTTTTGCTGTAAATTCAAAAAGAAATGCTAAAATTTTGGAAAAATTTGGCCAAACTTTTGAAACCACAAAATTGAAATTAAAAACTCTAGTAACTTCTTATGAAAGGCTTGTGTGTTTTTGGTTTTTGTTTATTGTTTTACTTGATGGGTGTTGTTGTGCTTATGCAACCAACAATGATCAAAGTGCCTTCCTTGGTGGCTTTAAAGAGAAAGAAGCCTCTGGGCAGAGCTGTGTAGTATATATTTGAAGTTGAGAGGAGTGCAAGTAAATTACATCAGAGAAGGAATCACCAAACCCTAAAATCTCCATGATCCACAACAAACAAAGGGGGTGTATCACACCATAGCCTTGTCATTTACATTAAAGACTATCTTAAGGCAAAATAAGAATTACAGAAAACTCAAATATTTCACGATGCAAAAAATGTAATCTTCAAAAAGTCCTCTAAAATCAGAAACCAAAATCCTTCAAGATATTATTATAACTCTATAACTAATCTCAAGTTTCAACGACACAAGCCAAAATATCATCTTTCAAAAATCATCATATAAAATAGACCTAACGGCCAAAATCTCCTAAGCTATTGTACTCTATAATGAATCAAAACACAATATTCTTGCCCTAGGTAGCAAGCAAGGCTAACAAAACAATTTGACTCAACAAAAAAATAAATTCTTGTTTATTTTTCTCTCCTTGATCTTTACAAAATATGAAAATCACTAGATAAAATCTTGTCATTTGCAACTAAAATTATTATTTATTCTTGATCTTCACAAAATATGAAAATCACTAGAAGAAATCTTGTCATTTGCAACTAAAATTATCATTTACTAGTGTGACCTGAGTGCCTTGCCACCCATGAATACGCTTCACCCCGGTTTTCCCATTTTTGAGGCCAATGAATGAAATTTACCTCACTTTTACAACCATGTCATGCAACATCCATCCATAGTGGTGTGTTTGTGGGTTCACTAGACAACGGTTTTTTTTTTTTTTTTTTTTTAAATTTTAATTTTTTTTAAAAAATTTTTTTTTTTTTTTTTTTGGTTTTTTTTTTTTTCTTTTTT
>Ga0116227_10013963_pt1 | contig 12423 bp, 1 predicted proteins | sample S1TSphgellanicum_FD_89693 | JGI IMG/M metagenome (GOLD analysis project Ga0116227, IMG submission 89693) | Host-associated microbial communities from peat moss isolated from Minnesota, USA - S1T2_Fb - Sphagnum magellanicum MG | ecosystem: Host-associated > Plants > Peat moss > Unclassified... | reverse complement strand
GTCCATGGGTTGATAACAAATTGAGCTGCTGCAACATCTGAAATGGAATCGGGTACAACCCATACAAGATCTGCTCTCACTGAAACATAGTCTTGCCATGTCCCTTCTCCCTTCCCGACATTCTCAACTTGTACGAATGGCACAACTCTTTGGCCTTTCACCACTGTTGTCACCCCCTCTCCTACCTGCCGGCATTTTCAGAAACAGTTTATAAGCGAACACACACTTGAAAAGAGCAATGATATGAGCTCCATAACTAGAGCAATCAATCACAACAGTCATGCTGGGTGTATGATCATAATAACCTAGAAAATCTCAGTGCAAGCAAAGGAAAGGAAGCTGGAAGCGCATGAAAAGAATTTCTCACATCGTGCACGATTCCAACACCTTCGGACCCTGGAGTGAAAGAGCCAGGCTTCGCATGTCCGTATTCTTGGATACGGTATGAGAACAGATCCGTGGGATTGACGGCGCGTAGTATGATGCGAACAACAACCTGACCAGGCTCTGCCTTAGGCACAGGCTTGGTAACCAGTGCTAATCCAGCCTCAGGGTCATTTGGAACCAACTTCTGCAACACAACTGCTCTGTTACTCATCTTGATCTTAATCTCCCTGGCGACAAACAAATGCTTTAGTAACTCAAAGTCCCGATTGTGACAAGCTCACAGGGCTAATGTTTTTTTTTTGTCCTAAAAAGCTGCACAAACCTACTGGACGTTCACGACTCCTGGAAGCAAGGGGAGAGAGAGACAATAGACATATAGAGAGGTCTGCAAAGAAGACAAGAGATTCTCAGCTCCCAGTTCTGATGATCACAACACATGCAGCACTAGTGATATTATTACAGTTGCAAGACTTATAGTACGACACTACTGGAGAGTTCTTCTCAGGCTTGTGAGAACATGACATGACAACTCGTGAGGTGAGCAACACTAGCAAGTTTAAGCTCTAACGGCAATATCTCTGTTGAGCTCCTCCTCCAGCTACCAACAGTGAGGGTAGTTGCAACTGCAATTTCGTTTTAAGCCCTACTCCAGCACCCAACAACCAGCCTTTTTTTAAAAATTGCCAAACATTTCGCCCAAATCCGAAACTAAAAATTAAAATGATGCTAATCAGATTTTGCTAATGAAGTGATTTTGAAGGCTTTTGATTGCCAGATGTGAGAGAGGGGAAAAAAAGGAAAAAAAAACCAGCCAAAAATATAAAAAGATGACTAAATATCTGTACTTTATATCTGGTTTAAGCCAGATTTGGCCAAATCTTCCTACCCATGATTCATCACTTTTTCTGCATCTTCTATGGATGATTGTCACTTTGGCTGCAAACAAAATTCCTACGAAGGACACACTGTCAAAAGCTCAAAAAGTTGTGAGCACACCCATGATCTAATTAATATCTATTACACTATGTCCCCAGGTGAAGCACCTCTTTGGACCCCTAGTTGCAAAATAGAAACAAACCGTGGGTACAACCCTGGGTTTTACGTCTTTAGTTTATATACAGGGGAGTTGAGCTTTTGGGCAAACCATATGAGATAAAACCCAGGTGCTATTGGGAGTATCTTGGGGGAATGCATTTGAAAACAATTTGGAAACTTGGGAACCCTTTGAGAACTCATTGAGAACATGATGAGAACACATTGGGAAAAACGGAAAAACCAAAAAATACCTGTTTTCCCCTCTCCAAAAAGAGAAAAAATTGGATTGTTTGTGAGTGCATGTTGAGCCTTCTCATTGGCTGCATGAAACTTTTAATTTCCAAAACTGTTCATCCCCATTTTTGGCGTAGGCTAACACCAGGGGCAGAAATCTTGGGGGACATACAGAGTAAAGAGCCCCTTTGGTAATTCCCTAAGAGACTTTTTACTTGGGTCGGATTCTTTTTCTTTGCACACGTCATTGTGTGTGTCACATAAGTGACCTGGGGTTCAATTTTTGCACCCATCATCATTCACACGTCACATGTCAAATTAAAGTCACAAAGGAATTATTTCATCTTATCACAAAGGGATCGATGGGTTATCTTATCAAAAGGAATGCTTCACAAGCCCATCAGAACAACTTACTTGTAAAGACCTCTTTGCCCCCCAAACAAGTAAAAAGAAACTAGTGGTACATCAAAGAGATGTTTTAAAAAGTGAACATCAAACCACCAATGAAAAATCATCAAACAACCAATGAAAAATCATCAAAACCACCTTGTGAAATGTCCACCAGATAGTCTTTTTTTCCATGCACATAGGACCCCCATTGAAGAACACTAGCACCTTCACATCATTGTGCTCTCTCACCTTCTTCACTAGAACCTTTTTTTAAGACAATCTTTTATGTGAATAAGCCTAATAATCAATTTGAAGAAAAGACTAGCTTGCTTTTTACCCTAAGTATCATGGGAATTGATTGTAGTCATACCATCATAATACACGATTGGCTTCCACACAAAATTAAAATATTTTTAAATTTCCCAAAATTTTGAAAAACTTTTAGACCAGGTTGTTGAAATTTTCAAAAAATTGGCCAAAACAAAAGTTATGCTATGGCCCAAGGTAGTTGCACTTGAAAAGGATCTCCATTGGATTTGAACCCAAGTTTATAAGTTCAAATGCTTAACAATGAAACTTATTAAATAAACTAAACAACTCATAGATTTCCACCAAGGTTAAATCCAAAACTAATTATAGCCATGGGGGATGCGGGGAGACCTGGCCAAGGTGAACCGGCATCCTTGTTGGTACCAGGCTAAAAGTCCCAAAATTCATTTAAATTATTTCTAAATATTACAAATATCCCATGCCTAGACTAAATTAGGGTTTTTGAGTTCAAATTTAACATTTGTTAGGCTTAATATGGCCATTAAGAAGGGACAAAGCATAGGAAATGTTAATCAAACTCTATGTTTTTCGCAGTGGATGTTTTCTATTTTTTTGGGGAAAAAAGAAAATTAATGCAAATTCAAGGCATGTTGATGAATGCCACAATAAGATTAAGGATAGGGATCCTGTGAAAGAGCAAGTGAACTAGGCACAAAACTCCTTTCTGGAGAGGGCGTCTTCATGAATAGTGGTTATGTCTAGAATGCTGGCGAATGAGAGAAAGAAGTTGCAATCATTTACAAATTGAACAACTACACACATATGAGATGGCCTTTTTTTAAGTGTGTCATTCACACATAGAAGTAATATCACAAGTAACAACATGAATTACTATCTTTGTCTTAACTTGCACATATAATGTGAACAAATTGTCTATGTGGCATGTACACATGGCATGTTATTCAAAGGGTTAGTTCCAGTGCTAATCTTAGTGATAAGGTTTTTTTCAATTTTTGTGAAATTTATAAAACTCAAAGATTTTCGCCTAAATCAAAACACATTAATAGGAGTCAAGAAGGGTTTATAAAGTTTTTTAAATTTTCAAATCATAATAGATGTATTTTGCTTTGACATTTAAAATTATGGTAATGATTTCAAGTTGTGTTAAATGATTAATATGAATATTGAAGAATTCAGATTAAAAATTTGTTAAATTTAATTTTGAGACTTGATTTTCCTAAAGGACTTTTGAACTTGAACAAAAATTACATTAAAAAATATTCAATTTTATAAAGGATTAAATTGGAAAAAGATTGGCCAAAAGAATAAACAATAATTAATATAATTAATATAACCATTTAATTTTCAAGCCCATAATTTTCAAGCAAAATTAATCATACATAAATATAAACGATTAATTACAAACATTTGAAAAAAAATCACAGCATAATATAATTTTATTGTTTCTAATGATGTAAGCATATATATTTTTTAAAAGTCAAAAAAAATAATTTGGTGAAATTCTGGCTTTAAACAATTGGATTAAACCCTCCCCCCTTTCATTAACATTTTTTAAAAAAACCTTGGTGGCGAATTTTCGCAACTTGGTGAACTTTTTGGGAATTTTTTGGAAAAAATCTTGCAAATTCAAGAGGAAATGAAAAAAAAAAAAATTTCCAAAAAATTGACATCATACATTTGGGGGAAAAAAAAAATCTTAATTGAAAAGAAATTTTTTAAAAATCTAATAACTCCAACTTTAAACCCATAAACAATTTCAACATCAAATTTATTTGAAAACTTTGAAGTAATCTTTAAAATTATTATAAACCTTTTTTTTTTTTTGAGATTTTAAAAGAAAATATTAATGATGTAACTAAGTGTTTTTTGGAGGTGAATTTCCACCATTTTGCAAACATGAAAAAGGGCCATCAACATCAACAAAAGATTTTTAAGTTTTTAAAAACCATAATTCATCAATTGTTTCATAAGAAATAGAACTTTACAATGGGTTCTTGGACATGTAACCAAAATATAGAAAGATTTTTTAATATTATACCTTCATATATGGTTTATAGCCAAAACATGGTTAAATTTGCTTATGGATGATGTTCAAGAACACTTATGGATGATGTTCAAGAACACCCCAGAATTGAAAAAATAAGAAGATTATAAAAAACATTTGATGACCCTATTATATTCAATATTTTTAATTCATTCATTTTTTAAAAAATTAATTTTAAATATTCGTCTTTGAATATTTAAACATAAATTTGTAACAAATGATGGTATACAGTAATTTTTTTTTTTTAAACTTTGATAATTGAACCATACTAAAAAATTAAAGAAAAAATGACCAAATTTTAATTTTAATAAAAAAATATTGACACATTTTATTTTCCATATGTCATGAGAAAGAAAAGGGAAAAAAAATTAGGAATTATTTTTGGAATTTTTTGATGTTGCATTACAAACATTTGTAATTAAAAGCTTGTTCATGATGGCTAAAACAAACTAGGGAAAAAACATAATTTTTAATTTAAATAAATGTATGAGAGTTTAATAAATTAATAAATTATAATTTAGAAGTCTACATGCATCTTACTTTTTGCATGCATGGACATTTTCACCTAATTCATAACCCATTTGAATATAAATGTGAAACTTGCCAATTTTTTATGCATCCATTTCAAAGATGCAATTCATACATAATGGATTTAACACATTCAAAGTGAATGATTCAATTCATGCATAGATGTTGATAGTTCAAGAGATGTGAAAAAATTCACTAAACCATTCAAGTATAATTACAAAACACCAAGTTACATGTGTTTTAATATATTTCAATGAATGCAAGATACAACCAATAAATAATAGTTTCAACATATTAAAAGTGAATGGTTCAATTCATGTACACATGTTGACACTTGAAAAGATGTGGAAAATCATTAACTCATTCGAGTAAAAATGTGAAGTTTTAAGTTATTACATGTGTTTTAATAAATTATAGTAAGTGTAAAATGCAACCCATGAATAATTATTTTAACATATTAAAAGTGGATGGTTCAACTCATGTACCATGTTGACAATTGAAAAAATGTTAAAAAAACCATTAACCCATTATAGTGCATCATGTAAATAAAGTTCAAACCTAACTCAATTTTCATGTCAACAATTTAAAATTATTAAAAAATAAAATAAAGTCCAAATTATTCTCATAAATGAACAATGTGATTAATGTTATAACTACAAACAATATTGACCATCAATTGGTGCAACAAGTCACTTGTAAACTTAATAAAATATAATCAAATCAAAAAGTAATCGCAATGTGTGGGGGTGGAAAAAGACAAGGTTTCTTCTTGTGAACTAACTATTGTTGTTCAATGCCATGTGATAAATTATGGTGACTAGTGCCCAATACTTGTGATAGTGCCTATAAACTAGTAGTATAGACAATCATAATAGTTTCAAGTAATGCACCCCTCCTCACCAACTTTTTTCTAAAACACAATGTTTTCATTCCCCAACTTTGTTCAAAAGGATTGTATAGAATGTTGTTGTGTTTTAGCCTCATGGAAACAAGGGTAATACTTAGGTAAGGATGGGACAATGATCTCATGTGCAAAAACTTGCTCCAAAATTGTTTGATGTGTAAAAAACACAAGGCATGCAACTAATTTTGTGGCCATGAATTGAACAATAACACTTGACCTCCTATCAATATGACTAACATACATATCAAGATTGGTTGGATTTGGTTCATATTAAGAAAAGAAAAAAATTATTTAATTCCTTTTCATCCTTTATTTTTGTTTGACATTTTTATCGACAATGGCTAGCTTCTCTTGAATCTGGTTTCAACCAGAACATTTTATTATGCTTGTTCTTATCATATAACTAGCTTTATTTTTTTGGCTTTTGGTGGTTCACTAATCAATGTTGACCTCATGGTTAGCCCGAGCCTAAAAATTCCAATTCATTGAAGCTTGTTCCTTAAGTTCCCCATGTATAAAAGCTTGCACATTGATATATTAACACCAACAAGACCAGTTATGACATTGATTTTCAAAATAATTGTACATGTACATAAGAAACAAAATTTGTATAATACATTCAATTATAGTCTCAATGCAATATATAACTCTTGAGATCATGTTAAGGTCCAAGCATGATTGGGGTACCACATTTGAACCCTGAGGACTTAATCCGAAGGCTTTCAAATTCACATTTTTCTTCATTTTTCCTATGACATGTCTTACATTTTACCTTTTTTCTCATGTCAAATGAAACAATTTTATTTTAAATTTTATATAAACATTTAATTTTTTTTTCACTTATGAAAATGAAAATAGTAAAATTTATCCAATGTGGGCCATGTTTTATCAATGGCCCAAAATTCCTATAATTTTGATTTTTTTGAAAAATTTTACATTATAATAAGGCATTTGGTTCTTGTCACATTCATACATTTCATACACATTAACGCATAAGGTGTTTGAGATACAAATATTGAGCCAAAAAAAATTGTTTAGACATTCTTTATGAGTTTTCGATTTATTTTTTTCTCATGAGACTAAATCTTAGAGTTTTTTCATGGACTTGATAGGAATCCTTAAACTTGTTCAAATTTGACATTATATGCATAAAATAATATTTTTGTAATGTATCTATTTATGAATAAATTCAAACTTTCAATATGAATGTGTCATTAAGTTTCAACAACATGTTTAAGTGAAGGGGTTTAATGAATATAAAATGAGATAATCCTTTTGGGCACCCCAACCATGCTTTGACCCATTACCATCATGTAAGTTTGAATAATAGAAATTGGGGATGGGGGTGGGGGGAGGAGAAACTTGAATATGCATTTATTTCAAAAACATATAGTATGTACACATTTTATATGTCAAACACATTTGTGTAGATAACAAAAATATAACAAATGTGTACACACATATAATAATTACATATAAATTATGCAATATACATATGTGTATAACATTATATAATTCATATGTTAACATGTGTGCACAATGTACAATTTACATACATGTGTATTTAATGTTTATGTTTTGCATACATGACATACACAACATAAACAAATTATATCTCATATCCTAACCAATGTGCACAACTTACAAAGTATAATTAAGTTACATCCATGTGTACACGTGTTTAATTAAGTCATATACGTAAGTGATAATGTAGATATAATTTTGATACATTATTGTGTAAACAAAAATATGATTAAATGGGTGAAAACGAGGTGCAATGAACCAACATGATTATTTTAGAAAAGGATTGCATATCCTTTTTCCCCAATTTTTTTTTTTCATATGAATGAATTTTTAAATAATGTTTTTGGGAACTTGTTATATTAATAAATGTTTATAGTTGTCCAATTTCATGACATGTTGTTTTTTTTTTCCTTTAAATCATTTTTGAATAAATATGAAAATTTGGAAGTGTCTTGATTCCTTGTAAATTGAGTGTTTCATTTTTTTAAATGATAATAATTTCAAATCACAACCATTTTATCTATTTATAAAATTTTATGTTTTCTTGTATAATAAAATAAAACTTTTCTTTTAAAAACATGTACATTTTACCCCATTTATGTGTGGTAAAAGTTTTTTGAAGTTTTAAATTCTAAATGAATTTTGGAAAGTTCTTTTAATTTCTAAAGTTTTGAAATTCCACATATTTTAGGGTAAGGGTGGGTTTTTAATGTGGTTAATAGGTCTATATCCTTTTTTTTTCCCCCATTAAATTTATTTTATTATATGAGTCCTTTTGATAACTTGTTACAAAATTGACTCATATCTAACGCCATAGGCGCTAGGTGTTCACTTTCAGAGGTCCTAAACTTAAATTAAAAATTTCATCAAATGGATTTTAGATTTGAATTCCTTGACATTCATATGAATGGAAAAACAATAATTTGCCATGATTGCCATGGCTTAAATGACAAAACATAAATATTTATCCAATTTTGATTGTTTTTCTTTACGGTCCAACACCCTTTTTGGTTTATTGGATTATGACTACACCCAAACATATGAACATCTACAAAATACATAGTTCACATACTTGCATAATAAATAGCTAAAATAAAAATTCCCAACTAGAATCTACCAAACAAACATGGCATGGACTAAACAAACATAACCTATTCAAAACTTGAATATATTCTATTTTGTCACCTCATTAAACAAACTATTCCTTCGCATTTACTTACCTAAAAACATTGTTTGTTCAATTATAATTTGAACCAAGCTTCTAAACTTTCGAAAACAATAATTAGATAGTTACTACAAGCCAATAAAATGAATCTAGTTCAGTAAATTGGTTCAACATTCATATACAACACCATAAGCAAAAAAAACATTCGTGCTATTTGATCCAAAAATCAGAATGAACTACTATAGCATGGGCATTTACTAGATCAATTCAAATTCACAATGTCATGCTACCATTTTTTGCTTGGAGTTTCTTAATAGAGTCCTTTGTGTTTCCATAATTTTTTTTGGTTCACTCTTCCAACTATGGGATGCTTATGTGTACCTCCTCCAATATATGCATACTTCAATGGAATTTAATTAAAAGAAATCTTGTCATATGCAACCATTTCTATTTGTAACTACCTTTGGTCATTTTTGCAATTATGTTGCAACTAAGTTGTGACTACTTTTTTCTTCATATTTCCATATGGACAATTTATAATATGGTTTTTATATAAGAAAATTATATATATATTACAATAATGACCAAAATTAGTTGCACCATTATGTGATTGACCTTGCCCCCCAAGGGGTATACTTAGAGTGCATTAGGGTATAACATTGGGGTATTTTTTTATGGGTGTTTTAAGATCATATTTAACTTGTATTTAAGGCATATTAGGTGTGTGTGTGTGTGTGTATATATATATATATATAGGGTGGCACAACATCAACAAGAAAGTCATGGGACACAACCATTTCCATAATTAAAATTTGCATGACACCATCAAACCCTTTCATGAAGTTTGCAATGAACATTGATATATGGTCTTGCATCATCACAAGTGGTTTTATGAAAAAAACTTCAAGTCGCCATCACAATATGTGCATTTGGTATTCATTTGGCAAGAACCATCTCTTTAGATGTTTAACATGACCTTCCTTTGATGAAAGACTAAGCTTATAACATCTTATAGTTTTGTTGCCAAATGCAATTGTAATATTTTCTTTTTTACCTATGAGCATATCACATGATTTTGATCATCATCACCTTGGAGGATTTGTAATATCTACCAAACAATGTGATTTCATATGATTGGAATAGGTTTGTGAATCACATGAAAGGTTTGATAATTATCATATCACAAATGGTTTTTTTTTCAAATCAATGACTACAAGTATGAGGTAAATTAAAATTTTGACAAACAATCCCTTTCAAATGAGAGATGAAAAGATATGTGATGTGAGCCATTTTTTCATTTCAAATTTTTTTTGATTATCTAATTCAAACCAAAGACTAGTGTATTTTAAAACAAGGATCAAGCTTTATTATATTACATATACCATAAATATACTCATTATTCTTTGAATTTAATTTTTTTAATCTTTTGTTTCCAAATAATATTACATAACATCAACTTTGTGAAAACCAAAATCTACACTAACATAAATAAACCAAAATGTAAACACTTTATTTGCAACTACATGCATCTATTAGTCATTTGTGACTAACTTTTAAAATATTCATAATCATACAATGAAAATTCAAACTTTTGGTCACTCTTGTGACTAGTATTATGAGATTATGTTACAACTATTTATGCCTTCATCCTATGCACTAGATGGTTTTTAGGTCTATATTCATTTATGAATATGCTTATATGTCCCATTAATCACAATAGTCACCAAGTTACTTACACCCCTAGAGGTATACTATGGTGCAATATAATATATACATATATAACTCATATTTAGGATGTATTAAAGATAGAATAAAAATATTTTTTGCGTATATTACGTATGTATGTATATTGTTCATGTATTGAATCTAAAAATTGATATTTGAACTTGAAAATTTATATTTCAATCTTGAAAAAAAAAATTGAATTTAAATTTTTTTATTTGAATTCAAAAATTAATTATTTGATTCTAAAACTTGATTTTATTACAATAATTATTGTTAAAGGGCTATTATGCCTACTCAGATTTTTATTATTTGATTATTAAATATTGATTGTTATAGTTAATAAAAGTTATAACAAGTGAGATAATAATAACAAAATAGTTAATTTAAATGCCACATGGCCTAGATGGTTTAAGCTTATGTACCATGTGATCATGTTACTTATTATTTAGGCTAAACGAATTAATAGGTAATAAGTTAAATTAATAGGTGGTAGTCAAACATGGCTTGGTATAGTTGGTAGGTAGTAATAGGTTAATAGGTAATAGGTTAGGTAGTTAGGTAATTGTTAATTAATAGACCTAGTAGGTAGTACATGTCATAATTGTGATTAAGTTATGATTAATGTTTATCCCATATGATTTGTCTTCCACTTTGATTTTTTAAACTACATAAAAAGGTGCATTAAAACCATGAAAACATTAAAATGGAAGTGCTATTTGGGACGAATCAATGAAAAAAACTCAATTTTAAATGCCAAACCCAAAAATGAAATAGGATTTAACGTAGGTGCCACATGGCATGACCTAGCCTAGGAACCATGTGGCCTAATCTATCATAAGTGCCATGTGGCCTAACTAGGCTATGAGAAAAATGGGTGTTTTGCAATTGGCCTTACAATTCACTTTATGGATGAGCTTTGTGCTCAACAAATATAAGGGACCTTTGACCAAATCGTATAAATATGGTGTATCTAGCATAAATTTGCAACTATAATTGCAACTATTTTGGTAACCTATCAAATTTTCCATGTGGCAACTTGTGAAATAAATAGGTAGATAAATAGTCTTAGGCAGGTAGGTGGGTAGATAACACTATAAAAAATTGTGTTTGTCAAAATCACATTACTTTACAATTAAAACTCAAAAAGTAAACTCACATACAACTATTGTGCAATTATCTCTTGGGTATTACAACTAGTGTGCAATTATCTTCTAAAAATACATTGTATTAATAAATAAATTGTCATGTCAAAAAATTAATTAGTTATATTATAGTTACAAATGAGTTGAAAATGGGTCTTCTATATGATAATTTATACACATCATACATACATATGTAATCAACCATGTTTGATTTTTTCAGAAATTGCATTATAATTGCATGTAACAAGTATTTTAGAAGTATTGTAAATGTGCTACTAAAACAACAACTATGTTACAATTAGGTACACTATATTTATATGTTCTAACAAACAAGTTGCATAAGTTGCAAAGTTATGATTCATCATATATATGGTGCAATTCATTGCAACTCAATCAAAACAACTCATTTTTTAACTACTATGCAACTCCATTATATTTGCACCCATTATGTCACTATGAAAATTTTTGGACATAATTTTTTTTTGAAACATTGATCTCCATTATTTATTATGATTGTTAATGATGGTTCGAGATTGTGACACATGGCATAATAAATAAATTTCACATGGCATATTAATTTTTTTTGGAATAATAAATAAATGAATAAAAATAAGTAAAACAACTGATGAGTGATCACTTAAATGTTTAGGATAAGCCGAATCCAAGGGGAAGGCTTCGTTGTTTTTGGTGTCTAAACAAAACTTGAACCCTTCCTATTGACGCATCAGGCACACTAAAAATTATAAAAAATGGATTTGAATTGAGAAAGTTACAACCCCAAAAATAAAAGGGGGTCAAGAACTCAAAAAAACAAACCATCAAACGTTACAGAGCCCATTCTCAATTCTTTGTATGTTGCTTTGTCATTATTAGAATTCAAAGATGATTTGTAAAATTGAAGGTGGTGTTTCTATAACATTTTCAATCATTTTAAATGAATAAAAAATGAGAAAGTTAGGAGCTTTGGAAGAAGGAGGGTCCAAAGAGATGAAAAAAAAAAAAAAAAAAAACTTTTTTTTTAATTTTAAAATTTTTTTTTTTTTTTTTTTTTTTT
>Ga0116227_10013961_pt1 | contig 12424 bp, 10 predicted proteins | sample S1TSphgellanicum_FD_89693 | JGI IMG/M metagenome (GOLD analysis project Ga0116227, IMG submission 89693) | Host-associated microbial communities from peat moss isolated from Minnesota, USA - S1T2_Fb - Sphagnum magellanicum MG | ecosystem: Host-associated > Plants > Peat moss > Unclassified... | reverse complement strand
GATGAATGTTGCGGGTGTAGAGGTTTGCCGCGGCGATGGACATGATGGCAGCCGGCACCAATGCGCCGATGCCGATGGCGGCAAAGGCGATACCGACGAACCAAGACGGGAAGCTGTGCAACAACAACGCCGGCACGGCGAAATTGTTCTTGAAGGTTGCAAATCCGCTGGCGAATTCCGGCATCTTGTCGACACCGGCGGCCAGGGCAAAGAAGCCGAACAGCGCCAGCAAACCCAGCATGAACGTGTAACCCGGCAACATCGCCGCATTGCGCCTGATCACCCGGCCGCTGCTGGCGCTCAAGATACCGGTCAGCGAGTGCGGGTACAGGAACAACGCCAAGGCCGAGCCCAGCGCCAAGGTCGCATACCCGGTGTAAGAGCCGGTGGTGTTCGGTCCCGGAACGGCCAGCAGAAGCTTCTGCGCCGGCACAGACGCGAAAATCTTGCCAAAACCGCCGAGCTGCATGGGAATGACGATGATGGCGGCCAGCGCGGTGGCGTAGATCAGCAGATCCTTGACGACGGCAATCGATGCAGGGGCGCGCAGTCCGCTCGAATAGGTAAATGCCGCCAACACCACGAAGGCAATGATCAGCGGCAGGTCGCCGACCAGCCCCGTGCCTTGGATACCCAGCGCGCCTACCACCACCTGAATGCCGACGAGTTGCAATGCGATGTAAGGCATGGTCGCCACGATCCCCGTGACGGTGATGGCCAATGCCAGCCAGCGGTTACCGAAGCGCCCGCGCACGAAATCGCCGGCGGTGATGTAGCCATGCTTGTGACAGACGTACCAGAGCCGGCGGAACGCCAGAAACATGATGGGATAGATGATCACAGTATAGGGAACCGCGAAAAAGGCGATGGCGCCGGCACCGAACGCCAAGGCAGGAATGGCGATAAAGGTATACGCCGTGTAGACATCGCCGCCCAGCAAGAACCAGGTGATCACGGTGCCGAAACGTCGCCCGCCCAAGCCCCACTCATGCAGCTGGTCCATGTCGCCCTTGCGCCATTTCGCGGCGGCGAAACCGAGCCAGGACACCACGCCGAACAGCAACACGAATATCGACAACGCGACCCAATTCACCTGCGACACGAATCCCCCGGAATTTTTATTCAGTCTTTCGCGGCGTAGTAAACCACGGCGGTCAGGATGGCGCTGCCGAAAACCCAGGCGAGCTGAAACCAGTAGAAGAACGGAATTCCGATGAGGGTGGGCTCGACCTTATTGAAGAATGGCGGATACAGCGCCACCACGAATTGCACCACGAACAGCAGGTACCACCAACTCCACCCACCGGGTTTATGCTCTGAACTGCTCATGCTGCAAATCCTACGCGACCGGGCACGCGCCTGTCGAGAAGGTGCAGCAGCACTGCGTCGGCCGACGCAGTGCTGCTGCAGAAATTACCTAGAACGAGAAACGCAAGCCGATGGTCGGATCGATCATCGTCGTATTGAGATACCCGCTGGCAAGGCCGTGCGACACGTTCGACCACATGGCGCCGGCGTAGGTATCGACGCGCTTGGTGAAGTGGTAGTCGACCGACACGGACAGGGCGTTGAAATTGCCGTTGCAAGCGCCGCTGACGGTGCTCGAGCAGCCGGCCTCAGCGCCGCTGGCATAGGCGAATTGCTTCTCGCCATAATAGGCAATCGCGGCGGTGAATTGCTTCGTGACCGCATAGCGAACGCCGGTCCAATACACATTCAATTCCTTATCGCCCTTCGCATATGCGCCGTTACTCACGGCGCCCAATACGTAGCCGCCGATGTCGTCGAAGCCGGGAGCCAGGTCGATCGAGGGATTCATGTAGGTGATGTGCTGGAAGCCGCCATAGACGGTCACCGGGATCGGAACAACGGCGTAGGACCCCATGATGCCGAACGAGGCGTTGTCGGAAATCGTACCGGACACCGAATTCTGCGAGGAGAGATTCAAAGCCGGCAAGGTGGCCAGCTGCGCCGCACTCAATGTACCGGCGGACACCGCGTCCTTGACCTTCGTGTAGAACACGTCGAGGGAAGCGCCCGCGTACTCCGCACCCGCCGACACTTCAACGGCGGAAAACGCTTCGCCCGTGCCCGCGGTGGCGTAGGTGGCCGCGGATGATCCTTGCGTTTTGTATTGCGCGCCGAAATGCAACATGTTGAAGAAAGTGCCCGAATATTTGATCGAACTATCGAGACGCCGATCCTGGGTATCGCCACCGCCGGCCGGCGTACCGGACAGACCGAGCAGCGAGAAAGCATAGGAGAGCTGCTGCGGGTCGTACTTGGCGATCAGGTCAGCCAGGGTGGTGTTCTGACGGCCGAACGTGATCGTTCCCCAGGTCGGAGAACTGATGCCGACGAATGCCTGCTGGAAGGGCTGGCCTGCGACGCTCGAATCGATGTTCGTGCTCTGAGCGGAAAGCGCCCGGCCATTGTTCTGCGTCACCGATTTCAAAGCATCGGTGATCTGGCCCGAGGCCGGATTGAAGAAGGTTTCGAGTTTGAATACGCCGGACCAATCCATGAAATGCAAAGGCTCTTTGCCTTGCAGGCCGACTCGCGACTGGCTCATGCCGTTCGAGGTGATACCCTGCACGGCAGTGTTGCTGTTTTTCTGCACGATATCGGAGCCGCCCGAGATGAAATAGTTGCTGAATGGGGCGCCTTTGGTCTCGTACTGATAGTCCACATCGACGATGCCGTACAACGTGATGCCGTGCCAGCTCAAGCTGTCATCGGCCGGCGCCGGCGTGGCGGTCGGTGAAGTGGTCTGCGCCTGGGCGCCGGCGGCTGCCAGCAACAGCGCACCGGCCAGAAGACGTCCTCCGATTGGAGAGGGTCCGCGTTGGGCAGTAGTTGGATTGTGATTCGTCACGTTTGACTCCATTGTTTGATACGAGTTTTGCGTTGCCGCGCCCATCAGGCGTCTTGGCAGAAGCAAAGAAACCAGCCAGTCAGATTCATTCACCATCGATTCGTTCAGCGCTTGAGAACTACTTTTACTTCGTTGCCTTTAGACCACACCGGGTCTGCGCTCGCTCATTATAATTCGCTATTAATGTTACAGGTATATGACACGATATGCCAATTAGCGATAAAAATGGGGGCAAAAAGGCCCTAAGTCGTCATGGCTCCCATCGACGGGGGTGGGTTTGACCAAAGTCCTAAATGCTATTGGCGTGTTTACAACAAGGGGCACAACCCTCGGCCAAATCCAAAGGCTCAGCGAGAATTATCGGTGGACAGCAAATTCCGCACCTCGATTACCCCGGGCGTCCGACTCGCAATACTGCCGGCCTCAGCAACCTGGAAGGGCGTGGATAAAACGCCTCGAAGATAGACCACGCCGCGAACGCTGTGCACGCTGATGAGGTTCGGTGGACCCAATGCCGGACTACGTGCGAGAGACTCTTGCACCTGTGCGCTCAACTGGGTGTCTGCTGAGCTGACGCACAGCCAACAATTGCCGCGCACCGCGCATCCGGCCAGCGGCGCCGTCAAGCCGCAGACCAGCGTCAGCCAAAGGCCCACACTAGGACGCAAGCAGGATTTCCAAGGTGCGACGGTATAGCGAATGCAAGCGATCCACGTCCGTAACGCTTACGCACTCGTTGACCTTGTGGATGGTTGCATTGATCACCCCCAACTCGATCACCTGAGCGCCCATGGGGGCGATGAAACGCCCGTCCGAAGTGCCCCCTCCGGTGGTGAGCTTGGGGGTGATTTGCAATTGCTCGTATATCGCTCGGCTCACGGCTTCGGACAAGGTGCCGGGTTTGGTGAGGAACGGATACCCGGAGATGAACCATTCGAGCGAGTATTTCACGTGATGCCGGGTGAGGATCTCCTCCACGCGAGACTTCAGGCCCTCGATGGTCTGCTCGGTGGAAAACCGCAGATTGAAGCGCGCGCGCAATTCACCCGGAATCACATTGGGCGCGCCGGTGCCGGCGGAGATGTTGGACACTTGAAATGTGGTGGGTTGAAAATGCTCGTTGCCTCGATCCCAGGTGCGCGCCGCCAATTCGGCCAAAGCCGGCGCGATCGCATGCACCGGGTTATCCGCAAATTGAGGATAGGCGATATGTCCTTGGATGCCATGCACCGTCAATCGCCCGCTCAAGCTGCCGCGACGTCCTATTTTGATGGTGTCGCCCAACTGCAATTCGCTGGACGGCTCGCCAACCAGGCACCAGTCGATGGTTTCCTGGCGCTCGCGCAACACCTCCACCACGCGCCTGGTGCCATCGACCGAGGGTCCCTCCTCGTCGCTGGTGATCAAGAAAGCAATCGTGCCGCGGTGATTCGGGTGCTGAGCGATGAATTCCTCGCTGGCGGTCAGCATCGCCGCAAGCCCGCTTTTCATGTCGGCGGCGCCGCGGCCGTACAAAAGGCCGTCCTCGATCACCGGCATGAATGGATCGGTGCGCCATTCATCCACGGGGCCCGTGGGCACGACGTCGGTATGTCCGGCGAAGCAAAACACCGGCGTCCCCTGACCGCGTTTGGCCCAAAAATTATCGACCGGACCAAAGCGAAGATTCTCCACCGCGAAACCCAATGCCATCAACCGCTCGATCAGCAGTGCCTGACAGCCGGCATCAACCGGGCTCACCGACTGGCGAGCGATGAGCTGCCGGGTCAACTCCACCGTGGGCGAGAACGCGGATTGCGGCGCCATCAGAATCGCAGGATGGGCTTTTGATGCCGCAGATTCACCAACAATCCCCAGCCGCCCAACGCCACCGCACTGATGAGCACCCACGCCGGCATCGCCAGTCCCAAGAAGCGCCAGGTAACCTTGGCGCATTCGCCGGAACCGGTCAGCACTTTGACCAGAACCTCGCTGACGGAGAAGACTTTGAGCATGAAATCGAGCGATGCGCCGCAGGCGGGAACCGCGTCCGGGGGCAGGCTTTGAATGTACAGATGGCGCGCGGCGACAGCACCGGCGGCGGCTGCCGCGAGCAACAGCAACGCCGCATACACCTTACGACCCCAGGCCACGGGGTCTTGCGCCGTGGCGATCAGGAAAGTCACACCTAGCGCGAACACGCCGATGCGCTGGAAAATGCAAAGCGGACAGGGGTCCAGATGCATGACGTACTGCGCGTAATAGGCGTACGCCAGCAGCGAGGCGCAGGCAAGAAACCCCAATAGGTTGCCTTGGCGTGCTGTCATCCGCGACGCGAGAGCGCGTGCGCCGCGTCGATCTGCTTGGCGACATCCTCCAGCGAGGTATGCCGCACGTCCTTGCCGTGCACCATGTAGATCACGTACTCACAGATGTTTTTGGCATGATCACCGATGCGCTCCAGGGCACGGACGATCCACATGATCTCCAGCGCACGCCGGATGGTGCGCGGATCTTCCATCATGAAGGTGATGCACTGACGATGGATGGACTCGTACTCCTCGTCCACCATCTTGTCTTCTTTGGCGGTCTTCAAGGCCGCCTGGGAGTCCATGCGCGCAAAGGCATCGAGCGCATCGTGGACCATCTGCGCCACCTGACGCCCAAGATGCTTCACCTCGCGGTACTTGTCGGCGGGCCGCTCCATGGTGGCCAACCGGGAGGCGATATAGCCGATTTTCTCGCCCTCATCGCCGATGCGCTCGAGATCGGTGATGGTCTTGATGATGGCCACGATGACTCGCAGATCGCCGGCAGCGGGAGCCCGGAGTGCGAGTATCCGGCTGCACTCCTCGTCAATCGACAATTCCATGCCATTGACCTTGTAGTCGTCGGTCGCCACCGACTCGCCCAAGCGGCTATCGCCCTCCACCAGGGCGGTGATGGCCTTGTGCAACTGCTGCTCGACGAAACCGCCCATCTGCAACACCTGATTGCGGACCTTCTCGAGATCCTCATTGAAGCGTCGCGAGATGTGGTGGGTGAGATCGGCTGTTTCCATATGAATCTACCTTGAAGCCATTGGCAAAACTTGAGTCGCTAGGCCTTCAGCTCGTTTACATCCGATTGCCCGGCGCGTCAATGATACGCCTGAAAATCCGTGATGCGTTCGCTTCCGCTACGATCGTCTCTTACGCGCTGGCGGCCGCGCGCAGCGGCAGCTTCCAAATGCGCGGCTGCGGGAAATGGCAGGTAAAGTTGCTGCCTTTGCCTTCCACGCTCTGCACGTCCAGCCAACCGCCATGCCGCTGTAATGCGTGCTTCACAATCGCCAGCCCCAAACCCGATCCTCCCTGGCCGCGCGAACGGCCGGCATCGACCCGATAAAAGCGTTCGGTCAAGCGGGGAATGTGTTCCGCCGGAATGCCGATGCCGCTGTCGACCACCGAGAAGTATGCACCGTCATCGTCGGCCCACCAGCGCATCCGCACCGTCCCCTCCGAGAGGGTGTATTTCAGTGCGTTCACCAGCAGATTGGTGAATGCCGATTCGATTTCGTGGGCTGCACCAAACAGCCCATCCTCGGACTCCAATTCCAACAGCACGTGGCGGGGGCGATCGGCGCTCATCAGCGCGTCGCGATGCATCCGCTCCAGCATGCGGGGCACGTCGATCGGGTCTCGCGGCGCCTCCCCCTCCGTGGACTCGAGCCTCGACAGCTCGAGCAAATCGGCGATGATGGTATTCATGCGCTGTGCCTGCGCGCGCATATCCTTGATCGGACCGTGCCAGGCCGGATCCACCGAGGGATCGTCGGCCAGAGTATCCAAGTAACCGGCAATCACCGTCAGCGGAGTACGCAATTCATGCGACGCATTGGCCACGAAATCCTTGCGCATGGCCTCCAGCCGCATCTGCCGAGTGACGTCGCGCACCAGCAGCAGCGATTGACCGCCGCCGTACGGCACCACCTGCAGGGACAGAAATAAATCCAATTGCACGGGGGGGCGTATGACCAGAGGAAAGGCAAAATCGTCGCTGTGAAGGTAATGCGCAAATTCCGGCGCGCGGATCAGGTTGTCGATTCGCAAACCCACATCCACCGGACGGCGTAAGCCGAGCAGGCGGGCCGCCTGCCGGTTGAACCAGACGATGTCACGCTGCGTGCTCAAGATGATGACGCCGTCCGGCAAAGCGGCCGTGGACCGACGCAGTTCGCGGTACAGTTGCACCAATCTTTCTTTGTGATACTGCTTGCGGCGGTGCAGACGCACCACTTGCGCGATGATGTCGCCCCAGATGCCGCCGATGTCGGGCGGGTCGATTTGCGAACGCAGCCGCAGCCAGCGGTCCAAGCGGTACAAATTGAGCAGCTGCCAGGCCAGATACAGGCAGGCTGCGGCCAATATCCACAGCCAAATGGTTCCAAGCAGCAGGCCTGCGCACAAGCCCAACACCAGAATGCCCGCGAGCCGCGCGAGCGCGAAGGTCCACATCGCTGCCATGAACTAGAAGGTTAGTCGCCTCATGCGTCCCGCGTCGAGAATCGATAACCGGCGCCGCGCACCGTTTGCACCAATCCCTCCAATAAAAAGGGCTCGAGCGCCTTGCGCAATCGGCGGATATGAACGTCCACGGTGCGCTCCTCAACGTAAGTATTACCCCCCCAAACGCGGTCGAGCAACTGGCCGCGCGTGAACACGCGTTCCGGGTGGGTCATGAAGAAGTGCAGCAGGCGGTATTCGGTGGGTCCGAGCGCGATCTCGCGTTCACCGGAACTGACGCGATGGCTGGAATCATCGAGCCTCAGTCCGTCGACTTCCACCACATCGTCCGCCCCGGACGGCGCCGCGCGGCGTAGCACGGCTTGGATGCGCGCCAGCAATTCGCGCGGGGAGAAGGGCTTGGTGATGTAGTCATCCGCTCCGCCCTCCAAGCCATTGACCTTGTCTTGCTCCTCGGAGCGCGCCGTCAGCATGATGACGGGGATTTCCTCGGTATCCTTGGCGCGCTTCAAGGCGCGGGTGAGCTCCAGTCCGCTCATATCGGGCAGCATCCAATCCACCAGCATCAGGTCGGGCCGTACATCGACGATGCGGGCGCGCGCTTCACGGCAGTCTTCCGCCTCGCGCACATCGTAGCCGGCCCTTCGCAGGCCAAAGGCAATCATGTCACGAATGGCTTTTTCGTCTTCGACTATCAGGATGCGTCTGGCTGACATACGGCTCCCTCGTTGCAAGCCGAGTATTACAGACTGTGATTGTGACACTTCCGTGACTATTGTGACCGCACGCGCTCTGCGGTGGTCTGCGCCACCTTGTCACGCAGGTACAGGGGAGTGATCGAGGCCGGGTCTCTGGCAACCCCTAAGGGCAGGCGTAAGGCGCCGAGGCGCGCCATGTCGCGCGCCTGGGGTAGGCCCTGTTTAAATTGCTCGCCAAGTTCAAGTCCCGGTAACTTCGAGAGGTTTGGATAGGCGAGAAATCCCCGACCGATGCCTACATATTCCCCATCATTCGGCAGTATCACGTCTGTTGGCGCACTGACGGTGGGGGCCGTGGTGGCTCTCACCCCCTGCGCGGCGTCCGCGGCAAAACAGCCCCAATAAACCTCGCCCATCCGCGCATCCAGACAGGCCATGGCGCGCGGCCCGGCGCGGGTTTGCAAGGCCCGGTACGCCAGCGCCTCCAGAGTGGACACCGGAATCAGCGGGAGGCCGGCGCCGAATGCCAGGCCTTGTGCAGCCGCGACGCTGATGCGCACGCCGGAGAAGGCGCCCGGTCCGATGCTACACACGATGGCATCCAAGGAGGACAAGCTCAGCTGCGCCTCGGCCAAAGACTCCTCGACCATCGTGAGCAGCTGCGTAGCGCTGGTCCTGCCCGATTCGCCGGAACGACCGAGTTCTTCGCCCTCGATCCACAGGGCAACCGAACAGGCCTCGGTGGCCGCGTCCAACGCCAAAATACGCATCACCCCGCATGCCCTGCGCGGCTAGCCGCCTGCAGCAAATGTTTTAGATGCTTTGCCAGGAACTGCGCTGCGAGTGGGGCCTGAAGAATGACCGGGCTCGGCGGCAAAGAATCGAGGAAGATCTTGCCGTAGCTCTTGGTCCGCAAGCGTGGATCGCCGATCACGATCACCCCGAAGTCATCGAAGTCGCGGATCAGCCGGCCAACGCCTTGTTTCAAGGCGAGCACTGCCTGCGGCAACTGATACTCAAAGAAAGGGTTGCCTCCGCGACGCCGAATGCCTTCCAACCGGGCCTTCAGCAACGGATCGTCGGGCGCCGCAAACGGTAGCTTGTCGATCGCCACGACCGACAGCGCATCGCCCTTGACATCCACCCCTTCCCAAAAGCTTCCGGTGGCCAGCAACACAGCGTTGCCCAATTCGCGAAACCGATTCAGCAGCGCCTCGCGGGGCGCTTCGCCCTGCACCAATACCGGAAACGGCGGGTCCGGAAAGCGCGCCTTCAGTGCCTTCACCCCTTCGGCCAGACCGCGGTAGCTCGTATACAAGAGAAACGCCCTTCCGCCGCTGGCTTCCAGCAATGGGGCGCACGCTTCGATGAACTTGCCGGCGAACGAGGGATCCTGCGGATCCGGCATTCGTGGCGGCAAGAACAGGCGCGCCTGGCTGCGGTAGTCGAAAGGGCTGTCGATGCGCAGCGTGCGGGCCTCGGACAAGCCGATGCGTGCGGCAAAATGCGAAAAGTCCTCGCCGATGGCCAAGGTCGCGGACGTAAATACCCAGGCACACGGCCGCGATTCGACGTATTCCCGCAGACGTTCCGCAATCTCGAAGGGCGTGAACTGCAGCAGCAAGCCCGCTGCGGTCGCCTCGGCCCAGCGCAAGCCGATTTCGTCGGAATATTCGCGAATTGCTGCGAGCTCATTCGCCAGCGCCGCGGCGCGGCGTCCACAGTTAGCGGTTCCCGCCCCCGCACCCAAACCATCGAGTTGCTCGGCGATCCCGCTCAAACAAGTTTCGATGTCCGGCAGCGCCTCGAGGAATGCGTCGGGCAACGCACCCCATTCGTGGCGTCCAGCGCCGCCTGGCAGCGACAGGCGCAACCCCTCGAGACGCTCACCCAGCGCCGCCAGTGCGTCGACGATGGCCGGCGCTCTAACGCCGGCGGCCGCCATCTCCGCAGTGATGTCGCGCAGTAAGACTTGCACCTTGCGCACCGACCACACCTGGCCGAAAAACTGCGCGGCAATGTCCGGCACCTGGTGCGCCTCATCCAAGATCACGGCCTCGGCGCCGGGCAGAAGATCGCCGAAGCCTTCGTCTTTCAGCGCCAGGTCCGCGAGCAGCAAGTGATGATTGACCACGACGATATCGGCCGCCTGCGCATCACGCCGCGCCTCGAAGACATGGCAGCGCGTAAATTGCGGACATTCCTGTCCCAGGCAATTCTCGCGCGTGGAGGTGATGTTCGGCCAAAGCGAGGATTGCTCCGGCAAATCCGTGAGCTCGGACAGATCACCGCTCTTCGTGGTCGCCGCCCAACGCGTCACCTTGGCGAACATGCGCGTGACGCCGCGTTCCTCGCCGAGCAGCGATGCCTGCTGCCCGACCAGATCCAAGCGGTGGCGGCATAGATAGTTCGCCCGCCCCTTGAGCAGCGCGATCTTCACCGGCAAACCCAAGGCCCTGGCCAGCATGGGCACATCGCGATGGAATAATTGATCCTGCAGCGTGCGGGTGCCCGTGGAAATGATGACGCTGCGGCCGGAGAACAGCGCCGGCACGAGATAGGCAAAGGTCTTGCCGGTACCCGTCCCGGCCTCGACGATCAGCGGTTCCAGCCGCGCCAGCGCCTGGCCCACGGCCGTGGCCATCGCGGCTTGCTCCGGACGATAGGCATAGCCGGCTATGGCTGCCGCCAGCGGACCTACGCCGCTGAACACTTCCCGGAAGTCGCTGTTCATTGGCCAAGCCTACGTGGTTTGGACATGTTCTATTTGACCAGGATGCGAAAACGCAGAAACGCGACGGAATTGGCTTTCAGGCTGTTCTTGAACTGCCAGCGAATGTGCGTGTAATCGGCGGGCAGCGCGCTGCGCATCTCGCCGTTGGCCCTCAAAATTCGCAAATTCTCGGGCCGGTCGAAATGCAAGCCGCCATCCACCGAGTATGTCACCTCGGTCCCCGGTCCCACGGCGGATTCGGCCACGTACCACGTATGCGCCGGAATGGCGTAGTCAACTCGCGGCGCGGCGGCGGTGGTTGCTGAAGCGTTGCGAACTTCGAGCGTATAAAGAACTCGATCCCCCGATACCACCCGTTTCGCCGGACTAAGCTGCGCGCCATGCGCAACCTCCGCAATGGCTCGTACCACAATCGCAGGCTCGCCAGGCTGAGCCAGGGCACCTGCGGATGCCATGAGGCAGAAAAACCCGTAGGCCCGTAGGCGCGTTCCTATTTTGTACATATTGCGAAGCCGATTACACATATGTCCGACCCATCTTTAAGCTTTGCCATCAGTGACTTATGGACATCAAAAAATTTCACCACCGCTGCAATTAATATCATCCGCGATGCATCCGTCCGGCGCGAACGCAGTTGGCGAGCGAACACCCATCTGTCATCCTTTCACGCCCGACTAAGTTCCGCTCCTAAGGATCGATCTCTATGGCTACGGCGCCTCAGCATGTCACCACGCTTGACACCATGAATCCGCAAGTCACGGCGTGGGTCGACCAGGTCGCCCGGCTGACGGAGCCCTCGAGGATTTACTGGTGCGATGGTAGCGATACGGAATTCGCCACCATACAGCGCGAGCTGATTGGCGACAAAGAGCTGAAACCGCTCAACCAGGACAATTTCCCGGGATGCGTGTTGTCTCGATCGCACCCTTCCGACGTCGCACGCGTCGAACATTTGACCTTTGTATGCACCCGAAACAAGGAGGATGCGGGTCCCAATAATCATTGGATCGAACCGCAGCAGGCGCATGCCCAGATGGACGCGCTGTTTGCCGGCTGCATGCGGGGCCGCACGCTCTACGTGGTGCCCTATTGCATGGGGCCGATCGATTCGCCTTTTTCGCGTTGCGGCGTCGAAATCACCGACAGCGCTTACGTCGTGTTGAACATGCATATCATGACTCGCGCCGGCCGCGCGGCGCTGGAGCGCATCACGGATGATGGAGTCTTCGTGCGTGGTCTGCACTCGACCGGGGACTTGAATCCCGAGCGCCGTTTCATCATGCACTTCCCCGAAGAACTCTCCATCAAGAGTTTCGGATCCGGCTATGGCGGCAACGCCCTGCTCGGCAAAAAATGCCATGCGCTGCGGATTGCCAGCTGGCAGGCGCGCACCGAGGGATGGCTGGCCGAACACATGTTGATCGTCGGCATCGAAAATCCGCAAGGCGAGACCCACTACCTGGCATGCGCTTTCCCGTCCGCGTGCGGCAAGACCAACCTCGCCATGCTGATCCCGCCCGCCAGCTACAAAGGCTGGAAAGTGTGGACGGTGGGCGACGATATTGCCTGGCTGCATCCGGGCAAGGACGGCCGGCTATATGCGATCAATCCCGAATCCGGCTATTTCGGCGTG
>Ga0116227_10013960_pt1 | contig 12424 bp, 11 predicted proteins | sample S1TSphgellanicum_FD_89693 | JGI IMG/M metagenome (GOLD analysis project Ga0116227, IMG submission 89693) | Host-associated microbial communities from peat moss isolated from Minnesota, USA - S1T2_Fb - Sphagnum magellanicum MG | ecosystem: Host-associated > Plants > Peat moss > Unclassified... | reverse complement strand
TCAAGAGTGTTGGCGTGTTATGATGGCCGAATGAGTGTTTGGGGAAAACTAATTGGCGGTGTGGCCGGGTTTGCGATGGGCGGGCCGCTGGTCGGGCTGGTGGGCGCGGCGCTTGGCCATGCGGCGGATACCGGGGCGATTCCGAACCTGGCCGGGCGGGCGCTGCCGTTTGATACGGCGCGGATTGCCGGGATGCTGGGGCGAAAGGACCAGCTATTCGCCATTGGCGTGACCGTGCTGGCGGCGAAGCTGGCGAAATGCGACGGCGCGGTGAGCCGGGCGGAGATTGATGCGTTCAAGGCAAGTTTCCGGATTCCTGAATCCGATGTGAAGATTGTCGGCCGGCTGTTCGACCAGGCGCGCGATAGCGCCGACGGGTTTCAGGCCTATGCGCGGCAGCTTGGCGAGGCGTTTGCGGATAATCGGGGCGTGCTGGAACAGGTGCTCACCGGCCTGCACCAGGTGGCGCGGGCGGATGGGCCGATTAACCAGGCGGAATCCGTGTTTTTGTCGCGCGTGGCCGGGGAATTTGGGCTGGATGTGGCGGCGGCACAGCGCGCCGGGCAAGGCGGGTTTGCCCGTGCGCCGGATGTGGACCCGTATGCGGTGCTGGGCATTGGGCGCAATGCCGGGAATGATGAGATACGGGCGCGGTGGAAGGCGCTGATGCGGGAAAATCACCCGGACAGCCTGGCCTCCCGCGGCGTGCCGCCGGCCTTCATTGCTGAAGCCTCCGACCGCGTGGCGCGGATCAACGCGGCTTACGATGTAATCAAACGGGAGCGAAAACTTTGATTCTGGCGCCGTCGCCGAATTTTGACGAGCGGCCGGGGACGGCCGACCATTTGGTCCTGCACTACACCGGAATGCAGAGTTGCGCGGCGGCGGTGGCGCGGCTGTGTGATCCGGTTGCAAAAGTGTCGTCGCATTATGTGGTGGATGAGGACGGGACGGTTTACGCGCTGGTGGGCGAGGAAAAGCGGGCTTGGCATGCCGGGGTGAGTTATTGGCGGGGCATCCGAGGGTTGAATGACCGGTCTGTCGGGATCGAGATCGTGATTCCGGGGCATGAATGGGGCTATCGGGCGTTTCCGGAGGCGCAGATGCTGGCTGTGCGGGATTTGTGCCTGGGGATTCTGGGGCGGTGGCCGGGCATTGAGGCGCGCAATGTGGTGGGGCATTCGGACATCGCGCCGGATAGGAAGCAGGACCCGGGGGAGTTGTTCCCATGGGCGTGGCTGGCGGGGCAGGGGGTTGGGGTGTGGACGGATGCGATGGCCGCGCCGGGGGATATGATGGAAGACCTGGCCGCGATTGGATATGATACGGGGTTGCCGGAGGATGTGGTTGCGAGGGCGTTTCAGCGGCATTTTTTGCCGGGGCATGTGACAGGCGAGGCGGATGCGGAGACAGCTGGAAGGGCGGCGGGGCTGAAACAATTATTGTTGGGCCGCTTGGACTTATGATATGATCCATATCTCCGGAGGGTTTGCCATGCCTGCTAGCTATACGTTTCAGGACGACACGATCAAGGTGATTGAAGCCCTGAAATCCGCATTCGGCGTCTCAACCAATGGCGAGGTTATAAGCCGCGCATTGGCGCTTGCGAAGGTTGTTGCCGCCGAGGCGGATGAACAACACACTGTGCTGCTCGCGGGCAAGGACAACAAGCCGATAAAGATTCTGCTTGCAAAGTGAGCGATGAGTGCGCCGACCCGCGGCTCCAGGCATTCTCAGCAGGCGCGCTGGCGCAATCAACCGATAAGCCGCTTTGGAGCGTGCCGGTCGGGCAAACCGTGCAGGACCAGATTGCGCTGTCGGACGCCGATATCCGCCGGCGGATGGCGCTCTGGATCATGTGGCTGTTTGGCGCGGTGAACGTGATCACCATGCTGTTCATTTTCGTGTTGTTCTGTTTCGATCAGTCTGATCTTGGCGCGAAGGTCATTGGGCCAGGTGACAGGATTGTTAACGCCGAGGTGCTGATGTCTCTCCTCGGCGCGACGACGGTGCAGTTGGGGACCATTGCGGTCATTATGGCGCGCTACATTTTTAAGGCGCCGGGTTGACCGGCCCGCGCTAAAGGGTGCTAAGGAGCAAAAATCCAGACGGTTGGACGGCCGCTGCTGGCGCAAAACGCTGGTGGAGGAAAGTCCGGGCTCCACGGGAATACGGTGCCGGCTAACGGCCGGCGGGGGCGACCCCAGGGATAGTGCCACAGAAAACAAACCGCCTGACGCGTTCGCGCCGAAGGTAAGGGTGAAACGGTGCGGTAAGAGCGCACCGCGGCCCTGGTGACAGGGCTGGCAGGGTAAACCCCACCGGGAGCAAGACCGAATAGGGGCGGCCGGCTTCGCACGGAAACGTGTGGAAGCGGGAACATTCCCGTTCCGCCGCCCGGGTTGGTCGCGTGAGGCGCGCCGCAAGGCGTGTCCCAGAGGAATGGCCGTCCAGCATTGCAAAATGTGGACAGAACCCGGCTTATAGACCGTCTGGATATTTTTGCGCCGGCCATCATGGGAAGGAAAAATGAGAACAAAACAGAAACATGGAATTTGAAAACTTCCGCGTAAGGCCTTGCAACTTTTCCAGGAAACGCCTGCAATTCCGGGTAATTTCCTTTGACGGCCCATATATTCCCATGCTATCCCATGATGACCCACAAAATGTCGTAAGGGACCGCTTTTCCGTCAATGAGCCAGTTTTTAGGCACGCATCAGAACCGGCTGGACGCGAAAGGGCGGGTTTCCGTCCCCGCGCTGTTTCGCAATGCGCTGAAAACGGCGGAGGGCGCGGTGGGGCTGATCCTGCGGCCATCGCATAAGCATGCCTGTATCGAGGGCTGGCCGCTACCAGTGTTCAACGCGCTTTCGACGCCGCTGGAGAAGATGGATATTTTCAGCGACGGCTATGACGACATGGCGACGGCGCTCTACGCGGATGCGTACCCGATTGATCTGGATAAAGAGGGACGCGTGCTGCTGCCCGAATCTCTCGTAACCCATGCGGCTTTAAGCGAAATGGTCGAGTTTGTTGGCCACGGGCGCACCTTTCAGATTTGGGAGCCGGCGGCGGCGGCGGCGTACCGCAAGGCGGCGCGCGAGCGGGCGCGGCTGCAGGGCACGGGGCAGGTTGCGCAGGTGGCTATAGCATGAGCGGGTTTTCTCATATCCCCGTGTTGCGGGACGAGGCGGTCGCATTGCTGAATCCGCGCGAAAACGGCGTTTATCTGGATGGCACATTCGGCGGTGGCGGCTATGCGCGGGCGATACTTGAAGCTTCCCGCTGCACGTTATGGGCGATTGACCGGGACCCGGCGGCGATTGCGCGCGGGGCGGCGCTCGCCGCATCCTATCCGGGCCGGCTACATCTTGTTGAAGGCAGGATCAGCGAAATTTTGCGCCTGCTGAACGCCGGCGGCGTGCGCGCGCTAGACGGCGCGGTGTTCGATCTCGGCGTGTCTTCGTACCAGATTGATGATCCGGCGCGGGGGTTTAGTTTTCGTGCGGACGGGCCGTTGGATATGCGGATGGGAAAAGACGGCATTTCCGCCGCAATGCTGGTGAACACTGTGTCCGAATCCGAACTTGCTGATATTCTTTTTTCGTTCGGTGAAGAGAAAGCATCCCGCAGGATCGCCAAATCGATTGTTGAGAGGCGGCGGATGCAAAAATTTGAAACGACGGCGGATCTGGCCGGCGTGATACGGAGCGTTGTGAGACCCGATAAATCTGGCATTGACCCGGCGACCAGAAGCTTTCAGGCGCTGCGGATCGCGGTGAATGAGGAACTGGCGGATATTGAGGCGGCGCTCGCGCAGACGGCGGAGATGCTGGCGCCTGGCGGGCGGCTGGTGGTGGTGAGTTTTCATTCCTTGGAAGACCGTATCGTCAAACGGTTTTTTGCTACCGCCGCCGGGCGTGGTGCTGGCGCGTCGCGGCACGACCCGTCACGGTTGCTGGCGGTGGAAAAACCAAGGTTCAGGTTGATTACAGGGAGTGCAAAAACCGCGAGTGCCGCGGAGGTGCAAAAGAATCCGCGGGCACGGAGCGCCAAATTGCGCGCGATGGAAAGGCTGGCGGCATGATCAGGCCGTTCACCCTCATCACCATGCTGCTGGCGGCGGGTTCCGGCGCGTATCTGTTCGGCGTAAAACATCGCGCGCAAGTGCTGGATGACCAGTTGGCGAGCGTGGACCAGGCGGCGCAGCTGGATTCGCAGCGCATTACGGTTTTGCAGGCGCAATGGGCGCAGGAGACGGACCCGACGCGGCTTGCGGCACTGGCGCGGCAGTTTTCCAGCTTGCAGCCGATGAAGCCCGCGCAGCTGGTGACGCTGGCTGCGCTGCGGATGGTGTTGCCTCCCGCTGTGACTCCGCCGGCTGCCAGCCCGCCGGCTGCCAGCCCTCTGGCCGTCACCCCGCCAGTTGTTGCGGCGGTGAGCGCGGCGCCGGCCGCCGCCCTTGTCGCTTCCACTTCCGCCCAACCAGTTTTGCCGGTGGCGCGGGCCATGCCCCTTGCTGCCGCCTTGCCGCTACCGCCGCCTTTGGCGCCGGCACCGAAGGCTCAACGGGTTGCTTCGGCCTCGGTTGCGGCACCCCACACGCTGCGGGTGGCGGCAAAGCCGGTTGCGCATTCGGTATTGCGCCTCGCGCAGACGCGGGCGGCGCAAAATCTGCCATCGCCTCGGCCGCTCTATGCGCCGCACCCGGCGCCCACCCAGTTTGCGTCGGTGAAGCCGGCTGCCACGCTGGCCGCGACGCCAGTCTCCGATATGTCGGGCTCCGTGCTCGGCATGGCGGCGGATTTGGCGCCGCCGCAGCCATTGCAGCAGGGAATTGGCAATTGACGCTGACATTCCGCCCGGAAACGCCCCCGCCTTCTCGCCGCCCGGGCGACCCTGCGCGGGGGGCGACGCCGCGGATGGAGCATGTGCGCGTGACCGCGCCGGATTTGCAGCGCCGCGCGCAAATGGACAAGGCGCGGCGGCGTATGGTGATCGGCGCGTTTCTGTTTGCGTGCCTTTACGCGGTGCTGGCGGGAAGGCTGACCTATGCGACCGTGATCCATCCGGTGCGGCCGACCCAGGCGGTTCTTAATGCGCTGAACCCGACACTGGATGAAACACCGCCGCCGCCCGCCCGCGCGGATATAACTGACCGCAACGGGACAATTCTAGCCGTATCTCTGCCCGGAGCAGAACTTTACGCGGACCCGAAACAGGTGACGGACCCGGTGGGGGCAACGCAAAAACTGGCGGCGGTGCTGGCCGGGCTGGATGTGGCTGGAACGGAGAAAAAACTGCAATCGGGCAAGGATTTTGTCTATCTCGACCGCAAGTTGACCCCTCCCGAGGAACTGGCGGTGAATGCGCTGGGGATTCCCGGCGTGAATTTCCAGGATGCCGAGAAGCGGCATTACCCGGAAGGCGATCTTGCCGCGCATATTCTGGGCGGGGTGACGCTGGCGGGCAAAGGCGTGCCGGAAGGTGGCCAGGGCATTGCCGGCGTTGAAGAATTTTTTGACAAACGGCTGAATACCGAGACGGCACCGCTAAAACTTTCCATCGATATCGGGGTGGAAGGGATCGTACATGATGAGCTTGCGGCGGCGGTCCAAGAATTTAAGTCGCCAGGCGGCTGCGCGATTGTGATGAATGCGCATACGGGCGAGATCATCGCCATGGTGAGCCTGCCGGATTATGACGCGGCGGATTTGGGCAATGCCGACCCGAATGCGCGGTTCAACCGCTGTGTGACCGGCAATTACGAGCCAGGCAGCGTGTTCAAGCTGCAAACGATTGCGATGGGGTTGGATTCCGGGCTGATCCATTACTGGGATTATTTTGACACCACGCATCCGCTGCATGTGGGGCGCTTCACCATTACCGATTTTGAGCCGGTGACAAGCTGGATGGCCGTGCCGGAAATTCTCAACGTTTCTTCCAATATCGGCGCGTCCCGCATTGCGACCATCTTGGGGCCACAGATCGAGCAGCAATGGTACGAAAAACAAGGTTTTTTCAAAAAACTGCCCGTGCAGCTGCCAGAAGCGCAGCCGCCGCTTTATCCGTCGATCAAGAATTGGGGGCTTTCGACGACCATGACCGTTTCCTTCGGAAACGGCATCGCCGTTTCGCCGCTGCATCTCATCACGGGGGTGCTGCCGATTGTGAATGGCGGGGTGCGGTACGACCCGACCTTGCTGGCGGTTGACCCAAACGGCCCGCAGCCGCAAGGCGTGCGCGTGATGTCCCAGTCCACCTCCGACCTGATGCGCAAAATGATGACCAATGTGGTGCTGTTCGGCACCGGCGTGCGCGCGGCCGTGCCAAATTACGTGGTGGGCGGCAAAACCGGCACGGCGCAGGTGGTGGGGCCAAACGGGCGGTATTTGCTGCACACGAATAACGCCTCGTTCATGGCCGCCTTCCCCATGCAGGCGCCGCAATATGTGGTGTATGTGCTGGTGTTGCAGCCCAAGGCGAATGCGGATTCCGCCGGGTTTACCACCGGCGGGCAGATTGCCGCACCCGCGGCGGGGCGGATTATCGCGCGCATCGGGCCGATGCTGGGGGTGCTGCCGGCGGATTCCTTGGAACTGGCGGGGCTGGATGACGCGCTGAGCATGTCCTTAACGCCCACCCCGCCGCCGGGGGAGATTGCGCTGGGGCCGGGCCGGCCGCTGCCGCCGGGCGCGAATGGGTATGCCTACCAGCTTTTGGGCTTGAAACCGCCGGGAGGTGCCGCCCCCCGGCACTCGCGCGCCTTGGCCGGAATTGCCGAACTTGCGGAGCGTTGAGGTGAGCGGCGCAAAAATTTTTGGCATCACGGCTGATAGCCGCGCCGTGCAGCCGGGCTTCATGTTTGCCGCATTGCCAGGTGCCAAACAGGATGGGCGCCGGTTTATCGCGGATGCCGTGGCGCGGGGTGCCGTGGCCGTGCTGGCGCCGGAAGGCACGGCCTGGCCGGAAGGGGTCGCCCCACGCCCGCTGGTGACGGATGCGGCACCCCGCGCCCGCCTTGCGCGGATTGCCGTGGAACTGGCCGGGGAAATGCCCGGGCATATTGTGGCGGTGACCGGCACCAACGGCAAAACCAGCACCGTGGATTTCCTGCGCCAGATTTTGGTTCATTCCGGCCGCCGCGCCGCGTCTCTCGGCACGCTCGGCGTGATTGCCGAGGGCGTGGCGCCGATTGAGACCTTGACCACGCCGGATGCCGTGACGCTGGCAAATACACTTGCGGATTTGGCGGCGGCCGGCGTGACTCATGCCGCACTCGAAGCGTCGTCCCACGGGATTGAGCAAAGCCGGTTGGATGGGCTGACGATTGCGGCCGCGGGGTTTACCAATTTAACGCGCGACCATTTGGATTATCACGGCAGCGTTGAGGCGTATCGGGCTACGAAATTGCGCTTGTTTGAGACGCTGCTGCCGCGCGCAGCACCTGTGGTGGCGATGGCGGATATGGAGCGCGAGACGCTGGCCGCATTGCGCGCGATTGCGGTGCGGCGCGGACTGGATTTGCGGCTGGTCGGGGTGGCGGAAAGCAAGGCGCTGCCAGATGGGCAGGAGATTGCCGTGAATTTTTCCGGCACGCGGCGCAGCGTGCGGCTGGGCCTGCCGGGGCGGTTTCAGGCGGATAACGCCGTGCTGGCGGCGGCGCTCGCCGAAGCGGTGGGCGTGCCGGATGCGCTCTCCTTCCTGCCGGGTTTGCAAGGCGTGCGGGGCCGGTTGGAGCGGGCGGCGGTGCTCGGCAAAGGTGCCGCGGCCTATGTGGATTACGCCCATACGCCCGATGCGATTGAGCGTGTGCTGGCGGCCTTGCGGCCCCATGCCGCGCGGCTGGTGATTGTGTTTGGCGCTGGCGGTGACAGGGATGTTGGCAAACGGCCCTTAATGGGTGCCGCCGCAGCGCGGTTTGCGGATGTGGCGATTGTGACGGATGATAATCCGCGCAGCGAAAACCCGGCATTCATCCGCGCGGCGATTATGGCGGCCTGCCCCGGCGGGATTGAGATTGGCGACCGGCGCGCGGCGATTGCGGCGGGGCTGGGCATGCTGGGGCCGGGCGATGTGCTGGTGGTAGCCGGCAAGGGGCATGAACAGGGGCAGATTGTGGGTGGCGAGGTTTTACCGTTTGATGACGCCACGGTGATTCGTGAATTGGTAGGTGGCGCATGAGCAATTTGTGGGAGGCGCAGGAATTGGCGATTGCCGCCGGCAGCCGCGATGCCGGGTTTACGGTGAACGGGATTTCCATTGACACGCGCAGCTTGCGGCCCGGGGATTTGTTTGTGGCGTTGCAGGGCGAGCGCGATGGGCATGAGTTTGTGGCCGAAGCCTTTGCGAAAGGTGCCGCCGGCGCCTTGGTGTCTCGTGACGTAGCGGGTGGCCCGTTGCTGCGGGTTGACGATACGCTGGTGGCATTGGGCCGGCTTGGGGAGTTTGCGCGGGCAAGGTCTCAGGCCAAGGTCGTGGCAGTGACCGGCAGCGTCGGAAAAACAACAACGAAGGAAATGCTAAGGCGCGCATTAGCGATTTTTGGAACGGTTCATGCGGCGGAGGCTTCATTTAATAACCATATCGGCGTGCCTTTGACTTTGGCGCGGATGCCTAGGGACAAGGAATTCGCGGTTTTAGAGATCGGGATGAATCATCCGGGCGAAATTTTGCCGCTGACAAAAATTGCCCGGCCGCACGCGGCGATTGTCACCAACGTGGCGCGGACGCATTTGGGGTTGATGGGCAGCGAAGAGGCGATTGCCGAAGAGAAGGGCTCGATTTTTCGCGGATTAGTGCCGGGCGGGGCGGCTGTGTTGCCGCGGGATTCGGCGTTTTTAACAAAACTTTCGGCGGCGGTGCCTTCTGGCACCGTGCGCGTGACCTTTGGCAAGGGCGAGCTTGCCGAAGCAAAATTGCTGGACGCGGAAAGCACGGCGGATGGCTGCGATGTGCTGACGCGGATTGGGGAGACACTGGTGCGGTTTCACCTGGCCGCGCCCGGCGCGCATATGGCGATGAATGCCGTGGCGGTGTTGGGGGCGTGCCTTGGGTTGGGGCTGGATGTGGAAAAAGCCGCCGCGGCACTTGATGGTTTCGTACCTTTGGCGGGGCGCGGCGCAAAACGGCCGATTGGTGACGCCGTGCTGCTGGATGAAAGCTATAATGCTTCCGGTGCCTCCATGCGCGCGGCGTTTGCCGTGCTGGCGCTGCAACCTGGCCGGCGCGTGGCGGTGCTGGGGGATATGCTGGAGCTGGGCGAAGAGTCTGAGGACGAGCATTTTGATCTACGTGGCGATTTGCTGGAAGCGGCGGATATTGTGTTTACGTGCGGTGAGATGATGGGGCTGCTTTTTGATACATTGCCGCCCGAACAACAGGGCAAACACGCCGATAGCGCGGCGCTGCTGGCGCCATTGGTGAAGGCGGCACTTCTGCCCGGAGATTGCGTTCTGGTTAAGGGCAGCTATGGCAGCCGGATGCGCGATGTTGTTGCCGTTCTTGAAAGTAGGGCCTGATGCTCTATGCGTTGTTGCTGCCACTTGCAGATAAGGTGCATGTTTTCAACCTGTTCCGGTACATCACGTTCCGTGCCGGTGGCGCATGCCTTACGGCACTTATTGTCAGTTTCTGGCTGGGGCCAAAATTGATCCGGACGCTGAAATCCATGCAGCGTCATGGCCAGCCCATCCGCCTGGATGGGCCGGAGCGGCATTTGATTGAGAAGAAGGGCACGCCAACCATGGGCGGCGTGCTGATTTTGATCGCCCTCGGAATTTCCACGATTCTTTGGGCGGATTTGGATAATGGCTATGTTTGGGCGGCGCTGTTTGTGACTCTGGGCTATGGCGCGCTGGGATTCGCCGATGACTTTTTGAAACTGACCAAGCGCAATACGAAAGGTGTCGCGGGACGCGTAAAACTGGTGGCACAAGCTGTGATTGGCCTGATTGCGGCGGTGTGGATTTTGGCGCTTATGCCGGCCCCGCTGGGCACCGAGCTTGCCGTGCCGCTGTTCAAAAATTTGATGATCCCATTTGGATTTTTGTTCCCCCTGGTGGCGATGTTTGTGCTGATGGGCGCATCCAACTCAGTAAATCTGACGGATGGTCTGGACGGGCTGGCGATTGTGCCGACGATTATTGCGGCCGGCGTGTTCGGGTTAATTGCGTATCTGGTAGGCAACCGGATTTTTGCTGGGTATCTGCAAATAAATTTTATTTCTGGCGCCGGCGAGTTGACCGTGTTTCTTTCCAGCTTGATTGGCGCTGGCCTGGGATTTTTGTGGTTCAACGCGCCGCCCGCCGCGGTGTTTATGGGGGATACGGGCTCGCTTTCACTCGGCGGCGCGCTGGGGGCCGTTGCGGTGGCGACGAAGAGCGAGATTGTGCTGGCGATTGTCGGCGGGTTGTTTGTGGTGGAAACCGTTTCCGTGATTGTCCAGGTTTTTTGGTACAAGCGCACCGGCAGGCGGGTGTTTTTGATGGCGCCGCTGCACCACCATTTCGAAAAAAAGGGCTGGGCGGAACCAACGATTGTGATCCGGTTTTGGATTATATCGATGATTCTGGCGCTGGTGGGTCTGGCGACCCTTAAAATCCGATGAGTTTTGCGCCGGTTTTCGCAGGGCGGCGGTTTTCGGTTCTGGGCCTGGGCAAGGCCGGCCTGCCGGCGGCGCATGCGTTGCGGCAGATGGGCGCGGAGGTTTTTGTGTGGGATGATTCTGCAGATTCCCGTGCCAAGGCCGGCGATTTCACGTTGAAATTGCCACGCGAGATTGGTTTGCCGCTGGATGCGCTGGTGCTTTCGCCTGGCATTCCGCATCGTCTCCCGGTCCCGCACCCTGAGGCGGTTTGGGCTTTGGCCGAGCAAATTCCAATTTTGACGGATGCGGAATTGCTGTACCGCGCGGTGCGTTGTTCCGGCAGCAAGGCACGGTTTGCGGGCATCACAGGGACGAATGGCAAATCCACCACCACGGCGCTGCTGGCGCATATTTTGCACGTGGCGGGCGTGCCGCACGCGGCGGGCGCCAATTTGGGGCCGGCGGCACTTGCCTTGCCGCTGCTGCCCGATGACGGGGTGTATGTTTTGGAAATGTCCAGTTACATGCTCGAACGGCTGGAGACGTTGAAATTTGACGTAGCGGCGATGCTGAACCTTTCGCCGGACCATATCGACAGGCATGGCGACATGGCGGGTTATGCGGCGGCGAAACGGGAGATTTTTGCGCGGCAGGATGTTGGCGACACGGCGGTGATCGGCATGGATGACGATGGCGCGCGCGCCATGGCAGTTTGTCTGCGCGAACAGGCGGCGCAGGTCGTTGAGATTTCTGGCGCGGCATTTGATACGCATGGCGCAGCGGCGTTGCCCGGCACGCATAACGCGCAGAACGCGGCGGCGGCAAGCGCGATGGCGCGCGCGCTGGGTGTTGGCGAGGCTGCGATTGCTGAAGGCATCGCAACGTATCCAGGCCTGCCGCACCGTCAAGCAGAAATCGCCAACATTGCTGGCTTGCGCTTTATAAATGACAGCAAGGCAACGAATGCGGATGCGGCCTCCCGCGCCATGGGCTGCTATGAGCGATTTGTGTGGATTGCGGGCGGCGTGGGCAAGGAAGGCGGGATAGAATCTCTGGCGCCGTTCTTCTCGCGCATTTCCAAGGCGTTTTTGATCGGGCAGGATGGCGCGGCATTTGCAAAAACGTTGAGCGCGCATGGTGTTGCGAATGATGTCGCCGGCACGCTGGAACGTGCGGTGCAACTTGCCACGGCGCATGCGCGGGCGACGGGGACGGAAATTGTATTATTCTCGCCCGCCGCGGCAAGTTTTGACCAGTTCAAAAACTTTGAGCAACGGGGCGATGCTTTTACCGCCCTGGCGCGGGAGGCCGCATAATGCCGCAACTTTCCCGCGCTGATACATCAATCATCGGCCGCTGGTGGTGGAGCGTGGACCGGGTGACGCTGCTGGCGTTGAGCGTTCTCATCTGCATCGGCTATTTGCTCGCGCTCGCGGCGACCCCCGGGATTTCCATGCATCTCTCCGACCCGCACACCATGGAGATGATCAAGCAGATTATCTTTCTGGGGATGGGCGCGGCGACGATGCTGGCCATGTCCATGCTCACCTTGCGGCAGGTAAAACTAGCGGCACTTGGCATGGGGATTGTGTTTTTTCTCCTCACAGGTTTCACGCTTTTGCATGGCGTGGAGGTGGATGGGGCGCATAGATGGATTTCTCTGCCCGGCTTCACGATTCAGCCGAGCGAGTTTTTGCGGCCTGCGTTCATTATTGTTTCGGGCTGGCTCATTGCCGAGTCCCGCCGCACGCCAGGCTTTCCGGGCAAGCGCGCGGCGTTGGGATTGTTTGTTCTTACGGCGTTGCTTTTAAAAATGCAGCCGGATATTGGGATGAC
>Ga0116227_10013958_pt1 | contig 12425 bp, 12 predicted proteins | sample S1TSphgellanicum_FD_89693 | JGI IMG/M metagenome (GOLD analysis project Ga0116227, IMG submission 89693) | Host-associated microbial communities from peat moss isolated from Minnesota, USA - S1T2_Fb - Sphagnum magellanicum MG | ecosystem: Host-associated > Plants > Peat moss > Unclassified... | reverse complement strand
GCTTTGTTTTTGAGTAGCACTTTGGTGATTAAGATTCATTGCTTGATGCTTGCTTAAGAGCTTTTTTGAGTAGCGAGCGAGTAGCATTTCTGGAAGATGCGTTAGAATCCTTGTTATCTTATGATTTTTGACATTTACAAAGAAACTGATATCTAATATTGGGTTGGCTTAGGACAAGATTTGATCATATGCCTGGATGGTTTGACGGGCGATCGCATCCCAACTGTAATGTTTCAATGCATATTCCTGAGCATGTAATCCCCGCCGTTGGCGTTCTAAAGGATTTTGCAAAGCGATGCGCAGTAACTCGGTGATTTCTGCTACGTCCAATTGACTGACCCATCCTGACTCGCTATCACGTATCTCTTGACAAATATGGACTTGGTCAGATATGATAACCGGCACACCTGCAACCATAGCTTCGGCTACAGCAATACCAAAATTTTCATAGTACGACGGCAAGACAAATAAGTCAGCAGCTTGTAACAGATTCCCCTTGACTTCACCTGTGACAAAGCCAGTAATTGTGGTGTGCGATCGCAGTGGTGAAGCCTGAATCTGAGATTTTATCTTTTCTTCATAATTTGGATCTTGAGGATTCGTCCCAGCCAAGACAAAGTGAAAATTTAATCCGAGATCTAAAAGCTTTTCTAAAGCTGGTATCAGCAAATTCAACCCCTTTTTCGGGTCAATCCGCGACATAAACAGCACCAACGGCACACCCTCCGCTATCCCCAATTGACTACGCTTCATACTTCCCCCCTTTTTCAGGAGGGACTGAGGGGGGATCACGCCCAAGGGAATGACCAAATCTCGTGTCGATACACCAAATCGTTCTGATACTTTTGCTTCCTGAACACTGGTAAAGTGAATTGCGGCTGCACCTGCTAAATTTGGGCGTTCCAAAATTGCGGCATAAAGCTGTTTAAGTTGCCTTTTTTTCCGCAAATCAGCTGGATCAAGAGTTCCCAGGGGACGCAAAATATAAGGCAGCTTTTGCTTACGACACACTGCTGCTGCAGCACTACTTACGGGAGAGAATAGAGCATGAATATGGGCTAAGTCAAACTCCTGGGCATGACGATTTAGCCATTTCAGTAAGTCCAGAGAGAATTTGTAGCGACGAAAGGGAGCGCAACGGAAGTAAATTATTTGATAGCCATCTTGTTCCACTGGTCGATTTAAGGGAACATCCAAGGGTTTTTGGTCTATATCGCCATTACTATCAGTCGTGAGAACTGTGACTTCGACTCCTTGGCGTGCCAATGCTGGTGCTAGTCCTAGTACCATCTGACTAGGACCACCGTAAATCAGGGAAATCGAGGGGACAATTTGCAGGATGCGCATTTTAGGAGTGAGGAGTTACTAGACCATACCCTATAACAAAAGATACTGCATGCAACTCCGAAGTGTCACTAGCCATGAACCTGGAGGATGCTTTGAGCTAGTATGGAAGTAGGAAAGATTGTATGTATACGTATGTCTGCTAAAGATGTCTTTCATGAAGTTGTCAAGAGAGCTTTACAGAAGGATGGTTGGCAGATTACTGACGATCCGCTCTCCATAAGTGTGGGTAGTGTGAAGATGTCCATTGATTTGGCAGCAGAAAAGCTGATTGCGGCAGAACGAGAAGGTCAGAAAATCGCAGTTGAGGTCAAAAGCTTTCTATAGAGGTCTTCTGCTATCTCGGAATTCCACACAGCATTGGGGCAGTTCATTAACTATAGAGGGGCACTGAGGAGGCGATCGCCAGAACGTGTTTTGTACTTAGCAGTACCGCTGACAACTGACAAAACATTTTTTCAACTTGATTTTCCCAAGGCTATGGTGGAGGAGAATCAAGTGAAAATGATTATTTATGATGCAGAGCGTGAGGTGATTGTCGAATGGAGAAATTAGCCCAGTATCGGCAACTTGTGCAACAGATGCTTCTGGAGTATGGCAAGCAGAAGCAAGCTTACGGGGATATTGAGGTTGAGACGATTTTAGATCCAGAACGTGACCATTATCAAATCTTACATGTAGGCTGGGATCGACAGGATTGGGTGCATAGCTGTATTATCCACATTGATATCAAGGGTGGAAAGATTTGGCTTCAGTGGAATGGTACAGAGGATGATATTGCGGCGGATTTGGTTGCAGCAGGGGTTCCGAAGGAGGATATTGTGCTGGGATTTCAGTCGCCGTTTATGCGACAATTTACGGAATATGCAGTGGGTTAGGTAGGGTAATCAAGAACGTCGTCATCTTCTGGCTCAACAGGCTCAAAAGGTTCTATTGGTTCTGATTTCAATTCTGATTGTAAAGGGCGAGCAGTTAGGGCTGTCAGAGCCGCTTCTTCCAATAATCTGGAGATTATTTCATCAGCTACTGGATTCACTTCATCATACTGAGCTATTGTGACCAGCGCTTCCTCAAGCTTTGTTTTGGCTTGGTGACAAAGTTGGAAACACTTGTGATAGTCCCAAATTGAATCTGGTTTTAGTACTGATTTACTCATCCCTTACCCTCCTCACAGCAAAATTGCTAAATGAATTGTAACTCACTACACATGGGGGAGTGGGGAACTAGGGGCCCCCTCTGGGGATAAGGGGTAATGGGGAGTGGGGAGTGGGGAAATTGCAACCTTGCCCCTTGCCCATTGCCCACTACAGTTCTTTATAAAACTCTAATTGCTGTTTTGCTAAAGCTTTATTCGTATATTTAGCCATTGCTTTTTGATAACCCATTTCACCTAAGTTTTTGGCTAATTCTGGTTTTTCCATGAATTGAACTAGGCAATTAGCAAGTGCTTGAGCATCGCCTTCTGAAAAGACTAACCCTGTCTCGCCGATGACATGGGGGATTTCGCCGGAGTTGGAACCAATGACAGGGACTTTGCAAGCCATTGCCTCAATAAGTACATGACCAAATTGCTCTTTCCAACCAACGGCAGTTAAGGTTTTAAATTCGTCAGTTGTTTCCGAAGGCAGCACTAAAGTATTCATTAAATTGATATAATGACAAACTTGGTCATGAGGAACGCTTTCTACCAAAATTATTTTATCTTTAATTTTGTTTTCTTCTGCTTTGCTCATTAACTCTGACTGCAACGGTCCACGTCCAAGCAGCAATAATTTCCAGGATTTATCTTTCAAAGTTATTAAGGCACTTAAAAGCGTCAATAATCCCTTTTCTTGAACGAAACGTCCAACAAAACCCACAACGAACTCGTTGGCCTTAATACCTAGCTTAGCTGCTAGTTCTGGCTGAGGTTTAGGAGTAAATAGGTTTTCATCCACCCCTAGTTGAGGCATCACTTTAATCGGACCTTTATATCCGCGCTGTCTTAAAACTTCTACACCATCTTGATTTCCCGAAACAATACCGTGGCTGTGATTGAGGTTGTATGTCTCTATCAGTGAAACGGGAAATTTAAGTTTGTAAGGAAGATTCCACCAGGTAAAAAATACATTTTTAGCCCTTAGTCCTAAAAATTGATTTAAAGCTATCATCTCAGCATAAGCCAGTCCTCTAGACCCTTGTTCTACCTGAATAATTTGAGGACGAAACTGGCGTAACAAAGGTATTAAATCGGCGCCAAAGGTCAGCATACCCTGATGATTTTGACTGAAATTAGACACAGGAACTATGCGAAATTTGCCTTCATCGCGGTATTGAGTTGTAATAATTTTATTTTGAACACCACCAGGTTTCCAGCGTTTTGGAACTATAACTGTTACTTCAATTCCTGTTTCTAATTGTGAGAGAGCGCGTAATTTTTCACAGTTAAGGTCTACAATATAGGTGTGACTAGCTACTAATATTTTCATTGATATTTAGTTAGTTGTTAGTTGCTAAATAGGTCGGCAAAATAAATTATTACTGGTTCGTAGTTGCGCTTTAGCGCAGAAAGGAGCGCTAAAGCGCAACTACAAGCCTATTTTCATTTTGTTAAATAGTCGTTTCTTTCTGGCCTATCTACTTAAACCTTTTCATCTAGATGAGTGTAAATTTGACCATCGTTCCAGATTGATTGAATGACTGTAATCAAGGCTTTAAAAAAGCCTAAAGTATAGAAAAAACCACGAGTGAGAATTTTGATGGGGGAACCGCTTTTGTGACAAGGAGGGCGTCCAAGGACGTGACAGTCAAATAAACGGGCATAGAGATGTAAAGCTTGGGTAGCGGTAAGGTTTTTTAGCCCCATTAAAAAATGATTGTGGTAAAAGGTGAGTTGATACTTGAGCGATCGCATACTAATATCGTGGCAACCTCCTGTCTCTTCGCCTAAATGCACTAAATAAGCCTCTGGGTCATACCAAATCTTATATCCTGTCTGCCGCAACCTCAAACAAAAATCAGATTCTTCTCGCACTGCACTACCACGAAATCTTTCATCAAATCTCAGTCCGTACTGAGTAAAAATCTCGCGGCGAAAGGACATATTGCAACCTCTAGTTGAGAGGACTTGCTGGGGTTTGACTGTATGCACTAAATCAATATAGTACCAAGCAATTCCTGGGTCCATTGCTTGGGGAGGAAGATATTCAATCTGCAATTTTCCCCCAGAGTCACCCAATTTCATTCTGTCAAATACTCGTCCGGCAACAGCCCCCACGTCTGGTCTTTCCAGATAATTTTTCGCATGAGATCCTAAAAACCCAGGATGTAGCTGAACATCATCATCAATAAACAAAATTATTTCGCCTGCTGACCGCCGCACAGCATAATTCCGTGCCCCAGGCAAACTCGCCCACTGGAGGCGGAACCACTTAATTTTACCTGCTGCTGCCAATTCCTCTAGGTATACTTCAATTTCTGGCTGATGTTTTAGGGTTTGATCTACCACCAAAACTTCAAAATTTGTGTAGTCTTGTTTGAGGACATCTATCAGGCTATTTTGCAGTACTTCCTCACGACCGTAAGTCGGGATAATGACAGAGATTAAAGGAAAAGAAGTCATTATTTAGTTATCCTATATTCTTTGTATAAATATTCAACATATATCTTTACGTAAGATAATTGAACTGGATCATAAACATTTATCATTGGCGCGTCAGTCTACCACTGCTGCCTCTGCATAGAGATTGTCAAATAACTCATTTTGTTTTTGTAAGTTATTAAAATTTTTTGCTTGAGTTAGTGCTGCTGCACTTAAGGACTCATAATGCTCACTTTTATCTGGTCTGTCAAGAAATTCAAGTATTAGTTGTAATGCTTCGTTTGCCAACTGTTCGTAGGTGCTATTAACAATATCAGAGGCTCGCGAAAGGAGCCCAAAATTTTTCTAGCGGGTATCTTCCTGAAGGAAAAGGTTTAGAGTGTATTAGTGTATGCCTTGAGTTACGAGGATGATTAGGAATGCTGAGGTGTTTTTCACCTATAATCATAACTTTTGCCATTTTTCTCTCACCTGTGATTATAGTTAAATGAGTTAATGTCTTGTTTTTAAAGTTTTTCTCTTTGCTTTTTGCTGAATACTGTCAAGTTGCTCCTCTTGTTTATCTATGACGGGCAATTTCAACAGAACGCCTGCAAAAAACCAGTAATAGACAGCGACTGGATCGACATCTAGGGGATAGTAGTAGGTATTGTAGCTAATAAACAATATAAACACCCATATAGCCGCTCCGTAACTGCGGAAATTACGGTTTTTTACTGAACGATAGGTCCGGAAGCAAATAATTGTTAAGGTGGTGACCAAGCCGACAAACCCCAAAAGCCCAAACAGTCCCACTTCATGGAGTACTTTAGGGTAGTAGGTTTCGATTAACTTAGTCTCACCAAGCGCACGGGCAGAGTTGGTGGCGCGACCTAAACCACTCCCGAATGGTCCACCGACATTTTTCCACACCTCCTCAAATTGCTGCGTGATAAATTCGTAAGGTGGGGAGGCATTCCAGCGATCAATAAAACTAGCTATCCTAGCTGCAATCACATCGGGGTTGCTTACCACTGCAAATCCCAGAATCAAAGCAAGTCCGATTCCTATAGGGAGGAACCGTTTGAAGTTGGCAATTTGACCGGTGAGTAATAGTAAAGCTACGAAGCAGATGGGTACTAAGGCTAAGGCTATTCTCTGTCCACAGACAACTGCATTGACAAATACCAGTGCCGTAGAACCTAAACTAACAATCCGCCAAAGGATTGAGGGGTCACTAAAGCCAGAGGCAAAACAAAAAAAGGTGCTGGAAATCAAGAACCATGCCCATTGCCAAGGTGCAACAAAAGTTCCTGGCAGACGAATCACCCCTTCTTCAGGACTATAGAGTAGTGCTCCACCAATAAAACAGCGGGCTGAGAGTGATGTCTTAAATAAGGCTGCCCCTTCTAAATTGCGCGTGCCTTGACATACCCCTTTCAGAAGTAACAGGTATTGAACCAATCCCAGCACACAGCAGAGAACGATCATGACAATCTGTAACCGCGATAACAATAAAAAATCCCGCTTATTGCGAATTAGATAGTAGGCACAACTTATGAGGGGGAAATAACCTAAGAATACTTTTAAACCCAGAATTCCCATTAAGAAGGGTTTTTCGAGGCTTGGTTGTTCCAGGAGTCCAGTAGAAGGGGGGTTGAACTGCTGCCAACCATTAACAAATAGCAGTGTGATCAAACATGATCCCAATAAAATAAACAGTGGGATTTTAATTCCTTGGGGAATAATCAGGGGTAGATTCTGCTTGCGGCAGGTCTGCCAAATTCCAATGAGTGCTGGAATGTAAAAGCTGTCTTTTGCCAATTGGAGTACGGGGCTACTGCCAAGGTAGTAGGTGATAGTACCTCCACAAGGCACGTAAATCAAGAAGGCAAAAAAAGCTTGGCGGGGGTATTTGTAGGAAAGGGACAAGCAGAGAACTCCCAATATAGTTGGAAGGGCTGCTTTAATTCCTCCGATAAAAGCCGCAGGAATGCCCAAGAAGATAGCAACAAAAATGGTGTTAGTAACCAAGCTTGTAAATTCTTTACGTGCTTGGGTAGCTTTGCGCTTTTGTGCTGCACGTTCTTTGATGCTAAGGGTTGGAGTTTCCTGTTCTGAGTGCTGTTTTGTTTTTTTGGATTTTTTAGATTTTGACTTTGATGTCAGCATGATGGCGCTGTTATATCAGCTTATCTCAAATTTAGTGCTGTCTTTACTGGATTCCTTTTCAGAGGGTATAAATTAAATTCTTCCTGAATTGATTGATTTAATAATTTACGATTGAAAATATGAAATGTTAACTTTGTTGAGTCGTAATAGAGATTTTCTCCTGTGGCAATAATATAAACAGCACCTGGAAATGGTAATGGTTTAATGGGTGTTCCTTGTTGAGTTAAAGTGTCTCTGATTTTTTCGTGATCTATGTAAAACTTATAGTAACCATAACCCCGATTATATTCGGGATTTTTTGGGATTTGATTTAAATTATACATAAGAATATTACTGGTGCCACACATTCTATAAAAATTTCTTCTTTTGATGTATACAAAATCGCTGCCATTCTGATACTTGTAGCCTTTATTGATAAACCAACCATAACAATTCTGATTTTGGTGGACAAACTCTGCTAAACGCTTGCTTACACAATCGTCAGCATCAACAGCCATAGTGTGAGATGGTAAAAATTCTTGAGCATGAATTAATCCTTTCAAGATTTTACGCCCTTTGTCTGTGTGTCCTTGAGATATGGGATCTGGCTCATTTGCCAGTGGAAAATCAACTTCAATGTATGTAATTTTGGGATGATGAAATTCAATACGCGGTCTTTCATTGCAAACAACAATGACTCTGTAGTTTGGTGAAGTCTGATTGCAGAGTGATCGGGTGCATCTTTCAAATAACTTGGTTACAAGTTCCCAAGATTTAGAAGCTTGTGGACTTTTGATCGGTACTACGAAAACAAGCATACAGCAGTATTCAGGAGTCAGAAGTCAGGAGTCAGGAGTCAGAAGGGCTTTGTGTCTAGCTTTTAGACAAAAGCATTGTACTTAACTTACTTGCAATGTGCTGTAAGCATTTGGGTAAGAATTTACCTGTCAGTAAGGGCATGGGGCAGGAAATTTTCCCTGGCAAAAATGCGCATAAGAAGTATGCCCTATACCCTATGCCCTATGTCCTATCCCCTACGTACTTCTGGACTTGTGATACTAACTCATTTGTCCAGTATTCTGCAAGTTCGGCTGCTTCGGCTTCTACCATAACTCGGATGACTGGCTCCGTACCAGAGGCGCGGACTAAAACTCTACCAGCATCACCCATTGCAGCTTCAGCGTGAGCGATCGCCTGTTGCAAAAGTTGGCAATCTTTCCATTCCAAGCGCTTCGATCTGTCTTCTACCCGTACGTTCCGTAACAGTTGCGGATAAGTCTGAAAGCTTTGATCAATCATGGAGGTGAGGGAAACACCCATCTGTTGCACCAAAGCTGCTAAGTGTAGGGCTGTTAACAAACCATCGCCGGTCATGCCATAATGACGGCAAAGGATGTGACCAGATTGTTCGCCGCCAAGCATTCCTCCAGTTCGCTGCATTTCTGCTTGGACGTACTGGTCGCCTACGGCTGTACGAATCAATTTGCCACCCTGTTGTTTCCACGCCCTCTCAAAGCCTAAGTTTGCCATGACGGTGGAAACTATGAGGTTATCTGGCAGTTCTTGCCTTTGCTGCAAACTGCTTCCCCAGAGGTAGAGGATATAATCACCGTTGACTTGGCGTCCGCTATTATCCACAGCCAAAACGCGGTCAGCGTCGCCATCAAAGGCAAAGCCTAAGTCGGCATTATATTCCTTAACCGCTGCTTGGAGAGTTTCTAGATGAGTGGAACCGCAGCTAACATTGATGCGATCGCCATCTGGTTGATTATGCAAGCAGATCACCTCTGCTCCCATTTCCCTAAATACCAATGGAGCCAACTCGACTGCTGCTCCCCACGCTAAATCTAAAACAATCTTCATTCCTTGAAGATTTACGATCCCATGCAACGGTTTTTTCAAGGCAACTGCATAATCCTGCACTAACTCTTTGCGTGAGTAATGCCGTCCGTAATGACTTATATTAGCCGCAGATGATACCGTGCCACGCAGCAGAGCCTCAATTTCGGCTTGCAGTGCTTGGGGTAATTTGGTACCATCCGCACCAAAAATTTTAATCCCGTTATCCTCTGGGGGGTTATGGCTGGCAGAGATCATGATTCCGCCTATGGCATCACTGACACTAGTGAGATAGGCGACGCAGGGAGTTGGGCATAAACCCAAATACCAAACCTCTAGCCCTGCTGCTGTTAAACCTGCACTTAAAGCCATTGCCAGCATATCGCTGGAGTTTCTAGAATCTTGTCCGAGAATAACTGGTCCTAGGTTAAGAGCATGTGTACGCAAAACAACACCTGCCCAAAAACCAATTTGCAATGCTAAGGGTGCGTCCAGCAATTCACCCACTCTTCCACGAATCCCATCTGTACCAAATAGGGGAGTCGCTGGCAGTGCTATTAAGTTCAACGCCAAATTACCATCAGCTTTGGAGGCAGAATCCCTAAGAATGTAAGGTGTCTGGGTTATAGATGAAACCATAAGTTAAAACACTCCACACAGCCACCATGGAGAATAACACTTTAAACTTTGTTTAACAATTCCTTGCTGATATCTTTTCATCCGGCAATTTACTAGTTTTTGTTTCTACTAATTTATGCGCTTTTTTAAGTTTTTAAGCAAAAATACTTAAAATATATCTTAAAATATCTGTAAAGACTGGATAACACAAAATAAGTGATAAGTCAGAAAACCCGCTCGATGATAATGTCTGTCCATCTTTACCCATAGTGGTACAAGTGGAGGCATCTACCACTTTACAATCTAGCAGCGGCAGAATAAACTGTAACAATATTTACTAGTCTTGGTCATAATCAGGGTTGGAAAATAACTACTCTAGAAAAGCAAAATTTAGCGGACGATCACAAAAGTTGAAGTTGGAGAGCATCAGGAGTCAGGAGTGGGTACGGGAGTGGGAGAGGAGTTTCTTCCATTCATAACGGGTGGCGCGCCGCCCACCGGTCACTCTTAACAAAATTTCCTGTTTTGTGTTGCCTGCCTTTGCTTTGTGTGTTGCGAAAAAATACAAATGATGACAACTTAAGAATTTTTAATAGAAATTCTCATCAAACTGCTCTAATGTAGCGTTTTAGTGGCTTTGAGTGCTGTAAGCAAATTAAGCCGACCCCATGTTGACCTTTTAAAGTTGAGAAATTTTAGTATGAGCAGCAATTTAGCAACCAAATTGCGTGTTGGAACCAAAAAATCCCACACAATGGCAGAAAATGTCGGGTTTGTCAAATGTTTTTTAAAAGGAGTAGTAGAGAAAAATTCTTACCGGAAGCTAGTTGCTAACTTCTACTTCATCTACTCAGCAATGGAAGAGGAGATGGAGAAGCACAGCAACCACCCAATTGTGTCCAAAATTAACTTTCCTCATCTCAATCGCCAGCACACTTTAGAGCAAGATCTCAGCTATTATTATGGTGCTAACTGGCGGGAGCAAATCCAACTATCAAAGGCTGGTGAAGAATACGTACAGCGCATCCGGGAAATATCTAAAAAAGAACCGGAACTGTTAGTTGCTCACTCCTACACCCGTTACCTGGGTGACTTATCTGGTGGTCAAATCCTCAAAGGTATTGCCCAAACAGCAATGAATCTTTCCGATGGGTCTGGTGTCGCCTTCTATGAATTTGCGGACATTCCAGATGAAAAAACATTTAAAGCCAAATATCGTCAGGCTTTGGATGAACTGCCAATTGATGATGCTATGTGCGATCGCATTGTCGATGAAGCTAACGCCGCCTTTGGCATGAACATGAAGATGTTCCAAGAGTTAGAAGGCAATTTGATTAAAGCGATCGGCATAATGCTGTACAACACCTTAACACGGCGTCGCACAAACGGTAGCACTGAATTGGCAACCGCTGAGTAAACACGATCAAGCAGTATAATATTGTAGGGGCAACGCCCCTGGAATTACCTTTAGTGGAATAGGGTAATCGCGGGGAAGTTGCCCCTACTGTTCGTAGTTCTTTGACAGTTGGCGGTCAAATCTCATTTATTTTCTTTCTATTATGGCTGCAAAAATTCCTGTCACAGTGATCACAGGCTTCTTGGGTAGCGGCAAAACCTCGATTATTCGCCACCTGCTTCAAAACAATCAGGGACGCCGTATCGCGGTTGTGGTCAACGAGTTTGGCGAACTTGGTATAGACGGCGAATTGTTGAAATCCTGTCAAATTTGCCCAGAAGATGGTGATAATATCTTTGAATTAACCAACGGCTGTTTGTGTTGCACCGTGCAGGAAGAGTTCTTGCCTACTATGCAACAGTTACTCAAGCGGCGAGATAGCATCGATTACATTTTGATTGAAACTTCTGGTTTAGCGCTACCAAAACCGCTAGTGAAGGCTTTTCGGTGGCCAGAAATTCGCGCTGGTGCTACGGTAGATGCTGTAATTACTGTGGTAGATTGTGCAGCAGTAGCAACTGGAACATTTGCCAGCGATCCAGAGGCAGTAGCAGCACAAGCCAAAGCAGATGATAGTCTAGAACACGAAACACCTTTGCAAGAACTGTTTGAAGACCAACTTGCTTGTGCAGATTTGGTGGTGTTGAATAAAACTGATTTGGTGGATAAGGAAACAAAAGCTCAAGTAGAAGAGTTCATTAAACAAGAGTTGCCTAGGGTTGTAAAGATTGTAGAGAGCGATCAAGGGACAATAGCTCCGTCTATACTATTAGGATTACAAGCCGCAGTTGAAGACCACCTAGAGACTCGTCCCAGTCACCACGACACAGAAGAAGATCATGACCACGACGATGAGATTACTTCAACTCACCTGATTTTAGACCGTACCTTTGACCTCCAGAAGCTGCTGTGCCAGTTGCAAGAATTAGTACAACAGCAAGAAATCTACCGGATTAAAGGTTTTGTCGCAGTCCCTAGCAAATCTATGCGCTTAGTCATCCAAGGCGTAGGAACCCGATTTGATCAATATTATGATCGCCCTTGGCAACCTGAAGAGGCAAGGCAAACTCGCTTAGTGTTCATCGGTCGTAATTTGAATTCGTCTGAAATTGAGTCACAGTTAGTGGCATTATAGGTAAGGAGTGAGGAGTAAATAATTCATCACTCCTCACCGAACAAGGCAAAAGTAAAAAGTAAAAAGTAAAAAGTAAGAAAATCGGTTTGAAGCCCCTAAATTTATTTATAGAAAATAAAACAAAGATTTGTTTCGAGACGCATAGCGATCTTATACTAGGCGTCCTTTTCAAATACCCTAATTTTATTTATGGGGATTCTCTTTTTACTTTTTACTTTTTACTTTTTACTTTTTACTTTTTACTTTTTACTTTTTACTTTTTACTTTTTACTTTTTACTTTTTACTTTTTACTTTTTACTTTTTACTTTTTACTTTTTACTTT
>Ga0116227_10013957_pt1 | contig 12425 bp, 5 predicted proteins | sample S1TSphgellanicum_FD_89693 | JGI IMG/M metagenome (GOLD analysis project Ga0116227, IMG submission 89693) | Host-associated microbial communities from peat moss isolated from Minnesota, USA - S1T2_Fb - Sphagnum magellanicum MG | ecosystem: Host-associated > Plants > Peat moss > Unclassified... | reverse complement strand
GACTCCAGGACCCGGCATTGCAGGAATTGCTGGGCAAGGAAATGACGCAGGACCTGGAACAACATACCTATTCCGGCCTGGAAACCGCAGGCGAGCGTGCAAAAATGCTGGAAGCGTTACAACAGATCGCGAATAGCGGGGGAAAGCAGATCGCGACCCAGCCGGTACCTCTATGGAGAAGAATGCGCACGGGACTTGTTGCGGCAGCCGCAGTGCTGATCTGCTTTATCGTGTACCGGAACTGGCCGGATAATGCCACCAATCGTTCTTCAAAAAATACCGCATCGGCGGATGTTCCCGCGCCAACGATCAGTCATGCTGTACTTACTTTGCCAGACGGCACTAAAATAAAACTGGATGATGTGAAAAGCACGGCACTGATCCAAAAGTATGGGATTCAGTTATCGCGGCTGGGAGACGGAGAAGTCGCCTACACACATACCGGCGCTGATACCGACGTACTGCTGGCCCGCGTGGACAATCCCCGGGGAAGCAAAATGATGAAACTGAAATTAACAGATGGTACCTGGGTATGGCTCAACGCGGAATCTTCTATTACCTATCCGCTCACATTTGTACAGGAAACAAGAAAGGTGAATATCACCGGAGAAGTTTACTTTGAAGTAGCCAAAATGCCAGGGAAAAAGTTCATCGTAAATGCGCAAAATGTGACCACAGAGGTGTTGGGAACACACTTCGATGTAAGGGCCTACCGGGATGATCCTGCTACAAAAGTTACCTTACTGGAAGGTGCGGTGAAGGTGTCCGACAGCAGTTCTCATGAAACCCGCAAGCTGTTGCCTAATCAGCAGGCCATTGTAGACACTGGTATCGCCGTCACAAACGATGTAAATGTAGAGGAAGTAATGGCCTGGAAAAATGAACTGCTTAGTTTTAATGAGGCAGACATCCGGACAATCATGCAGGAAATAGGCCGGTTGTACGATATGAAGGTCGTATTTATGGGACGCGTGCCCAACCGCAAGTTCTCCGGCAGGTTCAGCCGAAACACCAGCCTGTCCGTTATCTTAACCATCCTGCAGAAAAGTAATATCAATTTTAAAGTAAGCAACGAAACAATCACCGTAATGCCATAAAAACGAATTCCATTTTTAAGTGAACGATGAAAACATAACAGCTATTCCACTATCATCATAAAAATACGGCTCAACCAAAAAAACGCCCCGGAGTGCCATCCGGGGGCGCCATTGAATTGAGTTGAAAATGAACAAATTCAGTCTTGCTATTATTCACTCAAACCAAACAAAGTTATGTGTTTTAAGGCGATCATTGCCCGGAAAATTCCAAAATTCAACAGTCACTCCATTATTAAAACATTGCTTGTAATGAAGATTACAATGGTATCTATTGTAGCAATGGTTGTACAGGTGCATGCAGCCGGCTATGGGCAGGTAGTGAGCTTATCCCAGAAGAATGCAAAGCTCGTAACAACGTTGAAACAGATCGAAAAGCAAACGGATTACTTTTTCTGGTATGAAAATGAATTGCTCCGGCAATCAAAGCCGGTCAATATCCAGATTAGTAAAAAACCGCTCAGAGAAGCACTGGACGATTGTTTCAAAGATCAAACGATTACTTATGAAATCGTTGATCACACCATTTTACTAAGACCCAAACCAGTAACGGATGCCTCGGCCTCCTACCCGGAAACGGCCCAGAAAATCCACGGCACCGTAAAAGATGCCGCAGGGAACCCGATTCCCGGCGCTACCGTGCTGATTAAAAACACCGGCAGAGGGGTGGTTACCGGCGTCAACGGGGATTTTAATATCGATGCCTCCCCCGGCGATATACTGATCATTTCCTTTATCGGCTATCAAAGAACTGAAGTCACTATCGGCAGCAGTTCGGAGATTTCTATCCAGTTAAAAACGGAAGAAAAAGGCATGGAAGCCGTGGTGGTTACGGCATTGGGTATCAAACGAAACGAACGGTCACTTACCTATAATCTCCAGACCATTGGAGGTAAAGAAGTCAATAATGTACGCAGCGCAAGCTTCGTGAATAGTCTGACGGGCAAAGTAGCCGGTGTAACGATCAACAGTACACCCGGTATTGGCGGCTCTACGCGCGTCATCATGCGGGGACTGAAATCTATCAGCGGCAATAACGGCGCCTTGTACGTGGTAGACGGGATTCCCTTACAACAGCTCTCTTCGTCCGGACAACCAGGTGATAATTTTGGCGGTACAGATTATGGAGATGGCATTTCCAATCTGAACCCCGACGATATAGAAAGCATTTCGGTGTTAAGCGGCGCTTCTGCTGCAGCATTGTACGGCGGACAAGCAGCCAACGGCGTAGTACTGATCAACACGAAGAAAGGAACAGAAGGTAAATTAAGAGTGAACTTTTCATCAGGCGCTTCTGTTTACAAGCCTTTTGTAAAAGTAGAAGAACAGAATAAATACGGATCTACGACCTCTACTTCCGGTAACAAATCATTCGAAAGCTGGGGACCAGCCTTATCAACACCTTCCAGCTACGATCCCAACAGCTTCTTTCAAACAGGATCAGAATTCTCCAATTCAATCAGCGTTGCGGCGGGTACCCAGAAAAATCAGACCTACTTCTCGATGTCATCTTTGAATTCCAAAGGGATCATTCCAAATAACAAACTTAACAGGTACAATATCTCCGTTCGTAATTCTTCTACACTGATCGAAGATAAGCTGACCCTGGATATCAGCGCTATGTACCTGACACAGGAACTACGTAATCCTCCACACAGCGGACAATACATTAACCCGCTGGTACCGGTATACCTGTTTCCCCGTTCAGATAATTTCGACGATTACAAAAACTATGAGCGCTACGATATCTCCCATAACTACAACGTTCAATACTGGCCTTATGGAGATCTGAGCCTTGCAGCACAAAATCCTTACTGGACTGCTTACCGGATGTTGCATACCGTTAACCGCCAAAGGTTGCTGGGTAGCGTAGCATTGAAGTATAACATTACCAATTGGCTGAATATTGCCGGCAGGGTAAAAGTCGACAACGCTACGGATAACGATATCACAGAGAATTATGCTTCTACTCTCCAGTTATTCACCGGTAGCCCCAATGGTAGTTATAGTCATGGCTCCACTACCAGTAAACAAACTTACGCGGATCTGTTGCTGTCTTTAAGTAAAAAGTTCTCCAATTTCTCCCTCAACGCGGTGTTGGGAACCAGTGTTGCGGACAACCAGGTGAATGGCGCCAGTATTGGCGGTGCATTGGCCGAATCGGGCGTGCCCAACTTCTTCTCTGTGTCAAATGTTGACCAGCTCCATATAGGTGGTGGCGAATCCAGAAGCCGTAATCAGACCCAGGCCGTGTTTCTCACTGCCCAACTGGGATACAAGAATTTCCTGTTCCTGGATCTGACAGGTCGTAACGATTGGATCTCTCAACTGGCTTATGCAGAAAAATCACACACCTTCTATCCATCTGTAGGTTTATCCGGTATCATTAGTGATATGGTAAAACTGCCGGAATTCATTTCCTATGCCAAAGCGCGGGCTTCCATGAGTTATGTGGGAAATCCGCCAAGCCCTTATCTGACTTACGCACTGTATCCGGTTACCTCCGGTGTGGTAACCCCTATTGCAGCGAAACCATTCTTTGCCCTGAAGCCGGAAAAGACCGCCTCGTTTGATGCGGGAGTGGACCTGAAGTTTATGAACAATAAACTGAATTTATCCTTCACTTATTACAATACCAATACGACTAACCAGATCTTCTCTGCCAGCCCGCCTCCAGGCTCCGGTTACAGCACCTATTACGTGAATGCAGGTAAGATCAATAACAAGGGTATTGAAACCATGGTGGGATACGCCGGGAAATTTGGCGCACTGTCGTGGAATCCTACCCTGACGTTTACCTTAAACCGCAATGAGATCAAAGAGGTGATGAAGAATTACCAGAATCCATTTACCGGTAAAACAGAATCCCAGGATTCATTATCTATCGGCGGTGGCTTTATTGCAGCCGGCGGAACACTCAGCGATATCTATCAAAGGGCGCTTCTGAGAGATGCTAATGGCGTGATCCAAACCAATGCCGATGGTACCCCGCAAACTACCGTGAAAGCAGTGAAAGTAGGAAGATCCAGTCCTGATTATAACATTGGTTTCAATAACAGCTTTACCCTGCATAATTTCTATCTGAATGTATTGATTGACGGACGTTTTGGCGGTCAGGTGGTATCTGCTACCCAGTCGCTGATGGACGGATACGGCGTATCAAAAGAATCAGCAGCAGCGAGAGATGCCGGTGGCGTAAATGTGAACGGAAAAATGATCGATGCACAGAAGTATTACAAGGACATCCTGGGTGCCGCTACGAGTACCATCCTGGGTGAATATGTATACAGTGCTACTAATATCCGCGTAAGAGAATTGTCTTTCGGGTACAATTTCCCGGGTAAATACTTCAATGATAAAATTCAGGGACTGAGTATCGGCGTAACAGCCAGGAATCTCCTGATGCTGTATAACAAGGCTCCGTTTGATCCGGAAGTATCGATGGCCACTGGTACTTATTTCCAGGGCTACGATTACTTCATGCAGCCAAGTCTTCGTCAACTGGGACTTCAACTGAAAGTTTCCTTCTAAATGTTCCACCAAAAAAAAGTAAGCTATGAATCAATATATATCCTGGTATCATCGAATAAGCCTGATCGCTCTTAGCGCGTTATTCCTGCTTTCCATTTCCTGCACCAAAAAATTTGAAGACTATAACAGAGATCCGGCCAAGGCCACAGATTCTCTCCTCCAATACGATTACATTGGTAAAGCGATTTTCCTTATTCAAATGGAAAAGAACGTTTTCCCCAATGCAACTACCGGCGATGCGTCTGTATACCAGGTAGGACAGAATTTATGCGCAGATGTTTTCAGCGGCTTCCTGGCCTTTCCTACGCCATTTGGAGGCAGTCGTAACAATGCCAACTACGCGTTAAACGACGGATGGACAAGGGCTTATTTCTCCAATGAATTAAACAACGTACTGAGTGGATGGCTGGAAATAAAAAGAAGAGACAGCATTTCCAATCCTGAAATTTACGCCGTGGCGCAGATCATTAAGGTATTGTCTATGCAGCGTGTCACCGATCTTTACGGACCGATGCCTTACTCCGCCTATGGTGGTGGTGGGTTTAGCGTAGCCTACGATAGCCAGGAAACCATTTACCGTTCCTTCATTGTGGATCTCGATAACGCGATCGCCAGTCTGGATGCTTATACCAAAGCGCACCCCGGTGCTAAACCGATCGAGAAATATGACCTGGTATATAGTGGCGACTTTATTAAATGGATGCGTCTTGCCAACTCCATTAAACTCAGGGCAGCGATGCGCCTGTCGTATGTGCTGCCTGACCTGGCTAAACAAAAAGCAGAAGAAGCCGTGGCGGATGTACATGGCCTGCTGACCGACAATAGTGATAATGCCCAATTGCAAACCCGGGGCGGTATTACGATCGTTAATCCATTGTATGTTATCTCCGAAACCTATGTGGCAGATACCCGTATGTCTGCCAATATGGAATCATTTCTTACCGGGTTTCACGATCCGAGGATCGCGGCCTATTTCAAAACTTCCACCGAGTTTCCGGGAGTGTATAAAGGCATAAGAGCCGGTATTGATATTATATCGAAAGATGACCGGAAAAACTTCTCTGGTCTTAATGTCACCGTATCCTCTCCTATCCAGTGGATGACAGCAGCAGAAGTTTACTTTCTGCGTGCAGAAGGTGCTTTGAGAAACTGGAACATGAATGGTACACCGAAACAATTATATGAGCAGGGGATCCAGGTATCTTTTGCGAAAGACAATGTTTCCGGCCTGGACAACTACCTGGCGGATAATACCAGCAAAGCAGCTCCTTATACAGATCCGGTAGATAGTAAAAACAATATAGCTGCGGGCGCCCCGGAACTCAGCACCATTACGATTAAGTGGGAAGACGGCGATGCTTTTGAGCAAAAACTGGAACGCATCATCACGCAGAAATGGATTGCCATTTACCCGGAAGGTGGCGAAGGCTGGTCCGAATTCAGACGTACCGGATACCCCAAGGTATTCCCGATTGTTGCGAATTATAGCAATGGCGTTATTCCTACCAAAACACAGATCAGACGTCTGCCTTTCCCTTTATCGGAATATAATACCAATGCAGCGGAAGTACAAAAGGCAGTAGCCTTGTTGGGCGGAGGTGCGGATAACGGAAATACGAGATTATGGTGGGATAAGAAACCCTGGTAGGGAAATCCTGATTTCATCTGAAAACATACCGGAGAAACCTGCTCGTTGAGCAGGTTTCTCTTTTTATACATCTTCTCTTCATGATTTTATTAAAGTGCCTTTATCCAGATAGCCTGACCACCGGAAGCAATCAACCTGGCATCCAGTATGGTAGACGCATTTACTTTTACCCGTTTAATACCTACCTTGGTACGAACACTTGCACCCGGGTCATCGTAATAAATACTGGCCTCATATTTCTTCCCAGGCGTTAAAAAAGATAATGGGATGTCCACTGCTCTTTTTTCTGTATTGGTAATGGTACCCACAAACCAATCATTCCCTTTTCTACGTGCGATGCTGGCATATTTCCCAATTTCACCACCGAGTATTTTTGTGTCATCCCAAACAGTAGGTACATTATCAAAAAACGCCAGTTCCGGCTCGTCCTGCACATCCGATGGCTTATCATACCAATACAAAAACTGTAACGGGCTATAGAAGACAACAGCGAGTGCCAACTGGTGTCCGGACGTGGTTTTCATGACCTTTGCGTTTTTTGTCTCGGCCAGATACTTCTTAAACGCAGCCCGATGGTAATAACAGATCGTATGATCGGCAGCTCCGGCAATAAACCGTGTAAAAGGCAGGATAGTACTATTCGTGGCATCCGGCATTTCTTCGTTGCCATGTACACCTTCCTGTGTCAACAGGTTAGGGTAAGTTCGGCTGAATCCCGTTGGCCGGTATTCATCGTGGATATCCACCATCAGGTTATATTGCGCACACTTCTTCACGGCATCATGCAGCCAGGTTGTCCATTTGTGCGAACCTACTTCCACAAAACCAAACTTTAGTCCCTTTACACCCCACTTTTGATATAGCGGCAACAACTCATCCAGTTGCTGATATAAGGCCCGCTGATTCACGTATAAAAAAACACCAATTCCTTTTTCATTGGCATATTTTATCACCGCCTGCATATCCAGATCGCTGTGGGGGTTACGAAGCGGATCAACATTCACTTTGCTTGCATCGGAGGCTACCACGTATTCATACCCGTACCAACCAGCATCAAAATGAATGTATTGCAACTTGTGCTTCACAGCAAAATCAATCAAATCTCTGGCGCCCTGCATGGAAAGCGATATCTCACGCATAATCTTACCTGGCTTTATCCAGGAGGTATTCGTGAAAGCGCAGGGAGGGTTCAGGTTTAACAACAGGTCATTATTGGCCAACAGCTCACCAGGACTTTTTGCCACCATCACTACCCGCCATGGTGTGGCAAAAGGCGTATAAAAATCTACCTCCCCATACATGGATGTGCGGATAGTATTTGCCTTATCCGGATGCAATTTGAATTTTGTGCGTGCGTAATTCACCATTTCCGCTTCGGCTAAACAAACATATAAACCATTCGGCTGTTCCAGCACCAATGGGCGCTCACTTTCAGCAGTCCATCCCTGCAACGGAAGCAGGCTATAAGTTCCCTGTGCATGGTTTGTAAACCAGGCTTTTGTTCCTTCGGGCATTGTAAAATCAGTCGATTCATTTTGAATACTGATATCCATTCCTCCCTTTGGATTTTCTGGAAGTACATAGCGAAATGCAATACCTTCATTATATGCCCTTACGCGTAGTTGCAGTTTCCGTCTTTCGTCTTTGTATTGAATTAAGGTAATAGTCATTTCCCGGTATCGATCCTTTACCAGGTCACGCTCCCCATATACAGGCTTCCACACCGTGTCTTTCTCCAACAACGATGCATCAGACAATACAAATCCCCGCTCCCATCCGTTTAGTCCCAGGGCAGAAGGAAGTACAACCGGTGTTTGCGCGTAGGATATACTGTAAACAGGAACACCCTCACCAGACAAGTGAAACGTAAACTGTAGCTTTCCATCGGGCGATGAAAGTTGTGAAGTGGATGGTGCGGCGGCTAATAGCGCCATGAACAAATAACAGACAATGAAAAGGAGCATTCTTATCTCTAAGCGTCTCTTTTTTTGCTCACTGAAATTTAATGTAGGGAGTGTCATAACTAAATGATGAAAGAATGGTCATTATAACTAAAAACATATTGACTATTTTGACCAATATTGATGTTTTATTTGCATCAACATAGTATTCCCAACGAAAGAGATCACGATGGCATTACTTGTACCATCGTGATTAAAAATTATCTTTGCAGCTACCTTCAATGGCTACGTTATGATGAGCAAGTATTTCATAGTGCTGATAGGTCAATTATTGATGTTATCTGCCACTGCGCAACCCGGGACTTATAAAAATAACTGGACAAAACCGCCGGCCCATGTCCCCGCCAATGCTTCGATTGATGCGCCGCTGATGGGGAATGGCGACGTTACCATGAGTGTAGGATACAAGGATGATTGCTTACAATACTACCTGTCTAAAAATGACTTTTGGCGACTGCGATCACAAGCCGATGGCTTATCAGGCCCCAGAGTAGCCGATCTGCTAGGAATAAAAATGGAGGGTTTCAGTGATGCCGGATTCTCCGCAGAACAGTTACTGGACAATGGCAATACCACCTGCGTCCTTAAAAAAAACGGTCAGCAAATAACCATTAAATCATGGGTAGCAGCAACAGATAACCTGATCTTTTTTGAACTGAGCGCAATAGATAAAGCGGTAAAAATTACTATTAACTTAACGGCGCCAACGCACCAACACGCAAAGCTGACAACCGGAAAATCCCACCATACTGATTGGCTTACCCGTGCATTCACCGACAGTGTGGATATCCCAACCGAAGTAGCTATCGCTTTCAGAACGATGAATGATACCGGGGATACTTTTTGGGTGCAACCGGGGAAAAAGTTGGTGATAGCGCTTGCCATGGAAAGTAAGTTCAAAAAAACAGCCCCTTTAAAATATGTATTGGACCGGCTGGAAAAGCTCGATAGGCCTGCTATTGAAAAGCTCACACAACAGCACAATGAATGGTGGAAAACCTATTGGTCAAAATCTTCGGTAACCGTTACGGACACCGTTCTCATGAAAGCATACTACCAGGGACTTTATACGATGGCGGCTTGTAGTCGTGATAATAAATTCCCTCCCGGCATCTTCGGTTGGGTAACTACAGATAGTCCGTCATGGAATGGCGACTATCATCTGAACTATAATTTTCAGGCGCCATTTTATGGATTATATGCAGCCAATCGCATACAGCAGGGAGTACCGCAGGACGCCCCATTGATTGATTTTATGCCACGGGGTGAATGGTATGCAAAAAATGTAACCCATAAGCGCGGCATCCTGTATCCTGTAGGTATTGGGCCGATGGGTATTGAAGTAACCAGGAACTTCGCAGTGGGCGGCTATCAGAAACAAGATGATATTGAGCAGGAAGGACTATTTTATGGACAACGTTCCAATGCCGCCTACGGGCTGATTAACATGGGCCAGTGCTGGCGTTCCACTTACGATACTGCCTATGGCAAAAAGATCTATCCTTATGCCCTGGCGATTGCCGATTTTTGGGAAGATTACTTAAAGTTCGAGGAGGGCAGATACGTTATCTATGGAGATGCTATCCACGAAGGTTCCGGCAAGGATGTTAACCCGATCTTATCTCTCGGCCTCGTTCGAAATGCATTCGATCTGATTATTGATTTAAGCACCACCTTGAAAATAGACGAAGACAAACAGGAAAAATGGAAAGATATTCTAAGTAAGCTTAGCGACTTTCCGGTTCAAATAAGAAATGGTGTAAAAGTTTTCCGTTATACAGAAAAAGGAGTTGACTGGTGGAATGACAATGGCCTCGGTATTCAACATATTTATCCTTCAAATGCCATTACACTGGATAGCAAAGATACCTTGCTGCAGGTTGCACGCAATACAATCGACGAAATGAAACGTTGGCAGGATATGAACACCAGCAGCAGCTTTTTTACCGCAGCCATTAGAGTGGGATACCATCCCTCCGTTGTCCTGAATGAGTTGCATAAATACGCTTTGCATACTTATCCGAACGGCTTTCAGCTAAATAATCCACACGGCATAGAAAACAGCTGCACCGTTGCCAATGCCCTCGATGAAATGCTTTGTATGAGTGCGGGCAATACGATTCGATTATTCAGCGGTTTCCCGGGAAATGAAAATGCGCGCTTTAAAAATATCAGGGCCTGGGGCGCATTTCTGGTATCCGCTACACTAAAAGATGGCACTGTTTCGGATCTTAACATGTTAAGTGAAAAAGGTAGACTTTGTACCCTCATCAATCCATGGCCTGGTGAAAAAGTGCGTTTAATACGAAACGGGAAATTATCCGAAACAGTAGCTGGAGAAAGGCTCTCTTTTAAAACCGGAAAAAATGAATTTATCCGGCTAAAACCAACGCAGCAATAAAACACAGGGCCCAATAGTCAGTTATGAACGATCCATCAGGGTACATCATTACTTTTGGGCCCATCTCTTTTTATTTCTTCGACGACTCTCTTACAATCAACGTAGTTTTCAGCGACTGATGCACCGGCACATAATCCGTGCCCTTTTTTATGGCGTCCAGCAATATCCCCGCCGCCGACCGGCCAATATCTGCCACCGGCTGCTGTACGGTCGTCAACGCCGGTTCAATCACTTCTGAAATAGGATCATTGCTAAAACCGACAATGCCAAGTTCCGACGGGATTTCTATTTTCCGTTTTTTGGCTACCAGCATCAGCTGAATGGCAACCGGATCGTTCACACAAAAAACCGCATCCGGCCGTTGCTTTGCGTCCAACAGCTTTTCTGCGCAATGAATGGCATCTTTTTTTGAGAGATCGCAATGCACCACCAATTCTTTTTTAAAGGGCAGGTTATGCTTGGCCAATGCGTCGCGGTAGCCGTTTAACCGGTTATGCGTGATCAGTAATGCGGGCGGGCCACCGATATGCGCAATATTGCGGTAGCCGTTCCTGATAAGATGTTCCACGGCCTTGAGTGCGCCCTCATAATCATTCACGAGTACCTTTGAAGTATTCATTTCATCACAGATCCGGTTAAAGAAAACCACCGGGATACCATGCCGCTCGAACGCCTTAAAATGATCAAATTTCTTCGTTTCCTTTGTCATGGAAATCAATACGCCGTCAACGCGATTCGCCAGTAAAACATTGGCATTCGCTACTTCTGTTATATAAGATTCCTGCGATTGACAGATGATCACGTTGTAGCCGGCCTGTTCGGCTACCTGCTGTGCCCCCATGATAATGGTAGGGAAAAAATAGGTCAGGAACTCCGGTACAATAATACCAATGGTGTTGCTTTTACTTTTCACCAGGCTTTGGGCCAATAGGTTCGGCTGATAGTCCAGTTGCCGGGCCATCTCCAGCACAGCGGCTCTTGTTTGCGGATTGATATCCCCGTGTTCATGCAGTGCCCTGGACACCGTAGACTTGGAGATGTTCAGCGCTTTTGCAATATCCACGATGGTGGTCATATGCCTTTTAAGCTGCCGCACATCCGCCGCCGTTTCCCCGGGAAGTGTGAAATAGATATTACAATCCTTACAGTAATAGCGTTGTTTTCCCCTTACAATACCTGATTTTGTGATCGCGTGCACATGGCTGCACCGGATACATTTTATCATTAAAACAAAGCAATTTAAATTTGGTCACACTAAAATAATGCTCATTCTGTCAACTTGCCGGAATAAGAAACCGCTATCCCGCTGCTACCGGTATCGTTTGCGGTATCGTTCCCGGTAGATTCCGTTCCACAAAACGCTGGTAATCTTTCCATTGTTTAATATTCTTCTATAACATTGCGTTTCCACTTATGATTTTTTGTTTTATAAAAGCTAAAGACGCTACGTTATGAAAAAAACAAGCCCCTTGTTTAAATTATCGGGTTTCCTGCTGCTTGTGCTTTTTTCGCTCATTGCGCAGCCAGCAAATGCACAATCCCTTTTACCATCAGTTTCCGGAAAGGTGGTGGATGAAAACGGTCAGGCATTGCCGGGTGCCACTGTCGCCGTAAAAGGTACTTCAAAAGGAACGGTCACGAACGCCGCTGGTGTGTTTACATTGAAAGATGTAACCTCCAATGCGACGATTACCATTACCTTCACGGGATATTTAAACACCGCTGTTGAAGTACACGGTCAATCCAACCTGGCGGTATCCCTAAAGCCTGACATCAGTAAACTAAACGAT
>Ga0116227_10013955_pt1 | contig 12425 bp, 9 predicted proteins | sample S1TSphgellanicum_FD_89693 | JGI IMG/M metagenome (GOLD analysis project Ga0116227, IMG submission 89693) | Host-associated microbial communities from peat moss isolated from Minnesota, USA - S1T2_Fb - Sphagnum magellanicum MG | ecosystem: Host-associated > Plants > Peat moss > Unclassified... | reverse complement strand
TATGAAGATGGTTGCTCTGTAGGCGAATTCGGTCGTGGAGGGAGTGACACACAAGGTGAAGAGGCAGATTGACGAGCTGGAGCGAGTGGCCATTGCAGATTCAAGCGCTCTTGCTGTGGATGGTGTTCCTATCGATTCTTATGTCACCAGGTGAATCTGGGAAACCAAACCAGTTCCTTCTTCTCATTTCTTCTGACCGGACAAACTCCTCACAACTTTGAGTATGGAATTGCAAGTAGTTTCCTTCTTGTCTTTTGCATTGCCTTGAGAACTCAGAAGGCAGGACGACACTCAAGTATACCATCTTACTTAGTTGCATCTCTGGGCACATGTGAGATAATAGCATTCACAGTTGGAAGGGGACAATATCTGCAGAGGAGTTCGACATACCACAAACATTCTTTTCCATTTGAGCTTCATCCTCCTCCAAGAGGGTAGCAGCCGGATGCTCGAGAAATTAGGTCTGAGTTTGTCTTGAACTGTGTATGGGCATGGAAGAACCTGGATAAGGCAGAAGGCTTCACAAACCTGAAATCATTTGGATCGTCCTTGGCATGGATCTGAGAGACATTAGATTCTGTCAGCCAGCTTGCTGTGCCACATGAAGTTCTGGTTCTAAGGTGGAAGAAAGTTTCTGCTTGAATAATTTAGCTGCTACTCCAGCATATGTACCAAATATCTCACCACTCGAAAACTGTTACATGGGAGGAGAACAGAAACATCTCTTTGAAGTGGTCTTATTGGATTGCATCTGCACCGGCAGTGTTTGAAGTGGAACTGAAGGTCCAGTTGACTGCAGGTTCAGTTGGGATGAAGCAAAGTATCCTACCATGACACCTCTGAGGGAGGTTGTGGATTCCATTCAAGATAGTGTGGCTAAGCTTGAAGATGATCTGAAGGTGTGCAGAGACTACAACCCATCTCCATTGCATTTTACTGTGCTAAAAAAAGCAGAACATGATAATGTGAGGGTGAGAATCTGCAAGCATTCTGTTTAGGTGTGGGGAAAAAAGGTAATTTTGTTGAACTTCATTTAGGGTGACGCTCCAGATACCATTGTGGCTCTCACTGTAAGCGGAGCTGCTATAACTAAGTACTACCAGTAAAATTGCAACACCAGTCACCTTTCTGTCAGTTTTTTGGTTGGTGAAAGAATTCAGCTTTTAGCTTTTCAATCCCTGTGTTGCCACTTCATGATAGAGAGGGGTTGTGCATTGGCAGGTCAGAGTAGCAGAGTACAGTAATGTGAAAACACAACTGAGTACTTCTCTTCGAAAACAGAGTGGGAGGTATTTTATGCTTCACCCAAATATGCTTGAAATGGGTTGTAACTGTGATCACATTATGTTTTCCCTACTGCTGATGTAAACGTTTTCTGTTTCTGCACTGGAAATGGGACTCCACATGTGCTGCTGTGAATAAGAAGGTTGCTGACCAAGTGTAGGTAATGTGGACAGCATGGCAGTACGGGATCTGTCAAACCTGGTAAAAGCTGATGACGTTATCAGCACTGAGCATTTGGTCACTTTGTTGGTGGTGGTTTCCAAGTATTCACAGAAGGATTGGCTTTCTCACTATGAGACACTCTCTTCTTTTGTGGTATGTGGTGAGCTAAGACAGTGTCAACAATTCCAGGTCATATGTCTTATGCATTGTCGACTTGTGTGATCAGTGACAAATTGTTGTCTGTTATGAACATCAAGCAAGGTGCATGAAGTGGTACACCAGGTTTTGTGTTATCACATCTGTGAGTTTTGTTGCTTTGTGTGGCTGTTATGACACTATGGTCACTGATGCAGGTCCCACGGTCCTCAAAGAAACTGTCAGAGGACAATGAGTATGCACTGTACACAGTGACTCTGTTTCGTAAGGTGGCAGACACATTCAAAACATCTGCTCGTGAGAAGGGTTTTCAGGTGGGCTCCAAGCTATGCTGCAGCGTAAAACATATTTGTTTTTTTAATTATTTAGGGTTCATGACACAAATTTGACAACTCATATTCTCTGACTCTTGTGGAGACTTGTGAAATCAGGTTCGAGATTTTGAGTTTGATCCAGAAGGCCAGATGCAACGAAGTGAAGAACTAGACCGTCTGCAGCATGACCAAGAAATCTTACAGAGTACTTTGCTGCAGTGGTGTTATGCAAGTTATGGAGAGGTACCCATATCAATATAGGGCATCAGCCACCTAGCTGGAAGTCCTTCCTTGCTTGAGCATTCATGTTTCCATGCAAATCCAAGGTGGAAAGAGAAATATATATTAGTTTGGGAGGATGCATCGAATGAACTGTGTCCAGCAATTGTCAGTGAGGAGGCTCTTGTTAAGGTTACAAGTGGAATCTGAAATCAACTACAATTCTCCATGTATTCAGAAGAAGTACATTCTAGGATATCATGTTGCTCGAACAATGTTGGCACATTCAGAGAAGTGACAGGTGCACAGGAATTGAAGCAGGGGGAACTTGCCATGGATTTTTACTGAACTCCAAGGCATTGTGAACCTCTCTTCCTTGTGCAGGTTTTCAGCTCATGGATGCACATATGTGCAATACGTATCTTCACAGAGAGCATTTTGAGATATGGTCTTCCCCCGCAGTTTCTGGTCAGTATCAAGTGTTTACCAACAGCAGATTCTCTTAATTGCACAGTTACCAATGCCACTTACTTACTCTAACTTGCTGCTGTTGCCAACATTGTGTTGACTTTTAGGCAGCTGTTTTGGCACCAAGTGCAAAAAACGAAAAAAAAGTGCGCACAACACTTGAGAATCTCTGTGATGGGAGGAATAGGTATGCACAGCTCATGTGCACTATGTCTGCATGTTGGTAATGTTTGTATGCATGAGAAACCAAAATATGCTTTTCACATCCATGGGATCAAGAACTAATGGTTTGAGACATTGAAGGCATGAAGGGAAAGTTTGGTTGGAATACTGAAAGGGCAAACGTGGTGATTGCAGTGGATTTTGGAAGTCTGATGAAGATTCAGGCATGATGGGCCTTGCTGGAGGTGATGCAGATGTGCATCCATATGTGTCGATAACAGTCAACTTGTCAGCATAGTAGTTGTTATTCTCACTGCCATGTTTTCATTTTGTAGCTGCAGAGTCTGAGCATTAATTATTTCTCCTCCGGAGGTTATTGCTCAATTCTAACTTGTGAAGAGACATAGGACTGTCTATTCTATACTCCAAATAATGAATGCTGGCTAACTTAGGAGCTTGGTGCCAAGCGTGAAGGTTCTCATGGGCATTGTTGGCTTGTATCTTGCTCCTTTTTGTTATCATAGTAGTTTTTTCTTTTTGAGAAGAAGTCAGCAGACTGCTGTTCCTATATGGATTGTCAATGTTGACACCTTTTGTGTTTCTGATATTCATGAAACAGAGAGAAGGTTGTCTCCATTGGAGTTTTCAGCTTGAGGACATGCACAATTTTTTCTGTAGAATCAGTTACTCCTCTTCTGTTGGGGGTTCCATCTTGAGGACATGCACAATTGTTTCTCTTGAATGAGTTACTCCTCTTCTGTTGTGGCTTCTATAATGAGGAAGAGTAGCATGGGTTTGGCACCTAAAAGCACAAGCAGGAGAGTGTATGATTGGCTTCTCTTTTCCTGAAGAAAGTTAACTGTAGCTACTGAATTGGCTGGGAAGATGGAAATACATTTATGGGAATCATTGTGAGTTTGCCAAATCATGAGCAGGAGCAGCATCCGAAGATGAAGGCTAGTCAATTTGACAACTTAGTGACATAATCTGTCACTGGCGACTAATCATGTGGGGCTTCACTATGGGAAACTTTTTGAGCTATATGAGAGGTAGCCAGGCAAGGGCATTGGCTGGACTACATCTCTTGAGAGATTCTTGTTGTTCAGACTTAAGTTCCATTTGTGAATTCCTTCATTGTTTTTTTTTTTTCATTCACTCTTCTTGGAGAGAAATGATGAAAAATGTTGAGATTGATCTGTGTGGAAAATCAGTGAACAAGACAAGGTTAGGAATTAGGAACTTGTGATTTTTGGAGAATGGGTAAAAAAATACATAGGATGGATTAATGTGTGCGTACAGTGAGTTCTAGGAATGCAAGCAATGCAGTGTCTATTAATTTGCAATGTTCTACTGATCATTGCTAAGGATTTGCATGCTTGCATTTGAGCAGTGCAGGTGAAAGCTTTAATTGTGCAATGTGTAATGTTGAATGTGAATTTTCCAGCTCAAAGGGTTTGTTGTGCAAAGTGCAATGCTGAACTTGAGCATTTGAGCATTCAACCCGATTGGAGTGGTTTTTTCATGACAAGTAAGTCTACAAAAGCCAACTATGCAATGTGGAAAACATCCAGAAAACACCCAGGTAAGGCCTAGCATGTGCAAAGTGTTTGCACAAGTGATTTTGCACAAATGTATTTACTATGTTTGTGTGCTATTTTCTGTTGACCACTCGGAGGATGCATTAGAATGTTTGATCAAGTGCCAAAAGAATCATTATGTGGCTTTTGCCAAGATTTCAACTTTCAACCCTCACAAGCTTCTCATTTTATGATAAAATGATTGAAGTAACTTTTTCTGTATCCTGTGAATATTGGTCTACACAATGTCTTTCCACCACCAATTTTTTCATTCCAAGCAGGCTCATCAGATCTCCCTTTCAAGGGTTGCACAACATCCTTTGCTATAAGATCACAAAGGATTTGGGATGAAGAGAACCTTATTTTATTTTAGTATGGCCTGTTTGCTTCAAAACCCCTCTGTTAATGCTACCACTCGGCCTTGCAGGATTGGAGGAAGCTCCTTCAGTGCTTTGAAAATGTCCTGCCAAGGTAAATCTAATTAAGATGAGCTCTACAGAAAATATCATAGGATGAGATATTTTAGTTTTTTGCAAAGTCGTCGTGCTTCTCTTATCACACACAAAAAAAATTAGACCTAATTTGCCACAGTTAATTGCAATGTGCACAAGTACAAAAGATATGATAATTGGAACACTTTTATTTGTAGAGACACAACCACCAAGACTGATTAAAGCATTGTAATTGACAAACATTTCTGCAGTTCCTTAATGAAAACTATTGCAGTGTGAGAAAAAGCACAACAAAGGAACTTGGAATCTGAAGTGAGAAGAGTGTACCTCTTGTCTGTAGCGAGCAGAGAAATGGATAAGAACAATGTTCTTGTTCTTGAAATGATCACCCAATTTGACAATCTACTCCACAATCCAAAAGTATTGGTAAGTGCACATTTGTTCCAGTGCTGGCAACACTTCATAGGAAAGGATTGCTCATGAAGCTGTCCAAAAAAGTTCTCAAAAGTTCTCAAACAAGTGATCAGTTATATTTTGCAGCAGGGGCTACTGCCATTCTTCGATGTTATGGACTGGGACTCTTCGTTTTATTTTCAATTGGGAGACTTCTAGAGACTAAAGGCATGCGCAAATGCAAGGTAACTCAATAAGTTTTCAGGGATTATTCCTTTGAAATCAAGGAAAGGATGAATAACTAGTAAGTCATTTGAAAATTTTTAAGGATCAATCCTAGAGACCAAGGAATGAGTGATGGTACCTCAGAGAAATGTGTATGGCCATACTCATGGGCCTTTTCAACAGACATATAATTGTCCAAGAATGTTGACTGCAGAAGCACATAACCACTCAATTCTTAGACAACTGAAAATGGGTTGAGAGGGATGCAAGCAGAAACAAGAAATGCTTTTATGTATGAAGACATGGTTTTGGTCCCCTACATCTACATCTCACATTAGAACTCTTGGGACCATTCTGTGGAGGACATTCAGAATGTTCCAATATGTCAATTTGAACTCTGGAAACACCCTTCATACCAGCTATTGATTGAAAACAAAGTATGATCAAAAACAGTTTACCTCCATAATGAGAAGCTTTGCATTTAGAACATCTTGATTTGCCTTGTCTGTAATAAACTCTGATGTTGTATCACCTGTAAAAGCAACTTCTGGCAACTTGACAGTTTCTGTAATCTACATACCATCCCAAGAGTTGATTTTGGTGCAAATTCTGTCTTACAGAGCAAGAGGCAGATGAAAAACATGGGTCTAGAATTGGGAATGCAAAAAGGACAACTATGTCTACTATTCCAAGAAGATGGAGCGATACAGCTCCATTGACAAAGACTGGAAAAGAAGATCTGTTGAATTTCAAAGCTACTATGAGAACAGGGAGTTCAGATTGGCTTCAGAGAGTTGTAATGAGGTTTCAGGCAGTGTTACCATGACACCAGACGCTTTTAGTGATTTGATCTTGTCCCCTGGCAGCCCCATGTACTCTGGTTTCAGTTTTTCTTTCACTGAGTACAATATGTAACCCTGCAAAAATATACCCAGGCAGCACACAATCAGACCATTTGAACCCAGTAAGTATTTGCAAATACTTACAAATATTAACAAAATACAAACAACTGAACAGATCTGAGACTTTTCTCAAATGCAGGAAGCTGATGAGGCTGTGAGGTTGTAAGTAGGACCAAGTGCAAAGAGACCAATTTCGATCAAATCCAGTATGTTCTAGGGAGGTACCTATCTTATGATGGGTAGTTCCACAGCAGGGACACACTATGGCCATACCCAAATACAAGGGCAAGGAACAGTAAAGGATTACCTGGCTTGGGACAACATGGTAAGTCTTAAATGCTTTTACAACAACATTTTTGCCCATGTTGAACTCCTCGCCAATCTGAGACCAAACCAAGATGGAATAGGAATATCAAAACAGTGTTCCAGTATATTGTAAGTTTGGCAAAGGAGGGGGGGCCTGCTCTCTAGCCATCTGGTAATTTCACATTATAAGAACCCCCAAATTCTATATTGTGATGGTCACCAGACCCATTCCAGGTAGGGAAATTGGTAACATTCTGCCAATGAAAAATCCTCAGATTGTGAGGTTGATAGCCTCATGTGGGGTGAGCAACGTGTAATGGGGCTGGAAATGAATAACTTACATCCAAGCCTATCAGATTCACAGGTAAATCTGATCCATCAAGCTCTCTCTGAATAAGGAAGAGTTTCTCCACTGTTTCCTTCACACAGCGGGGCACGATTACTGTTGGCTTCTTCATTTTCAGTAGACCCCGTGAAGCCACATACATGCAAATTCCTCCCTGCAACAGAATGCCATATCACTATGAGGACTACAAAATCCACCTTCATGATTAGCTAGGCACTACCGGATAAATGCCTAAGATGCCTTCAACCTAACCCAATTATCCATCCAAAGCCAGTAGTATCTTGAGTTTTTCTGTGGCTGGAGAAATCTGTGACCATTCAATTGTCCCCTGCACCCTCTGGGCGCACAACATGCATATGGCTTCATGTCAAAACTCCTTTACCTGAAGTGAAAATTTAGGCATCGTTTTTCTTCTTTGCATCAAAAGAAGGTTCTGTAGTAATTGACCATGTGATACAATAATCACCACAAACGCATGACTACAATTATACTACACTGAAGAGGAGAAATGCTCACACAAAACTCACAATGTGGTCCATATGGGGATGGGTAATGAAGAGAAAGTCTTGATGGATGATACGTTCCGGACACCTTCCAGAGTCAAATGCAACTTTGTAGGCTGGCACCATCACACAAGTTTCTTGTCCTCCAACAGAAACACCCTCTAAGGAGAATCCACCAACCTCCAATGCCCCTGTTTTTGGTCTTCCAAGTTTCGTTTGTCCATATCCATTGCCTATCCCACGATCTACAACCCCCACGAAAAAAAACCAAACAAACAGAAACAAACAAAAAAGGACTCGTCAGTTCTACAAAAGAAGAGGAAGCTCCAGAATAGCTCTAAGTTACCAGCATTCACCAACTGAGTCTGCGAGAAACAAGGTAATGTTGTCAACAGTAGGAGACTGATCGGAACGTTGTCATGAGCAAAAGGAGAGAATCATGGGAAGAGGAGACAAAAATAGACATAAAAGAAAGAAGTCGAAGCTCGCAATTCACATGGATCCGCGTGTTCTAAAGGAAGGAATTGGACAACGGAAGCTTTTTCAATCTACCAGAAGTGCATGTAGGACATGATCGATTCATGATAAACAAGATGAATTTAGGTCGGCAGATACAATTTCGTCTAGGAAAAGAACTCGACCTCTGAACTGTACTCAAGAATGTATACTCCAGTGTACCCAAAGATCAGGAATCGAACAAGCATAACTATCGCATTCCCGATGCTTTATCCCGGCAAAAGATGGATGTGAACGGGAATACCTGGTGGCTGCACTAGCGGTGCAAAAGGACTGATAGTCACATGATCAGCGACGAAGGAAGAAGAAGTCACGCCGTCAGAATGATCAATGCAATCATCTATACGCGCCAGTTTCGGCGAGGAGTCGTAATTCGCAGCAACAATAGACCTTCTCACCGAGCCCGAAGCACATGACTCATCTTCCAACATGATCGACTCGGCCCGATTACACAGGGGCCGAAGATTCTTCTTTCCCTTGAAGAAGGCGTCCTGACTAACGGAATTCACTCTGTTCAGAACCCGCTCTCCAAAAGCCAAGACGCGAGAATAATGTACAGACCTCTGAGAAAGCTTGGAAGGGAGATGACGAAGCTGCAGCTGCACACTCGCTCCAAGCACAGAAACCTCCGAGTGCACAAACACCTGCATTATTTCGATTAGGAATTCTACGATGCAATGGAGAAGCGTACACGTAGAGGCAGCAGCCCCGTCAACAACAAAACAAGTGCGATGGAGCTCGCGAACTGAAGGAGCAGCGGAAGCGGCAGGAACGCAAGAGAGAGAGAGACGACGACAAGAGAGAAAGGCAGAGTCTAGTGCGCTTTTTATAAACTCGGTGTCAGTCTCCTGAGAGAAGAATGTTGGGCGGAAGCCTGGGCGGTAATTAAGTGTTCTGTTTCGCACCTTCGTGGATGAGAGACATTCACAGAGATGGCTGCTTTCGTCAACGATTCTGGGAATGGTGGGTTTCATGCCTGAAACTTGGGATGAAAGTAGGGACGAAATATCCACTTTTGTCTTTTCAGAGACAACGACGAGAGGGAGAGAAGCAGAGTGCCAGAGCGCTTGTAGGAACTCTGTGTCAGTCTCGTGAGAGACGAATGTTGGGCGGAAGCAATGGGCGGTAATTAAGGGTTCTGTTTGTCACCTTCGTGGATGAGAAGCATTCATTCATTTATTCACAGAAATGGCTGCTTTCGTCAACGATTTTGGGAACGCTGGTTTCAGGGCTGAAACGTGGGATGAAAAAAGACATCTCCACAGAAAAGGTGGCTGCTTCCTTCTTCAGACTCTTTGGAATGAAAGTTGGGATGAAAAAGGTTTCCATCCACTTCTTGCGTCCCCCTTCCGAATAGTTTCATGACTGAAAGTAGGGATGAAACTAAACTCGGCTTTTGTCATATCATGCGGATTCTGCAAATTTCTGGCTCCATTTGTGTTTAGTCATTTGTCTAATAGTGTTTGGTAATGAGGACTCCCTCTTTCCTTATACGGGTGTGACATAATTAATGTATAATATTTGCGACGTCTCCCCCATGATTGGCTGTGGCTGCAAGTTTGTAAAATTAGAAAAAAGGAAAAGTGATTACGACTTTAGGAGGACTTTAAGAACTTCCTCTTCATATGTCTATGTCTTGTAAAAGATTTTAAGGAAATATTATCCTATTTTGGAGGTTTTCTTAGTCATAAAAACCCTCCAAAATAGCATAATATTTCCTTAATATCTTTTACAATGATGGAAAAATATATGATTTCAAAATTAAAAAACGAATTCATTTAAAAAAAAAAAAATTCGTTTTGTCAATGTGGAAACTGACCCTAGGTTACTGTAGTAACTTACACAATTTGAAAGATATTCTTCAACTTGTCAGAGTAATTTTCACGGATAAAAATTATTAACTAGTCTATCCCTCCTTACTTACCTTGACACTGCAACACTGTCTCTCTGTAGTATCATCTTATGACAATACTTTACATAGAAAAGGAGTCTGCTGATATACCCTTGTCCTATACATCCAAGGTCATCACTAGTTACACATCCTTGTCTCTTGTCCATAACTTAACATAATATTCCTTTTAAAGATACATAAACCTTTTTTTTCAAAAACGAAATCATCTTTTTTCAAAATAGTGAGGCAAAATCTTTCATGTGTTAAATAATAGATGTGTCCCTAAGCATTGTGTTAGGTGCATCTACAAAAGTTGGCCCTACTAGGCTCACTTGCAGGCTTACTTGATGCAATGATCAAGGGCCTACCCATTTTCTAATACATAATGGTTATATGTCCTTGTCAAGAACCATAATTTAACATAATCTCTTTTTTAATCCTCTTTAATGTATATATATTTTAATCCTCTTTTAAAAAAAAAAAATTCATCTTTTTTTAATAAAAGTTGAGGCAAAATCCTTTATGTAAGAGAATGGGTTCACCCTTGATCATCTTGTCCTATCACTATGTCAAGTGCGGCTTATAGGCTTGCCCTACTGGCCTTACCCAAAACAATGGGTAGGGGCTTACTTATGTTCTAATAATAGGTTCTTTGAATACATAATTATAATTTTATTAAATTACATATAAAATTGGTCTAACATTTTAAGTAAGTTATTGCTTATCTGATTGTTGTACATAATTAATATCATGGTACCTTGGCAACTTCAACACTAATTAAATTATTTGTCAAAATGTCAAAAATTCCAAAAATAACTTTCTTCAAAAAATCATGTTTGGTGAAGGAAAATAATTTTTTAAATTGAAATATTATATGTTTTCACATACAATAATATTCAAATTTAATTAATTATTTGACAAACATGTGCTGAAGTTGCCCTTGTATTACAATAGGTAATTCAATACATGGGTAGCTTTAAAACTAATTAAATTATTTATTTGTAAAAATGCTCAAAAAAAATCCTAAATGTATTTACAGTGGCAAATTCCCAGGAGGGTGTTAAGGTCTGAAAATTGCTTGTGTATGGAATATCAAAAGGGCGATATTGGAAGCAATTTTAGATTGGACCTTAGGATAGTTTAGTTTGGCTTATGGTTTAAATATTTTAAAAACTTTGATCTTTGGTTGAAATTTGACCTAAGGTTAATTTTAAAAAAATAATTTAACCTATAATTAAAATCATTATTAATATATTGGTTTAAGAATAGAATATTATTAATGCTTAAACCTAGAATCTTTTTACCATTTAAGCTTAAGTTTAGAATGTTTTAAATATTTTGGCTTGAATTTAGAATTTTTTAAAGCCTAAAGATAAATCTATTTGGGCTCAAGGGTTTAAATCTATTTAGATTTAAAGATTAAAATATTTTTATTATTTTAACTTGGGGTTTAAAAAAATTACCATTTTGGCTTGGGGTTAGAATCCTTTTAGCACTTGTGCCTAACACTTAGGCCTCAGGTTAGAATCTTTTTATTGTTTTTGACTTAGGATTTAAAAAAAATTGACATTGAGTCTTACAATTAGATTATTTTAAATATTTTTTTAAGGCTTGAAATTCAGCATTCTAGAGAATTTCTGGACAATATTTCTCAAGATGCTTAAAAAATATTCATTAGTTTGAGAATCTTTATTCTGCCAGATACATTTCGGGCAGATTATATATGTTGAAATTTTTAAATTTTTGCTCAAAAATTTGGGAATTCAACAAATCCTATGCTTGGAAATATTTATGAGATTTTTTTTTTTCTAAGATGAGTTAAATAAATTTGGGAAATTTTGGAAAATTTAGCCTGCTTGGGAAAGTTATAAATGTTGATCTTTTTCATTTCTGCCCAAAAAAATTAGGCACTCTGAAAAATCCTGGTGCTTAAATTTTTTTGGCATTTTGGGAATTCTTATTCTGCTCAATAATTATGGGCACCTTATAAATGTTGAAGATAGTTTTCATGTATGCCCACAAATTTTGGGTACTTTAAAACTATTTTCATGCTTTAAAAAAATTTGGGCAATTTGAAAAAAAATTTGCCCAATAATTTCGGGCAGATAATGAAGGCGAAAAATCTTTTGTTTTTGGTCACTGCCCACCATCCCGTGTGCTCTTTCACATGAAAGTCAGTATGTTGGGTAGAAAAACATTAGGACAAATGTCTTGCACCTTTAAACAAATGTCCCACACTCTTAAAAAAAATGTCCTACGCCGTTAAGATAATGACCTCGGGTCAAATTATAATAACCCTAAACCCAAGCCATTAGATCAAGAATTTTTGTGTATTTGATGCAAATATATATTTTAAACAATAATAACACACGTATATTGGTTTAATATTAGACCTCATGACAAGAGAGTTTATCCCAAGATAAAAATTAATTTTTGCATATGCATATTGGCTTAGGGTTGAAATGTTTTTGGGCATATTGGTTTAAAGGTTGAAATATATTTCTGAAATATGACCTAAGGTTAGAATTGTTTTTGAAACTTTGACCTAG
>Ga0116227_10013953_pt1 | contig 12427 bp, 9 predicted proteins | sample S1TSphgellanicum_FD_89693 | JGI IMG/M metagenome (GOLD analysis project Ga0116227, IMG submission 89693) | Host-associated microbial communities from peat moss isolated from Minnesota, USA - S1T2_Fb - Sphagnum magellanicum MG | ecosystem: Host-associated > Plants > Peat moss > Unclassified... | reverse complement strand
TGCCGGCCTTTGCGTGGTCAACGGCGAGCGGCACCCCGCCCTGCCCGCTCCCGATGACGATGAGGTCGACGTCCTCGATCTTCGTTGCCATCGTACCGCCTTACCACCCACGGTCGCATTCGTCCCGCGATGGGCGTCAAGGTCTGGGTAAGGCGACCCCAAAGCTGCATCTCCCTTGGAAGGATCGGTTATCCCACAACACCTCGCAATCTGGGTCATCTGTGCTGCGAGCATCACCTGTGTCCTCACACGGCCCCGCGGCATCCCCGAATGGGTGTGGGCGATTGGGGGCGCCGCGCTCCTCGCGCTTGCCGGACTCGTTCCGCTCCCGCAAGTCGGGCAGGCCATCGCCAAAGGTACGGACGTGTACTTCTTCTTGGCCGGGATGATGTTGCTTGCGGAGATCGCGCGCCGCGAAGGCGTGTTCGATTGGGTCGCGAGCCATGCGGTCCGCGCGGCGAGGGGCTCGCGTCTGCGGCTATTCGCGCTCGTATACGGTGTCGGCGTCCTCGTGACCGTCGTACTCTCGAACGATGCGACGGCCGTCGTCCTCACGCCGGCCGTCGCGGCGGCGATTCGCAAGGCGAACGCCGAATCGCTCCCCTACGTGCTCGCGTGCGCGTTCGTCGCGAACGCCGCAAGCTTCGTGCTCCCGGTTTCGAACCCGGCGAATCTCGTGGTGTTCGCGGGAGCGATTCCCTCGTTACCGCAGTGGCTCGCGAGCTTCGCCCTTCCATCGCTTCTCGCGATCGTCGCGACGGTTGCCGTTCTCGCACTCATCTCGCGAAACGGCTTGCGCGGCGCGATGGAAAGCGATGTCGACGTGTCCTCGCTCGGCCGAAGCGGGGCGCTCGTCCTAGCGGGGATAGCGGTGACGGCGATGGCGCTCGTTACGGCGTCGACGCTCGGCGCGCCGCTCGGCGCGACGACCTTGGCGTGCGGCGTACTCGTGTTCGGGGTTGCAGCTGTCCGCGATCGCGCCGCCTTGGTGCCCGTGCTGCGATCCGTGTCGTGGCCGGTGCTGCTGCTCGTGGCCGGTCTCTTCGTGCTCGTGCAAGGTCTCGACGTCACGGGGGCGCTCGCGTTCACGCGCCGCCTCGCCGAAGCGACGGTCGCCTTGCCCGCGACCCGTGCGAATCTCGGCGCGGCCGCCGTGACGGCGGCCGCGTCGAACCTCATCAATAACCTGCCGGCCGGCCTTATCGCGGGCGGGGCGGTTACCTCGCTTCACGATCACGCACCGTTTCGTTCGGCCGTTGCGATCGGAATCGACCTCGGACCGAACCTCTCCGTAACGGGGTCGCTCGCGACGGTTCTCTGGCTCATGGCGTTACGTCGCGAGAACATCGAGGTGACGGCTTGGACGTTCCTGCGCGCGGGCATTCTCGTGATGCCGCCCGCGCTCGTCCTCGCCGTCTTGGGCTCGACGTTCGCCGTCGCGCGCTAGTCCGCTCGCGGCCGGAGGGATGCTGTCTTATAGCGAAACCCTCCCGCCGTGCTGCGGCTTCCGTCTCGCGCGTGTCGTTCGATGCTATGCATGGCGGGCGAGTTCATCGTGCGCGCCGCCGGCGGTCGTGGCCTCGCTTGACCGGCGACGAACTCGGCCCGACGACCGTGTGGATAACGGGCGATCAGTGTACGCCACGCAACTCCGCCTTACGCGGACTCGATGCGAGCCGCACGGTCGTCTTGATGATCGAGTCGCTCGCTGACGCGCGCCGGCTTCCCTACCACAAACGAAAGCTCGTCCTCATCTTCGCCGCGATGCGCGGCTTTGCCGACGACCTCCGTTCCGCGGGCTGGACGGTGGACTATTACGAGGAGCGCGATAACGACGAGGCTCCGCTCGCCGAGCACGTCGCACGGTACGGCCCACGGCGCATCCGAACGATGATGCAGTCCGAATACGGTGTCGACACGCGGCTTCGCGCGCTCGCCGACGTTCACGGGTGCGAGTTCGAAACGACCGAGCACGCCAATTTCATCTCGACCGCAGCCGAATTCGAACGGTTGTTCGCGCGAGGACAGAAACGCGTCACGATGGAGACGTTCTACCGGAAGATGCGGGTGAAGACCGGGATCTTGATGGATGGGGCCGTGCCGGCCGGCGGAGCGTGGAACTTCGATGCGGAAAATCGCAGACCGCCGAAGCCTGGGATGCACTTTCCGCCCGAACCTCGCGTGCCGCTCGGCAACCATGCACGCGATGCGATTGCGCTCGTCGAAAAGCACTTCGCGAGCCATCCGGGTGAGATCGGAAACTTCGACATTCCGGTCACGCGAGCAGGCGCGCTTGCCTACGCGGACGATTTCTTCCGCAGTCGCCTCGCGGATTTCGGACCGTACGAGGACGCGATGCTCGCCGGCGAGGCGCGGCTGTACCATTCGCGGCTTTCCGCAGCGATCAACGTCGGACTCTTGCACCCGCTCGAGCTCTGCGAACGCGCGGAGGGCGCCTATCGTGCCGGAGCCGTGCCGCTCGCGTCGGCCGAAGGGTTCGTTCGCCAGTTGATCGGCTGGCGCGAATTCGTGTGGCAAAGCTACTGGCGCACGATGCCCGAGTATCGCACGCGCAATGCTCTCGGTGCCGATCTCCCGCTTCCGGCGTTCTACGTCGATGGCGAAACGGACATGGCGTGCCAGCGCGACGCCCATCGTACGATTCGCGAACTCGGGTGGGCCCATCACATCGTGCGGCTGATGGTTCTCGGCAACTTCGCCTTGCTCGCCGGCGTCGAGCCGCAAACGATGACCGATTGGTTCTGGTACATGTTCGTGGACGGCTACGATTGGGTGATGGTGCCCAATGTGATCGGCATGACGCTTCACGCCGACGGCGGTCTCATCGGGACGAAACCCTACGCGGCCTCGGCCAACTACATCGACAAGATGTCGGACTACTGCGGCGGGTGCCGTTACGACCGGAAAAAGGCGACGGGCGACGCGGCGTGCCCGTACAACGCGCTCTATTGGGACTTTATCGCGCGGAACGAGCGGCGCTTCGCGAGCAATCCGCGGATGGCGCTCGTGGTGCGCAATTGGGCGTCGCGCGACGCTGCCGTGAAAACGGCTATCCGCGAGCGCGCGGCCACGCTACGCGAGACGCTTCGGGCCGGAGGCCGTTTCTAGTGAGCCCTTCGGGGAGTTTAGCGGGGCGGCTCCGGCATCTCGGCGAGCGCCGCGACGCGACGGGCCAGCCATGAGGCGGGCCGGCGGACGGCTTCCCGGCGCGCTTCCCGCATGAATCGCTCGCCCGCGCCGAGTTCCGCGAGTTCGATCGCGGCCCCGGCGGCGCGCCAATCGATGAGGACTTCCGACCATCGTTCGTGCGCTTTGAGCAGCGAATCGATCGCTTTGAGCCGGTTGCCGTCGGCACGCGCGACCAGGCCTTCCGTGAAATCTTCCGTGGCTGCAACCCACGGCTCGACGTGCGCGAGCGAGATTGTCGCGAGCTTCGTGCGAATCTTACGGTAGTGCTCGAGCGCGGTCCGAGCCTCATCCGGCGCGATGGCGGCGGCGGCTTCGGCCAGGTGCAGGAGCGCGAACCGCTTTTCGACGTTCGCATCGTCCCAATCGAACTTCTTCGAGAGAACCAGCGCGTGTTCGAGTTCTTCGATGGCGACCGGCTCGTGCCCGAGTTCGTGCGCGAGATGCGCGCGGCTCACGCTCGCCAGCACGCGATCGGGCAACGTTGACGCGACGTCGGCGGCGACCCGGAACTGACGAAACGCGCCGATGTTGTCGCCGCGCAGCGCCAGGTGCCAGCCGAACGCATCGAGTGCGGTGAATCGGCGGGAGGCGAGTTCCTCGGTCCACGGCGTCGAGGCCAGGCGTTCGCGAAGGTACTCGACGTGCTCGAAGAGATCGTAGTTGCCCGCGAGCACGGCGAGGTTTGCCACGTTCACGGCGGCGATCCATACGTCGGTCACGCGCGCGCCGTCGAGTTCGCGAAGCGCCTTGCGCGCGTAGGCCGCCTGGTCGTGATAGAGACAGCGGCTGAGCGCGACGACTCCGAGCGCTTCGAACGCCCGCGCGCGCGTATGGGCGAGCGGAACCGCGTACTCCGGCGCGCCGCCGGCCGCGCCGCGCGGTTCGCCGAGCGCCAAGATGCGGTGGCTCGCGGCTTCGAAGCCGGCAAGGTCGCCTTGCGCGTAATCCCGCAGACCCCCGAAGTATTCGACCTCGGCTTCGAGGGCGACGCTACCGGATCCGTAGGCGTAGGCGCGGGCGTTCGTCAGCGCGTCCGCGGCGTCGTCGAATCGGGCCAAGCGCGTCAGCGAGGCAGCGAGCAAGGCACAGCGCTCCGCCAAGAGCCCGTGTCCGTCGACCGGCGTTGCCTGGAGCACGTCGACGGCGTCCGCAGGCCGGCCGAGCCGAAGCAACGTGCGCGCGTACAACAGCCGTGACTGCGCATCCGCGCGCTCTTCCAAGCCACCAAGACACGTATGCAGGCGAACGGCTCGGTACGCCTCGAGCGACTCTTCAAAACTCTGGACCCGAGGTCGAAGTCGGGAAACGGGTACGGCCAAAAAAACCCCTCGCGAACACGAGGATGTTCCGCACCGGAGTCGCCCGAAACCTCTCGAGCAGCGTTGCCGTTAGCCGCTCACGCCCGTCCCTCCGGCTCCCATGATGTGCACGAGCCCGGCGTGGGAAACGTGGGCGGCCACGGCATGAAAATGGTTCAGCATCGAAAAGATGACGAAGAGTAAGTGTGACACAGTTAAGAATTTCTTTCAAAAAAGAGGTCGGCTCGCAGGCCGACGGGAGTGATTCGTTTCCGGTTCCTCTTTAGAAGTGCCGACCTGTTATTTTCAACTGTCAAGTAGGAACCGTCACAGGTTGTTCACAGTTTTGAGCAGGAGGACCCCTGCGAACGTGCGTTTGATTGCCCGGCGAAATAAAGGCCGGGCGCGTTGTTGCCGATGTGATGAAGGTCATGCGATTCGCGCCGGGATTTCCGTTAGGGGCGGCTTAAAACAAGCATCCATGTCCGAGAGCTTTGAGGCGACGGGCCAGTTCGTGTTCAGTCTCGCGCACGCGTCCGATCGCGGCGTCTTTTCCGATGACCGCGAGCGCGGAGAAGCGGAGCTGACGGCGATCCTCCGGGTCCTCGAACAGCTCCGCGCCCACGACGAAGCGACCTATCGTCACGCGCGCAGCGTCGGGCTCTGGTGCCACAAGCTCTCGTTGGAACTCGGGGCGACGGCGGACGAAGCCGAATTCATCGAGCGCGCCGGCGCCCTCCACGACGTTGGGAAATTGCTGACGCCGCTCGCCATCCTCAATAAGCCGGGGCCGCTGACCCAGGACGAGTGGGATTTCATGCGCGACCACGTCCGTCAGGGCGCGGAGCTCTGCGAGCAGACGCCGCTGCTCGCGCGGTTCGCCCCGGCCGTTGGCGCCCATCACGAACGGATCGACGGCGCGGGTTACCCGAGCCGGCTTGCGGGCGACGACATCCCCCTCGAGGCGCAGATCATCGCGGTCGCCGATTCATTTCACGCCATGATCTCGACGCGCGGCTACGCGTCGGCCAAGACGCCGCGCGCGGCCTTTGCGGAACTCGAGCGCGGATGCGGCACGCAATTCAGCGCTCCGGTCGTGGCCGCGTTCTTCCGGCTCGTCGGGTACCACGGAACGACGGCCGCGCGGGACGCCCGCTCCGCCTAGATCGCGCCGCTCGCTGCGAACGCGGCGATGTCCGCGTCCGCGTACCCGAGGTCGCGCAGAATCGCCTCCGTATGTTCGCCTAAGAGCGGCGCGCGGGCGAAGGGCGGCCGCGGTTCGCCGGAGAGCTGGGCGATCCGGTCCGCGATGCGGGCGCCGCCGGGCATGTCCGGCGAGACGACGCCGGTCAGGAGATCGGCTTCGCGCACGTGCGGATCGTCGAGCACTTGCCGCGGCGTGTAGACCGGCCCGCACGGAATGCGCGCTGCGTCGAGCGCCCGTAACGCGTCCACCGCCGACCGTTCGGAACACCAGGCGGCCACGCGTTCGCTGATCGCCGCGCCGTTGTCGCCGCGCGCCATGTCGGTTGCGAACCGGGGGTCTTCGAGCCATTCCGGCGCGCCGATCAACTTCGCGATCCGAGCGAAGAGCGGATTCCCGACGACCTGCACGAGAATCCAGCCGTCGCGCGTCGCGAACAAGTCGGCCGGCGCCGAGGACTGGCTGCGGTTGCCGGTCGGCTTGCGATCGATCGCGAGTGCGGCCTGTTCGAGCAAGGTCGCATTGTTGAAATTCAGCGCCGTGCGCAGCAGCGACGCCTCGACGACCCGGCCGCGCCCCGTCCGCGCGCGGTCGAGCAGCGCCAGCGCCGTGCCGTAGGCGCATGCGAGCGCCGTCCCAAAATCCACATAGCTCGTCATCGAGCGATACGGCTGGTCTTCGGTTCCGGTCATGTAGATCGAACCGCTCATCGCTTGGCCGACGCCGTCGAACCCGACCCGGTCCTTGTACGGGCCGGCCGTCCCGTACGCGGAGACCGCCGTCAAGATGATGTCCGGTTTGACGGCCCGCAGCGACTCGTAATCGAGACCCATCGCGCCGAGCGTGGGCGGGGGCAGGTTTGCGACGACGACGTCGGAGCCGGCGACGAGCCGGCGCACGATCTCGCGGCCCCCTGCGTGCATCGGGTCGAGCGCGATCGAGCGCTTATTGCGATTCATCTGCATGAAGAGGGCACCGTCGCCCGTCTCCGACACGGGCAAAAGAAAACGGTCCTCGCTGCCGCCGCGCTTCTCGACGCGAATGACGTCCGCCCCGAAGTCGGCGAGCAACGCCCCGCAATACGGTCCCGCGATGTAACGGCCGAAATCGAGCACGCGAATACCGGAGAGGATGCCCGGCTCCACGATTAGGAGATCGTCAACGGCTTGTACTTGATGCGGTGCGGTTTGGCGGCTTCCTCGCCGAGACGCAGCTTCTTCGCCGCTTCGTATTCCTGATAGTTGCCTTCATAGAAATAGACGCTGGAATCGCCTTCGAAGGCGAGGATGTGCGTCGCGATGCGATCGAGGAACCAGCGATCGTGACTGACCACCATCACGGTGCCGGCGAATTCGCCGAGCGCATCTTCGAGCGCGCGCAGCGTTTCGACGTCGAGATCGTTCGACGGCTCGTCCAAGAGCAGGACGTTCGCGCCGCCGAGCAGCGTCTTTGCGAGATGCAGCCGGCCGCGCTCTCCGCCCGAGAGCGTGCCGACCTTTTTTTGCTGATCGGCGCCCTTGAAGTTGAACCGGCCGAGGTATGCGCGCGAGGGCATTTCGAATTTGCCGACCATGACGATGTCGAGGCCGCCCGAGACGTCGTCAAACACGGTCTTCTCGTTGTCGAGCGCTTCGCGCGTTTGGTCGACGACCGCCAGTTTGACCGTCTTCCCGATCGTGATCTCGCCCGAATCCGGCGTCTCTTTCCCCGCGATCATGCGGAAGAGCGTCGACTTCCCGGCGCCGTTGGGGCCGATGATGCCGACGATCGCGCCCGCGGGCACTTTGAACGTCACGTCGTCCATCAACAGACGGTCGCCGTAGCTCTTGCGCACGTGCGAGAAGTCGATCACCTGATCGCCCAAACGCTCGGCGACCGGTATGAAGATCTCTTGCGTCTCGTTCCGGCGCTGGTACTCGTAGCTCGAGAGTTCTTCGAAGCGCGCCATGCGGCTCTTATTCTTCGATTGCTGGCCTTTGGGTCCGCGCCGCACCCACTCGAGCTCCTTCTTCAGCGCTTTTTGGCGGGCCGATTCCGCAGCTTCTTCCTGCGCGAGCCGCTGTTGCTTCTGGTCGAGCCACGAACTGTAGTTGCCCTTCCACGGAATGCCGCGACCCCGATCCAGTTCGAGTATCCACTCCGCCGCATTATCGAGGAAATAGCGATCGTGCGTGACGGCGACGACCGTCCCGGGAAAGCGCTGCAAGAAGTGTTCGAGCCACTCGACGCTCTCCGCGTCGAGATGATTGGTCGGCTCGTCGAGCAGGAGCATGTCGGGCTTCGAAAGCAGGAGCCGGCAGAGGGCCACGCGGCGCTTCTCGCCGCCCGAGAGCGGTCCGATCTTCGCGTCCCAGGGCGGCAGACGAAGGGCGTCGGCTGCGATCTCGAGTTGCTGATCGAGGCTATCGCCGTCTTGCGAAAAGAGCACGGCTTCGAGCTTCGCCTGTTCGCTTGCAAGCTTATCGAAATCGGCGTCGGGATCGCCGTACGCGGCGTAGACTTCGTCGAGGCGCTTGCGGGCCGCGATCACCTCGCCGAGCGCTTCTTCTACCGTTTCGCGCACCGTCTTATCGGGGTCGAGCCTCGGCTCTTGTTCGAGGAAACCGATGTTCAGGCTGCCGATCGGTTTCGCTTCGCCGTCGAATTCCGTTTCGACGCCGGCCATGATGCGCAGAACCGTGGATTTTCCCGCGCCGTTGAGGCCGAGGATGCCGATCTTCGCTCCGGGATAGAAACTGAGGGAGATGTCTTTGAGGATCTGGCGTTTCGGTGCGACGGTCTTGCTGACGCGATGCATCGTGTAGACGTATTGTTGCGACATGTCTTCGCTTCTTTGGATTTTTGGTTGGCTCGGTGATGCCTTTTCACTCGGTTGCGGCGTGCCGGGCCGCCCTTCGACAAGCTCAGGGTGACAAGGCGGGACGGCCTTCCAAAAATCGACGCTCGCCGCTCGTCAACCTGAGCCCCTCGGTGCGGCACACGAAACACGCGGCCGCCGCTGACGCGGCCGCGCGGTGGTTAGTGCGGGGTCGCGAGACGGCGGGGGGACGCCGTCGCGTGGGTTGGCGATGTGGCGTGTACGGCGGTCACGGGTTCGACGGGCGTCGTGAACTCCTTGGGGAGCGTGAGGCGCTGAAGAACGTACGTGGTGGACGCGCCTCGCGAGATATTCGTAAACGCCGGGCCCGTCGCGCGCAACTGCGTGGTCTCGAGCGTCACCGGCACGCCGGCGGGCGACGTCAGCGCTCGCGACCAAAGATAGGCCGACGGCGCAAACGCGGACGGTACGAAGGACGTTCCGAACGCGGACGGCAGCGCGTCGTCCGTGCATTGAGGCTCGGTCAGCGTTCGGGTGAGGTCGGAGGCATCGTTGTAAAACGACGGGCCGAGGCGACCGTTGCCGTACGTGCAGCCGGCGGTGATCTTTAGATCGCCGAAGCCGGCGGAATCGCTCGAGTCGAACGGGCTCGCCGGCGCTTGCCCCGTCAAACGCTGGCCGATCGAGGCGGCGGGCGTCGTCACCGGGTCGGGCGCGGCATTTTGCAAGGTGATCATGGCGAACACGAGCGCAAGCATGCCCTAATGTAGCACGCGAGTGCTATCGAGGCCTCTCAGGCGGCACGTCTTTTGTCACCCTGAGCTCGGTGACGACGAAGATCAACGATGCTCGTGGGGCGGCCCCGGCGCGGCATGGGCGGGGGCGGCCGGCGCGGCATGTTGGACTTGCGGTGCGGCCGCGTGCGGTGCGGGAGCGGCCGCACGCGGAGCCGCGTGGACGACCGGCGCGTAGGCGTGATGCACGACCGGGGCGACGTAAGCGTGGTGCACGACCGGGGCGACGTAAGCGTGGTGCACGACCGGCGCTGCACCGGCCGCGCGAGCGGCTTTCGTATGCGGCGCTGCATACGCAGCGCGTTTGGGAGCCGTTGCCTTCCGCGCGATGCCCGTCGCGGCATGCGGAGCCGCGGCCTTCGTCTTCGCACCGCCGCCGAAGCGATTCCAAACCGACGCCGGCTTCGCCCGCGTCGCGACGGCCGGTCGGGTAGCCCCGGGCTTGCGCGCGACGGACGCATTCGTGAAGCCGGCGCCGCGATTCGGCGCCGTCACCTGACGCGCGATGGAAGCGGCGTACGTCGGATGCTGTTTTCGCGCGATCGCCGCGACAGCCGTGCGCTGACTCGCGAAGGGGACGTGCGCGACGCGGGGAGCGGCCATCCGCGAGAAGTTTCGCGAGGACGCGAAGGTACGGACCGGCGCGGCCTGGCGCGCGTTGAACGCGAGGTTGCGCGAGGTTGGGACGACGGGCACGGCGCCCCGGAAGGCCCGCGCTTGCGCCAGCTGACTGCGGCCGTAACGGCGCGCGTGCGCAAAGTTTCCGTTCGCGAAATTACTTCCGCTTACGCCCACCGCGCCGTACGGGGCGTTCCGATAATAGTTGCCCGCATAGCCGAGATTATCGTTGTTCCCGCCGTTCCAGCCATTGCCGTCGTAACCGCCGCCGCCGTTCCACCACGGATAGTACGGTTCGCCCGGAGCGAGCGGCACCCAGCCTACGTCGCCGATCGCAAAGCCGATGCCGATTCCGGCGCCGAGCGCGAAGAATCCGACGACGGCCGGCTGGTACGCGTACGCATTGCCGTCATCGTATCCGCCCGGTGCCCAACCCCAGCCGCGATCCCGGTGGAACCAGCGACCGTAATGGTACGGCGCGTAGCCCCACGGCTCGTCTCCGACCCACGTCCAACCGTAGTTCGGGTCCCACACGTATTGGCCGTCGCTGTAGGGCGACCAATTCGGCGATACGTTCCCGGGTATCCACACCTGACCGTATTGCGGATCGCTCGACCACTGACCGTAATCCGTCATGTCGTTCACGCCGACCATGCCCGCATCGTCGTACGACCAATTCGAGACGTGCGCCCAGCCCCGGTCCCGCCCGTCGCACCAGCCGTCGAACGAATCGTATGCGTCCGCACGTCTGTCGCGGAACCGCGCCGAGCGACCGTAACCGTCGGCCTCGACCGATTGGCCCGCCTCGAGGTACGGGTCGGAACCGTTCGGCGCCGTGACGTCGACGCGACCCGAGCGCACGGACACGGTCGTCTTACCGTTCGCATCGACCGTAACGCGGTAACGTCCCGCTTCGACCGGCCGAATGGCGGCGGACGGAGTCTCCAGCACCGGATGCCCGCCCGTGGAATGAAAGAGCCGCAATTCGACGGTGCCTTGCGCAAGTTGGACTTCGTGGTCGTCCGGCGTGAGATGGGTGAATCGCACCTGCGTCTGCGGTGCGATCCGCAGCGTCATCGCGTGATCGAATTCGACCTCCGAGCGGCCGTTGCGTTGCGTCGCGATGTAATCGCCGACCGACACGGGCGCGTTCAGCGCCGCGGCATAGTTTCCGTCCACGTCGCTGCGGCGCACGTCGACACCACCCGTGACGTTGCTGATACGCGCGACGCCGACGGCGGAAATCGAAGCGGCCGCGACCGCAGCCGGTGAGGCGGGTAGCGTCAGCGCGAGCGCCGAGACGCCGGCAAGCGCACTCCCGAAGATTTTACGACAAGAACGATGCATCCTGAAGACTCCTCGACATACTCCACGTAAAGGATGTCCAAGAAGTCCTGGGGAGAAACGGGCCCGCTCTCAAGAAGAGCGCACACCTCCGCGCCGCGACGCGAACTCGATGGTCCACACGGCGATTTGATGCGGTACGGTGATGCCGAGAATCAACGCGGCCGCGCGTTCTTCCGAGCGGTCGTTCGCCCCGCGAAGGCAGTACGCAGCCGCTCCGAAGGCGGCGGCGATCGCAGCATTGGGAGCGGCTTCACGCGCGAAGCGCACGAAGCGCGCGAGGTACGTTCCGCCGCGCGGATCGCGCGATAAGAGAAGCGCGAGGTGACGCGGGGCGTGCCAGGCCGCGAAATATGCTCCAAAGCCGAGCCGCACGGGGGCCGCGTAGAGGACGACCGCGGGCAGCACGATATCGATCGCGCCCGGCACCTCGTCGAGCAGGACGTCGAGCGCCGCGTACGCGCTCGCGCCGATCAACGCGCCCGCCGAACGGCTACCGCGACCGCGGATGGCAAGGGGCACGGCGCCGCGCACGAACGCCTCGGCCGGCTCGAAACGGCGCGAACCGCACGCGCGTGCGAAGGCCGCGTCGCCGCTTCCGAAATGGGCCCAACTGACGATCCGCAGCAGACGCGCGCTCGCCGCGGGCCGGCGCAGTGCGAGCGCGTAGACGACGGTCGCGAGGATGCCGTAGGCGATCGAAATCGTCATCTTGCCGCCACGGGGCCGCACGCCGCAGCGGTCGAGCGTCGCCGCATCGGTCGCCCCGTGCGCGATGCCGATGGTCGCGGTGAGAACGACGACGGCCGCGCGCGCCAGGCCCGGCGCGGCCACCGCGAGCGCACCGAGTGCTCCGAGCGCGTACCACGTCGCTCGCCGCACGTGGCGCACGAACGGATCGCGTGCATCGACGCCCATCGTCCCCTCCAAACAAAAATTCTTGCAGTTCGCCTGCGAGACTCACGTCACCCTGAGCTTGTCGAAGGGCGCCGTGCTCACCCTTCGACAGGCTCAGGGTGACGAGAGCGGCGGGCCCGAACGCGAGGTGCCGGCCGCGTGGCGCGCCAAGCAAGACCGATGCTTGAATTCCCGAGCGAAGCACGAGCGTACGACGAATTCGCCGCGCGTTATTCGGATGGGC
>Ga0116227_10013952_pt1 | contig 12427 bp, 6 predicted proteins | sample S1TSphgellanicum_FD_89693 | JGI IMG/M metagenome (GOLD analysis project Ga0116227, IMG submission 89693) | Host-associated microbial communities from peat moss isolated from Minnesota, USA - S1T2_Fb - Sphagnum magellanicum MG | ecosystem: Host-associated > Plants > Peat moss > Unclassified... | reverse complement strand
TCGCCAAACTCCCGCACCCTGGTGATCTTATTACAAGTTGACCCCGCTTCTGGTGACGAACCCGAAACTGTCTGCGAAGGTTGTTATGAAACCGAAGACACTTCTATCTTCGCTTGGTCTTCAATTCCCGACGTTGGACACTATCGTTGGTTGCGCGGTCCAATTTGTCGACTACCTCCTAATAGCAAAGCAGACTACCTAGTTTGTACCATTCGACGCATTCTAGACTTCCTACAGTTATGAGCTAAAGCGTAGCTTAGGACTTGACATGTATTTGTAGCTCCTTGTTGAGCTTGCTCATAGTCTAAATAAACATTTCAGTCTTCATGAAACTCCTATTATGATTAGCACACTGTCACATCGTCTATCTAATCATTAAGCTGATTTGAATCAATCCTTCGCTCCTATGGGTTGAAGATTGCTCTAGCTCTATTGGGCCTTTCACTAACCCCCTCACCCTACTTCATACATTCTCAGCGTTCTCGTTACTTGCCAACTACTAATACTAGATCAATGTTTTGTCGCACACCATGAACTCTGGTGTTTGTTTTCCTTTTCCCAGCCTTCTAGAGATTTTTCACCCCTACTTCCGCCAGTAAGGTTCCAAAACTATGGTTTATCAACTTTTCGCTGCAGAAAAGAACTAACCCAACTAATATCGTATTTCAGACAACTAAACCACCCCCTCACCCCTTGTGCACACTCATCAACCCCTATTCTAACACAAAGTTGTTAAACCCCCCTAATAATTTCACCACACTCACATATTCCTAACCCAATTTTTAAATATTGAGACTATTAGCCATGGCCATGTCGGTAGAGCTCACATCTTGTGAGTCCGTGTTGCCCGTGGCTCATCCTAGCACCAAGGGTGCTCCAACTATGCACTAACCACTTTGTGTGGGTTGTGTGCAGGCCCGTGTGAGTGAGTGAAGCTTGTTAATACTTCCTAGTCCCATCCCGGAGCTCCAACACGCCCCTCTACCCCTCAAAGTGTTGTGAGCTAGGGAGCGTGTTCCGACTCCTCCTTCTTCCATTGCTACTTGGGCTCACCTTTGAATCCTTTAAGAAGTTGGGAGTGTGTCAGTTATAATCATCAAAACAAAATTAAACAATAGTCTAAACTGGTACAAGTTTATTAGGCTAAGAATCAATTCAACAATGTACCAATTACCATTCATAGTTTTAATTTTACATTTGCTTTAATGGATTTTGCAAAGTACACCTTTAAGGTTTGAACAAACCAATGCCCAACATTGCCCTTCAAAGGATGGGTGGTTTGTGATTAAAATGCAGTGATCTGTTGGGATCTAGTTCCCTAGAAAAAAAAGGTGGTTAGTTTAGTTGTTATTTTAAACACCTATAAACTAGGTAGGTAGTACAAAATATGTTTTATTGGTAGAGGTATAAAATATATTTTTACATAGTAGTTACATGTTTTTTTAGTACAAAATAAGTTATACTAGTAAAGGTTTAAAATGTATTCTTACATAATTACCTATTTTCCTACCTATCTATTTATATGTAGGATCTAATTCTTACAAAATTGGTTACCAAGGTGAAACCTCCAATTAATTCAGTTTAAGGTTAACCACAACTGGGTTATAATCGACATCAAGTGCCTAGTGCAATTGGCTTTCTAGCCCCCTAGCACCTTCATAAGCTTTGTTGGAATTACTATGTTGTAATACAACCCTTACCCTAAACCATAATTTAAACCCCCTCAATCATGACAATTCTAAGCTACATTGTAGCACGTAGTAAATATGACTGCATTTTGGTTCCTTGAAAAAGATACCTTATGTTGTGCAGGATGACATGAGATCCATATAAAGTTACATAATTAAAAACATCATAGCTTGGCCATTGCCCTACAAACCTTGGTATAACCCATTAAAGTTACACAACATTGCAAACCATATATAGTACCCATTAAACTGTAACAAATTAATTCCAAAGTGTTAGGTTAATACTTACATACCATGGCAACATCAAAGACTTGTTCCACCTTTTCTTGGGTGGATTTTACAGAGCACTTCTTTAAGTGCTTAGTTAGAATCACCATCCTACAATGTGGCTACAGCCTTAAACCAGCTCTTAGAACTTTTCCACCTAACATTTCTAGTCACTTTTGTAACACATGTAGGTAATTTGGCATTTTGGTTATTTCAAAAAGTTACCTTCTCTTGTGCAAATATACAAAAAGACCATACAATTCATACATAACGTACCACACCACAACTTGGCAAAAATGAACCAACTCCCACCACTGCACCATCCACTGGATCCTCATTTTGAATATTCCAGTTTTAACCTTGACCACTTTAATGGATGGTTTCAACTTGGTAACCCAATTTGTAAAAAGTAGTTACAAAATGGCATGGGTACCCAACAAAATGTTCCACTATTGATTGGAGTTGCCATCCATCTTGCCCAATGGAGTCGTGGGTGTTGATTCATTGTGGCCAACAAATGGAGACAAGAAATATTGTTAAATCATTCAAGTTTGTCCTTAGTTATATGCAACATGGATGCTTGATTAACCTCATTGTGTTTAATCCTATATATATTTGATGCCAACTAGGTAATGCCATTTAGGATTATATTAATTACGTGGCATTAATTAATTGTAATTGTAATGCCACCTATGTATGGGCACATAATATTGGAATTCAACCAATGTCCCTAGGTTACAACCCTAACCCTAAATTTAGAGCCATTACATCATGGATATTTAGTGGTCCTTCTTGGCACCAAAGCGCTACAATACTAGATTTTGGACCATGCCATATATTTCGTGGTCTAGCTATTTACCTTCAGGTCTATATAATTCATGTCATAACTTGTCACCACATAAGTTTGAGACCAAGCCAATGTGGCATTTTCAGCCCATCTAACAATAAAAACCACCAAGTCAGCTTATTATAATATGCACGCATTTCTACTAGTTTAAACCCATCATCCAAATTGGTAATGACTAAAATAATTTTATGTTTTTAGTTGGATTCTTCATCGAGAAGTGCAGGGCACATGGCAAGCAAGGAACCAAATTGAATTGTGTTATTTCATTTAGATAACATCTTACATAGTAAATCATCATCATTCAAAAATATTTTCTCTTTAACACTACCACTATTCTCACATTTAATAAGGTTTTGATGCTTCAAAAAGACATACCCCAATCTTACTAAGCATGTTGAATTATAGTTCAAGTGTCATATTTCAAACAAATTGGTAATGATGTTTTAATTCCCCATGCCTCACACAAATGATAAAGGCTATACATTTTGAAACATGTATGATCAATTTCTACTTGCCAATACAATAAATAAAAAAATATGTTCTTTATTTTCACACCATGGACATGAACCAGATCATCCTTGTCTTTTATTGCCCACATTGATTTCATATTTAACCATTCCTCACATTCCTCAACCCTTGCCAAAAAGTCAACAATAGACATTTGTATTGGTGCAAGCCTAGGCTCTAGTTTTCCATTGAGGGCAGCATGGTTTCTCCTATATGGGTGGTGCCTACCAAGGTAACGCCAATGTCCTTGGTACAAATTTTTCTTTAGTTGGAATGATCGTTTTGTCTCCAAATTTGGACCACACAAAGGGGTAGCCATATAACCCTTCACTTGACACCTTGTAAATAAACCATAAGCGAGATAATCATGGATGTTCCACATGCAAATTGCTCTAAGTGAAAAACTTTGAGATCTAACCAACATTGTCACATCAACTATAGGTACCCCTATCCATAATTTCTTTAGCTCCTCAACCAATGGTTGCAAATAAATGTCAATGTTCTCATTTTTCACAAATTCTAGACTAGGTATTGACATTGTAAGCATCACAAAGAAGCGTTTGGTTGACAACCAAGGCAACAAGTTGTAGTTGAAGAAAAGGACTAGCTAGGTATAATGGTTTGTTGACAAGTTAACATAAGGGTTCACCCCATCAAGGGCTAATCCCAACCTGATATTGCGTTTGTCCATTATAAAATCAAGTTAGGTGTTATTTATATGTGCGCAAGCCTTTGAATCACACACTAAGCACACCATTCCATCTTGGTTCTTGTTTGCATCATGCCAAGACATCAACTCCACTAATGATGAGCATCTATACATACGCTTTAGGTGGGGAATCAAGGGGAAGTGCCAAAGGACCTTGCAAGGGACATGAGTTGACCCCTCAACAAATTGGGACCTTTTACAATTTGGCCAAGTTGTAGCATTGTTTAATTCCCTTCTAAACAAGACATCCATTGTAACAAACATGGATGGAGTTATAATTCAACCCCAAACATTGGACTACTTTCTTAACTTGGTACATTGAATTTGGCAATGTGTTATCCTTTGGGAAGAGGTCACATCTGAGTAGTGTAAATAGCTCATTAACAAATGTGTCGTTCACCCCATGTGTAGTTATTAGATTTAGTAGTAATATGGTTGCAAGGCGACTTGTGGGACATCCTTCATAAAGTGGGGTGCGAGCTTCCTAGAACATTTCAACCATTGTTCTCTCATACTCTACTTCTTATTCCACATTTAGATGATTGGGAAGCTTATCATCTAGATCCCCTATGTCTTCCCCATCATCCGGACTTCCATCTCCAAATGTTCCCCTTTCATGCCTAGCTAGACCCCTCCCATTGGTTTGATGTATCTCATGATCAAACCTTCCAAGAGCTTCCATTACCATCCTTATCATCTCAATATCTTGGTCAAAGCCCATCAGTGAATCTGCATCATTATGGTCCCATCCTTGGTCTTCGTTGTTTGTAGCTAATGCAATTGTATCGGTAGGCTTTCATCACAATGACAAAATACACATGAGAGCATATGGAAGCAAAGCACCAATAAAAGAAGGGAGAATTTACTTCAACCACTCTTTGGAAAGACAAGATTAAGCTAGGGTTTTTATAACAAGTTTTGAATATACATCATGATTTTATTGTTGAGTAACAAATTGACCCTACCACTATAAGGCTAGTGCGAAGATAATGACAACCAAATATTTTAAAATGGCCCCCATATTGTGGACCTTAATACAAGCCTCCCACCTCCACAACACCATGTGCATGGGCACTAATATTTTATCAATCCAAATCGATCAATGGTAGCCTTCTCTTCCTTGTGTAATTTTTCTCCCCATATTTTTGGACATTGAATTGTTTTTAGAGGCCTAGTGGGGTCCATGACTTCAATGTACTTCTAAACCTTAAGAAACATGTCAAGAATCAATTGAACTAACTAACAATCAACCCTAAGGGTAATTAACCTTCCAATAATGCATAACATGGAAAACTGAGTCAATGAACCTTATTTTTAAAAACCAACTACAAGCATAATTGTATGGTGTACACACCTTTTGTGTTATAGCCTTTGAGCACAACTTTTTGTTAGTGCCATTTGCCTTAAAAGTAAGGCATGCAGATGAATTATCTACTATTGATCCCTTTGTTTTGGGGTTCCATCAAACTAACTTATGTCCTTTGATACTTGGGTGACCAACCTCATATGAGCAGTTCATGTCCCTTGGTTTGTGTGCAACAATATGGCTGTAACATGGCATTCAATATTGATCCAACAATAAGGTATTTAGTTTGAATCCAAGAGAATATGATACTACCCATCACAGTTACGTAGTAAATGCATAGAATAGGAGTCCTACATATGGCGCATAAAATCAAAAAAAGGACTAATGCGTCAATGCATGCATATGTCTCAAAGCACCCCGTGCATGACATCCCTCACCAAAATGCAAGGGAGTCCACTTTCCATCTCACATTCATAGAGGCTCTCATTTTCGGAGCAATATCCATCTTCCAACCCAAACACAAGGAGGTCGTGTGTATCCCTCACCTCTTGAAGATCCTTCACTAACAACATATGCAATGGATGTATGCTAAATTGATCTTGGCCACCTGCAACATCATCTAGGGCAAAAACAAATCGCTCCCAAATATCAAATGTCAAGGTAGGAGGCTTCAATGTCTCCTTTACAACCAATAATTGTCAAGTTAATGTGCCAACCACATCATGTTTGGCTACCTAGTGGACAAGCCAAAGGACATTAGTGTGAACTAAACCATTTCAAGCCTTTGATGTAAGCCTAATTTCCCATAAGAAAGCCATGGCTTTGAAGTCATCTAGGTGGTCCACAATTAGGGGCCAATTCACACATGCAAATACATTGTCAGGCACTGAAGGAATGAATGACCCCCCAAAATAACACTTTCATGTAGTAGCACTTCAAGTGATACTTACACATGTGCACCACCATGAAACAAATGGCTATTCATTAGGCTGACATTGTCTAGCCCTCTTGTTGTTACCCATATTTGCACATCATATAACTAAATGGAAGATCACATTTTAAGATTTTTCCATGACTAAATAGCCTTAAACCAAATTGCTAACATTTTGTCCTACCTACCTTTTATAGATTCTACCCCCCTTCAAGCTAAAGTAAAACATCAAAGGAGCAATTGGAAAGGCCTAACCATAACTAGTCAAGTTATAAAAATAAGAGGAAAAGAAGAAGGGAAAGACATTACAAATGATGGTCCCATATCATAATAGATGTTAGCCACCCTACTTCTATTGACAGACATTGGCATTGGAACCATAATAGGGACACCCCATATTTTGATCTAAATTAACAGATTTCCAACAAGCTACATAGAACATCAAATTGCCATGTGATAGTAGGTCTAATAGGATCCATGAAAGCCCATCCTTCACTTGGGCCTTCCAAAGTGGGCACCACTATCATAGAACATTACAAAATGTTTACAATTTGCACATAAGACTGACAAAATGAATTGACTTTTGAAGGTGTTCAAAATACTTGCTCATGGAATATATGCAATTGCCTTGGGTCTAAATGGTAATGATGCAATACAATCACTTCCACTGATTGAAGAGCAAGCACCCATATATTGTGTAGAAGTACATATATATGTACTTAAGTTATGGGGGGATGAATAGTTACTAGAATGTATATCCTTAGGTATTGTTTTATTTCCAAAAGTAGTAAATACTTTGTCATTATGTCCACTAGAACGAACCAACACCCAGTAGTGCATCATCCCTTGGAGGCTTTGTTATGACTCATATTAGCCCCTACATGAACCCAATTGACTTAATATATGGTTTCACCTTGGTAAGCCATTATGAAAGAAGTGGATCCTACATGTTGCATATCGGTCAAAAAAAGGTGACTACAATGTATTCAAAAGAAATTTATACGTATTATGTAAGGGGTTTTTTCCATACCTACCTTGATTATTTGTTCTATAAATAGCTTATAGGTGGTAAAGTAAACAACCTGAACTAAAGACTATGGGTTGCTAGGAATTGGAACCCAACATAAAGATGCATCATAATCATTTACCATCCATCCTTTGTGGTGCATTGTTGGGTACTGCATTGATCAAGATGCATTGATATACCACCCTAGGCCCCATAGGTTAGATATAGACTAGGAACAAAAACCATTATATAATTGACTTTCCCAAACATAGGGAAGTGCAATATTTGGCATCACAACACCATTGAAAACTAACAACTATGGATATTGGACCTAAAGGATACCTCATGGCAAATCCATCCTATACATGCAAAATAAGACCAACTTTTACTAATGAACAAAAGGAGCAATCTACTATTTGCTCAATTGAAATTATTAATGATTAATGGCAATGAATGAACGCCATCTAGCACAGAGAATTTATAGCATTTTCAACATCACCATCAATCATGGTCCAACTAGGTATGTGCATAGTTTGCTACCTAAAAATTTGATGTGATTCAAGGTGCTCCTATTAAAGGTACAATTGGCTAAACCTTGCTTCCCTAGTCCACCTAGAGCTTGTGCTTCATTTTTGGTACTTTGGTCAACTACCAATATATACAACATAATAGTGATGATGATAAACTTAATTAACAGATTGAACACCCATTTGTCAACCGGTCAAGCAACCTAAAACTGCAAGCATCTAAAATAAGGGTTTAAGCACCAAAAATTTTCACAATGGTTTGAGATCAAACAACCACAAGAACCCCAACCCTAAAAGAATGACCATGCAAAAAGATTAATTTTGTTTACACAATTTAAAGTAGAACTTGGTAGCATTTTTGAAGGGGGTTAAACAACATTGTACAAATGTCAACAAATTCAATGTTCATCTACCAAGATGAAGAGCAGTTGGAGCTTGTATCTAGGATCATTGAAGGGGGTTATTCCCAAAACAAAAATTGTAACATTTGTCAAGGAAGTGGAAAAATTAGAACCTGTGAAGATGCTTGTGTTGAACGCACAATTGAAAAACCCCCACTTCCATGGTCCACAAACAAGCTAACAACTGATTTTTGGTGCTTTGTTCAACCACCATTCTAAACAACTCACATCAATTAATGTTTAATAGAAAAAACTTATGTTGTCTACACTATCTACAAAAGGAAAATTGCGTTTTTGAAGTGGTCATTTCCAAAATAATTAATTACATCATTAAAATGTTAATTTTTGTTACACAATCCGTAGCTCATAGATGACCATTATGAAGGTGGCTATTTCCAAAACAAGACATAGACAACACTTGAAAAATTTGTTGCAGAACTAGTAGAAAACAAATCGCTACAGTTACATGCAATGTCTTATTTTTGGGTAGGGATAGATCCTACAACACACCTAGGTCCACATCAAGCAAAAATGTTGAACTCTCTCTTACTATCAAGCTTTACCCTAACCACCCACGCTGACATGACAAGTGGAAATTTTGTTGAAGGCTTGTATTTTATTTAATTAACCCAATTCTAAAAACATGAGGAACATGAGTGAATATGTAACAAGAACATTCATACATGTATCCCATCTATAAAGCTCATGAAAACTAGCTCAAAGTATATTGTAAAATTTTGAAGGGAGTTGTTGCATAAAATTACTCTAAAGAATAAACAAACAATTTTGAAGAAAATGAATCTACACATCAAACCTCACCTTGACTAATGAGGAGAGATAACTTACCTTCAAAGATTGAAAACCTCTTACATGCAAATCACCGGACATAGGATTGAACAACAATGGTTTAGAATCATAGATGTGCAAATTGTGTAGATAGTGGGAACATGAGCAAGACCATTTGACTACACTCAATGTCAAGAATGAGCCCCAAACCCTAAAGCACAATGCTTGGAGTGCTTCAATGGAAAGTTATTCGTTAGATGAAATGTAAATGTTTCATCCAAGTCCATCCATAGAAGGGCTCGATTGTATAGCTCATTATGGGTCATCTACATCAAGGCAACATTTTTTTTACTAGTGAGATTTTACCAAAAAGCGAAAAAAAAATCAAAAACTCAAAATGAAATGATTTTGGAACTTTTCAATCTCTAGGGGTGAGAAAAAAAAATAGTAAAAATCCCTAGATTTCTACAACTAGTTTTAGTGTTTAGCCATAAATATAAATGAATGAATAAAATATTGTAATTCATATTAATTACAACCAATTTTAGGTCAATTAAAAATTCAACATTTAAGAAACATGTTGGCATTTTTTGGCTATTTGGGTATGTTGGATATATATTGTCAATTTGCAATATAAAATATAAATTTACCAAAAGAAATATTTTAAAAGGATTTTAAATAGCCATTATGAATATTTTATGAATATTCTTCCCAATTTCCTCAGATTTTGTCAAATAATGGCTATTAAAAAATAAACATTTTAAAAACATGTTGGCATTATTCATTCACCTAGGTAACTAAAAAATGCCAGCATGTTTTTAAAATGTTTATATTTTAATTTGGCTATAAGCCAAGTTGGTTGAATCTTAGTGGTTGGTATCATTAGCACTTTGGCTATAGTAGAAATTTGACAAAAAAAAACACATTTCAAGTCTCCTTGCGCACATGTAAGTCCAATTATTATAGTGATGCTGGCATAGTTTGAATTCATCCCTACTTGAACATGGCACCAACTAATGAACCATGTGTGTGTGAATGTGAGTATGATCATGTGAGAGTTGCTAACAATGCACATAACAAGGAAATGGTATAGCCTTTGAATTTACTTCCCCCCCTCAATAAGACTTCTACTAAATATACACCATAAAAACTAGTGTTGCATGTTTACAAGGTTCCCTTGAGGTAAGCTTCTAGTCATTACTTGATTCATTTCAGGTGTCCTTGCTTCTGAGGGTAGTGTTATTGAAAACTTGGGTACAACCTTGGGAGTAAAAGGGTGTGTAGACTTAGGAAGTGGTTTGCATAACATTGCATTTTTATTAGATGTGTTGTTTGCGGGGAGTTGAAAATGGTTGCAATGGTAAAAGAGCTTCTTGGCCTTGATGCTTATAGAAAGAACCCACGTTGTAACTTGCGCAATTTTGACAAGCAAAAACTTGAGATGATATAAGAGGCCTTAACTTCAAGTGGTGATCACAAATGTTTTGGCTCACATGAGTTTAAGTTTGTGCTATGATCTAAGGAAGTTTCCTTAAATTCATCAAAGGAAGATATTCCTCCAACTCCTAAGTTGCAATGTGGGAAAGGACACCCACACCGACAGAATGTGCAACAAAAAAGGAAGGTGGGCTTTTCTCAGATTTTCCATGCTATTTTGAATTAAAGTATAGTTTAAGTCCATGGTATTGAGTTTATGTGAACTAACAGAACTACTGTTGCATTTTAGAGAACCATGTCCAAGTGTTAAGTAGCTATGCATTTGTGTTGCAAAGGCTATTAAAGCCTTAGGCTAACTTTGCACACAAGAGTAGCAAAACGTAATCCTTTCAATATAATGCAAGCAAAGCTGGTAGCTTGTCCATGTGCACATATTACATTTTTGACATATTATGCAACCTCAAAAGTCATTTGTTGTAAAGATGGAAAGAGGTGAAAGAAAGGCTATAATGGCCATGAAAACACCTTCAGAGGTCCCATTTGTGATTTTGCAATTGGGAGAGAAGTAAAAAAAGCTAGGATGAACTTGCTGATGTTTTTTAGGTCAACCATTGTTACTATAAAGCTAGAATTAGGTAAAAGAAGTTTGTTGAGTGTTGAAAACACTTCTAAATCTCCCACATTTCCTGCAAATTTCAAGAAGCTATTAATGAACTTCTTGATATTTTTTAAGGACAACCATTTAATGTTGTAGAGCGTGAAATAGTGAAAGAAGGTTTGTTGAAGGTTGATAACACTTTTAAATCTCCCATATTTGTTGAGTTGTTAATAAACTTTTAATGAACTTACTAATATTTTTTTAGGTTAGCCATTTGTGTTGTAGAGCTAGAAAGTAGTGAGAGGAGGTCTGTTGAGGGCTAAGATTACTTTCAAACCTCCCAATTGTGCTATAGATTTTAAGAAATGTTAATATTGATCATGCCAAATTTTTTAGGTTATCCATTCGTGGTACAAAATTAGGAAGATTTGAAAGGAGGTCTATTTTAGGTTGAGAACACTTTTCAATCTCCCATATGTGCGGTAGACTTCAAGAAGGTAATAATGAATTTGCAAAGTATTTTTTTAGGGTTAATCATTTGTGGTGCATAGGTGGAAAGAGGTGAGAGGGGGTTTGTTGAGGGCTTGATGACATTTTAAAATCTCCCATATGTGCTACAAAATTGGAGAAGCTAAATTAATGAACTTATTTAAGCAAAATTGTTATTTGCAAAACTAGAAAGAGGTGAGAAAAGGTATGTTGAAGGCATGTCCATGTTTTAAAACCTCCAATTTGTGTTGTAGAGGCAAATAATGCTTTGAGAGTGTATGTTTAATGGAATTGGGAAGATGTTGTAAACCTCCCATTTGTGCTATAGATTGCAAATAGAGTTGAAAGATGGTTTGCAATGGAATAAAAAACATTATGATGGGTAGTGGAATGTTGCAGATAGAAAGGGATTGAGAAGGTGTATAGTGTCAATTTGAAATTGAAAGTGATAGATCTGGGTTCCAATTTAGCTTATAAAACTAGTTTGCTTTATTTAATGAGGTGTTGAGATGGTTGAATGTTGTTGTGAAAGTGACTATATTAAATGGGAAATTTGTTGAAGATTTGTAGGTGTAAATTGTAGGTGTGTTTTGGGCATGAAAGGTTGGTTTTGCTTTGGGAAAATCTATTATATGTTATTTTTGGCTTATTCATTGCTTTGTTGCTCATCCATCTTGGGTTCATTTTTTATACTATGCATAACCTCGCCCCCCTATGTAGCCGAGACTGCTAATGTTAGTTTGAAACTTCAAGTGATTAATCTAAGTTTCAATTTGTCTTATAAAATTATTCTGCCCATTGGTTCATTGTTTTTTTGTTCATCAATTCTATTTTGATTGCTTTTATTTTGCATGACCCCCTCCCCCCCCCCCCCCCCCCCCACAACTAATAGAACATTTATTTTTTTTTATTTATATTCCCTTTCATA